>ERZ761610.1388-NODE-1388-length-13590-cov-186.334909_pt1 | contig 13590 bp, 12 predicted proteins | sample MGYA00512164_ERZ761610 | MGnify/ENA primary metagenome ERZ761610 (study PRJEB28899, sample SAMN02850038) | bioreactor sludge metagenome | biome: EBPR Sludge; feature: EBPR Bioreactor; material: flocular biomat | place: Australia: Thorneside Wastwater Treatment... | reverse complement strand
GATGCCGCGCTGCGGGCCCTCAAGGAGTCGCAGGTGGACGCGCAGCGGCCGCCGTGCCCGGGCTGCCTTGGGCCAAGGCCCCCGTGCTCAGCAGGGCGGCGCTGACGAACATCAGCGCCCAGCGGCCGGCACTCGGCGCTTTAGGGATGGAGTTCATGGCGGGCCTTCAGGGAATCATGCCGCATTCGAACATCTTGTTCGTGATCGGCCCGGCGACGCGGTTCAGGAACTCGGTGCGCATCGCGGGATCGCTCTTGAGGAGACCGATGACGCGCTGCTCCTCGGCCGACTTGGGCTGCGCCTTCTGTGCCCAGAGCTGCTCGCAGCTCATGCCCTGGTACTTCTGCACTACCTTGTTGGCGACGTTGTCGAGCATCGGAAACTGCTGCGCGATGGCGACGCCGGCAGCAAGAGCGACGGTAGCGATGGCGATCTGCTTGATCATGGTGAGTTCTCAGGTCGATACGAGTTGAAGAAAAGCGGGCGGTCTTGCCATTCCGTCAGAACTGGAACGCCACGCCGATGAGCGCGCCATTCATGGTCATGCTCTGCAGCGCATCGCCCGACTTGAAGTTGTAGTCCAGGTAACGCCAGGTGGCGAGCACCGAACCCCAGTCGAACGTGTAGCCCACGCCGGCGTTGATCTGCCATGTGAGCTTGGACTGGCCGCTGCCGAGATCGACGTAGTACGGCAGGAACCACTTGCGCTCGGCGCCGAAGTAGTAGCGGCCCTTGAGGCCGACGATGGCGTCCCAGTTGGTGCCGTCGACACTGGCCTCGCCGCTGCGCGTCGGCAACTCGGGGATGCTGCTGGCCAGCGACCAGTTCAGCGTCTGCGTCATGTTCAGCATGCGGGCGCCGAACAGCAGGTCGGTCGTGTTGTCGGGCGTCGAGGTTAGATTGTAGATGCCAGCCAGCGACCATACCGTCGACTTCACGTCCAAACCGAGGCGGGCGGACGCGCCGACGGGATGGCCGCCCACGGTGAAGTCGCGCGAACCGTCCTTCGAGCCGCCGAGGTCGGCATAGACCAGGTCGCTCCAGACGCCCCACTGGCCTTTGCGGGCTTCGATCTGGCCCATCAAGGTCATCTTCAGCGAGTCGATCACGTCGCGCGCGCTGACGTCGATGCTCGCGCTGGCGCCGCTCGGGAACGAAGTGGTGCCCCCGATCGCCGGGAACCAGCCGTAGATGCCAAGTTCCCATTGCCACTTGTCGTTTGCGGCTTGCGCCTGGGCCGCGACGGACGCGAGCCCGGATAGGCCGATGGCGAGCAGGCAGTTCACGAACCGGGTGTTGATGCGCTGTCCCATGGCTGAATCCTCTTGAAGCGTGTTGAAAATAGAAAGAGCTAGACACTCACTTCGGGAACATGAACTGCACTTGCAGCCGCAGCTGCCAGTTGGGGTCTTCGTCAGGATGCACGACGTTGTAGTAGCCGCTGAGCTGCGTGTTCACCGGCAGCTTGCCCAGATGGAAGATCTTGCCGATGCCGCCGCCGATCGGCAGCGTCCAGCGCTGGTCGCTGGCGGCCTCCCAGTTGGCGGTGATGATCGGCGAGGTCGTCAGGTACAGCCCGCCGGGGAAGTTGTAGTTCAGGAATGGCTGCAGCAGGAAGTTGTTGTAGCGCCCGCCCTGCTTGTCGCTGGACAACGACCAGATGTTGTTGAAAAGCGCGCCGTAGACCCAGGGGCTGCCCTTCTCCAGCTTCAACACGACCGCGGTCGGCCTCAGGCCCCAGTTCTTGTTGCCCAGCACGTCGTCGGTGTTGGTCGGCATCTGCACGATCGCGCCGGCGCCCCGGATCAGTCCGCCGGGGCCGGACTCGGACGGCGACAGGAAGGCCGAGAGCTGGATGTTGCCCAGGCCGAAGGTGTTGCCCTGGCCGGGCACGGACGCCGGCTGCCAGATCAGCGGCATGATCGTGCGGGTGGTGATGTTCCAGTCCTTTTTGACGTCGATCCGGATCACCGGCTGGATGTTCAGGATGTTCTGCGTGCCCGACAACGGCGCGGTGTTGAAGTTGGTGTTGTTCCGAAAGGGCACACTGGCCAGGTTGCCCACCGGGTTCTGCGCCATCTTGGCCAGTTCCCCGGCCGACATCTCGGCCCGCACCGGCAGGCACAGCTCCGCCAGCGCCTGGGTGTAGGTCAGCTTCATCTGGCCACCCACCTGCACGCCGCTGAGCAACGCCGGGTACTTCAGCCGCACCTCCGTGAAGTGGCCGTAGGGGCCGCGCACCGTCACCGGGCTTGTTGCCCGCCTTGGCGCGCGCCGAGTCGTCGAACGTGGTCGCCATGCAAATGCCGTCGCCCTTCTGGAAGTCCAGCGCCAGCGATCCGTAATACGCCACCACTAGCGAATCGCCGGCCTTGACCTGCGGCAGGTTTTTCACGGCCGGATCGACCAGCACCGAGAATGTGTTGCCTTCCGGACCGGTCAGCGGGACGACGCCGTTCTTCTCTTCTGGTCCACCGCCTGCACGACCGCAGTCACCTTGACCAGCTTGGACATGCCTTCGACGTCCATCACCTGCGCCGGCTTGGCGGCAGCTGTCTGGGCATGGATGGGCTGGGCCATCGCCGCGCCCAGAGCAATGGCGCTGAGCAGCTTGCTGGTTGATTTCATGGCTTCTTCCTTTATGGGGTAGACGCGCATTTGCGCGCCGTGGGTGGCTGACCTGAGTCGCTGGAAGGCCCCTCAGCCCCGAACCTCGCCAGCATGGCGAAGTCGTGGCGCGAGCGGTGATGCCCATGAAGGCCGCTTCGAAGTCATGCGTCACTTGCTCGCCGGTGGCGCAGCGGCCGGCATGACCTGCAGGACGATGAAAGCCTTGCCGGTCGGGAAATACACGCGCCCACCGAAGCCCGGCGTGATCAGCGCGCCGATCGAGAGGGGCTCGAAGAAGTCCGACGCCGCGATGATGCGGCCGGTAGCCGCGTCGCGCCAGGTCACCTGTTCCTTGTAGTTGCCGGTGAACAGCGCGAGCTTGATCGGCTCCTGCTCGACGTTCTTCCTGGCGTTCGACAGCAGCATCACGCGCCTTTCCTTGGGGCCGATCAGCGGCTGGAAGGCGTTGGTGGTGTTGTCGACGACCCACACCGTCTTCAACTCGCCGGTGGCCTGGTCGATCTTGATGCCTGCGACCTTGCCCACGCCCATGTCCGCCGAGTAGATCATGCTGTTCTCGGGATCGGTCTGCGGCTTGGGCGGCGCCCAGCTCCACTCGCCCTTCTTCAGTTCGCCGAACGGGAAGATCACCTGCGTGCGCTTCGGATCGTTCTGGTGCACCGCCACGATGCTCGATGCCACCGTCTCGCTGCCAAGGCCGTTCGTCTGCAGCACGATCCAGTCGCCGAGGATGCTCGGCGCATCGGACGTGGTCTGGCCCTCCTTCATGGGCTTGACCACCCAGCTCGTGTCCTGCGACAGCTTCTTCGTCTGCGGGTCCCAGAAGTAGCGCAGCGCCCCGCTGTTCACGCCGATGTAGATCGCGACCCTGTCCTCGAACATTGTGATGACGTGCGGCACCGTCGCCGGCTCGGGCAGCGCGATGCTGTCGAGAACTTCGAGCGTGTCGGGGTGCACGGCGACCACGTTCGAATTGCCCTGCTTCATGCCCGGCTCGTTGCACTGGATGATGGCCATCGTGCCCTGAAGCTTGCAGCCGCTTGGCCGCGTCTGGTCCTTCAGGATCAGCGTGCCGTCAGGCGCGATCGTCAGGTGCTTGTAGCTCGCGTCGACGGCGGGCGTCGGACCGGTGGGCAGCGTGGCCTGCCTCAGGAGCAGGCCAGTGTCGCCGTCGAGCAAGGCGACCTTGTTCTGCCACGCGGTGACGATCCGGCCGTTCGGCAGGATGTTGAGATTGGTATTGGCAATCCACGCGCCCGACACGTTGCCGTTGTCGAGGTAGGTGCGCCAAATCTCGCGGCCCGTGGTGGCATCGGCCTTGGCGATGAAGGGCCCCGCCGGAATCGCGCCCTTGGGGGGAGGCGCCTGACCCCCCGAGATGAGCAGCTCGCCGGGGCGGCGGTTGTTGATGTACGACGTTGTGTCGTATTCCACGGCGCTGCGCCACGCGAAAACCTTGTTCGGTCCGTCGAAGCTGCCAGTGAACGTGGCGCAGGGGAACATCCCGCTGCGCTGGGCATCGGCGATCTCCGCGCCGTTGATCGACGGGTAATAACCTGGCGTGGACAAACTCTGCGCGCAGGCCAGTTCCTTCGCGTACTGGCTTACATCGCCAGGCAGTGGCCCGTTCGCTGCGATTTCGTTCGGCGTGAGGCCGATCTCGCCGATGCGGTGCTCGATCTTCGGCTCGACCGCCGTACCCAACAGCCGGTAGGCCGCAACTGCCAGCAGGACAAATGCAACGAGCCCAACGAGCTTGAAGATTCCGGATTTGGTCATTTGAATGTTTCCCTTGCTTGTTGCTTGGCACAGTGCTCTGCCAGCCACTACTTCTTCAGTCCACTCGCCTCGAACGCCGCCTTGGTCGTGTACTCGCCCTGGGGCAGATACGGGCCCATGACGGCCTCTTCCATGCCGGGCTTGGTCACCCTGTCGGGGCTCTGCGTCCAGCTTGGGTTGTTCGCCATGATGCGCAGCATCAACATGCCGAAGTCCGGGCGGTTCTTCGGCCCGTCGATCCCCTCGCCACGCGGGCTCCACTCCATCCACGCGACGCCGTTCGCCAGCGTCGCGTTGTTCGGGCGGTCTTCCTTGCGGCTGACCACGATCGTGTAATTGCGGTCGGCATCCAGCGGAACCTGCATGTCGGTCAGGCCGTCGACGATCTGTCCGGACGGCGCGGCCTCGCAACTGACGAGCGACCAATACTGGGTCTGCGCATCGGGCATCACTTCGAGGCCCCTGCCGCCCGCTCCGGCGTAGGTATTCGGGAAGGTGGGCATCTTGCCGCGCATCACGTACACCGGGCCGAACCTGCGCGAAAGGTAGGTGACGAGGTACTGGGTCGAGGGATCGCCGCCGCCCTCCATCGCGCCCGCAAACGGAATCTTGGCGCGCTCCTCGGGCGACTTGAACGCACCGACCACGGAGTACCGCAGCGTCCAGAACTTCTCCCACTTGGGATCCTTGCGCGCAGGCGCGGTCGCCGGGTCGAGCGTCGGATCGTTGGTCTTCGCGTTCACGATCTCCTCCCACTGCTCGTCCGTTACCGGCTGCTTCGTGGCGCCGGTCATGGGCCGCGCCATCCGTTTGACGACATCCGTTGCCGTCAGCTTCGTCCCGTCGGCAAGCGTCGCCGAGTACGTCGGGAATCCGCGGCTTCCATAAGACGCATCCGCCGGCCCCCATCCGGCGCCGTCGCGGCCCTGGTCCGCCAGGTAGATGCGGATCACACCCTCGATCTGGCCGCCGCCTTTGCCTGCATAGACCGTGTTCTGTGCACGCTTGTTCGGTGCCACTGGGGCGTCATCGGCAACGATCCTGAGCTTGAAGTCGCGCCGCTCGGCGAGTCGATTTGCGCCGACACGGAAGGGGTTCGTGGACCCTGGCTCTGGCTCGATCTCGGGCCCGGAGATCGCGTCGGCGGCGACGAACGTGTTGCGTTCCCAGCGGTAAAGCGCCAACTGGAAGTAGCGGGCTTGCGGGTAGCTGAAGTCCATCGTCATGACGCTGCCCGCGGGCAGTTCGAGGCGCCCGAGAAAGTAGGTCGACTGCGTGTCGGGCCAGAGGTTCGGGTCCTGGATCGGCTTCGGGTATTCGAGATGACTCCAATAGGCCCACCCACGCGGACCCTGGAACACGCCGTCGTGGCCGTAGCGCTCGTCCGTGCGCACGATGTTCTCCAGCGACTTGTCACCGAAGCGCGTCACGGCCAGCGCGTTGAGGTTGCGCACCGGCACGATGGCCGGCGGTTTCCAGGTTCCTTTGCCCAGTGGGTAGACCGAGGGTGCATCGTCCTTCGGCCAATACAGGCGCATCACGACGAACATCGGGCCGTCGGGCGCCGGCAGCCAGTTTGATTCCTTGTCCGTGCCCGGCGAGTCGCGCTGGATGAAGAGCGTGAGCGAGCCGTCCGGATTCTTCTTCATATCCCGGAGCATCGGCGAATTGACGAGGTAGCGGTTGATCGGGTTGTCGATCAGCAACTGCGTGCGGCCGTCGTACATCGTGATCGACCAGAACGCATTGACCGGAGGAAGCTGACCGGGCGCAAAGGTCATCTGGTAGGTGTGCTTGCTGCCGTCGAGGACGATGCCGTTGGCGTCGCTGCGCGTGAACGGATAGACGGCTTCGGCCTCGCTGTTGCCGTAGATGCCGAGCTTGGCGGCGGCGGCGCGCAAAGCCCAGTTGCCCTTGTAGAATTCGCGGCTGCCGGCGGCGGACCCGATCTGCCAGCCGTTGACCGTGGTACCCACGCCGTCAGCGGTTGCGGCGATCTTCGCGAATGCGGCCTTGACCCCTTCGTCGATCGCCGCCTTCACCTCCGGCGAGAGTGTCTTCGGCTGAACGCTCCGGTCCGCGCCAATGCCGATCGCGGCGAACTTCTCGCGCAACGGCTTTTCGACCGCCGCGGTACCGACCGGCGGGCCGAACTGCAGCAGAAAGTCGAGGTACGCGGCGAAGCCGGTCGTGAACATTTCCGGCGTCAACTTCGGCCAGTCGATCGCCGGTGCGGCGGGCGGCGCGGGCTTGCCGAGGAACGCCGACAGCGGCTGCAGCTTGTAGCCCGCCTGGACCTTCTTGACATTGTCCATGTCGGCGGGGCTGAAGAGCTGCGTGCGGTAGATGACGAGGCTGAACTGCGTCTCGCTGCGGAATGAGCTGGCGATTCCAGGCGACTGTTCCCCCTGCCATTGCGGTCCGCTGACGAGGTAGCAACCCGCGCCGTTGCCGGTGGCGCGGCTGCCGATGTAGCCATAGTTGTTGGTGTAGAGATCGATGAGCTGCACGTCGTAATAGCGCGCCTTCTCGATCTCCGGCATGCAGAGCACCATCGGCTCGGCGCGCAGGTCCAGCATCGCCATCGAGTACGGCGTATCGCTGTTGGGGGTGCTTATCGCCGTGTCTTTCGGCGTGAAGACGCGTGCCTCGTTGCTGAGAGTGTTGATCGGCGCCTTGAACTGTCCCGAGTCGCGGTCGATGAAGAACTTGTACAAGGCGGCGTAGCCGACGATCATCGGGAACCCGTACAGGTAGGCTTCCTCGGCGGTGGCTTTGGTCTCGTCGAGCCGGGCTTCCTGCGCCTGGCTTGGCAGCAGTGCAAGCGCCGCGACAAGAGCCGCGGCCATCCGCAGAGCTCTGGAATTGCTCGTGATCATCTCTTGTTCCTTCCTGGGGTCGAAGAAGAGCGCGCGCACGACCGGCCGAGCACGTTCGGCGATTCGGCTGGCGAATGAAGCGTGCGACAGGCCCGCATGTGGTCGATCGCCCGCAAAAGATCGGTCGCAATCGCTCGCTTGACGATCACGCAGTCCGCACCGGCCGCCCGAACTGCCGTTTCGACGTTGGAGTCCTCGTGGGAAGTGATCACGATCAACTGCGCTTCATCTGCCTTGGCTCGAAGTCTGCGAATCAGGTCGAGGCAGTCGCTCTGCACCAGCGCCAGGTCGGCGACGATGACATCGGGTCGAAGACGCTCAGCCCCCTCCAGCATCGACGCTCCGTCGCCCGCGGTGAAGACTGCATCGAACATGGTCTCGAGCAGACCGCGCAAGCCCTCGTTCAACGCATCGTGGCGATTCCCCAGAAGCGCGCAGAGTCCAGTGTGCAAGTTCAGCTTCCCCGGCGATTCGCCAGCCGAACCCGACTCTCGAGATTCAGGCGGCTTGTGCATACCAGCCAGCAGGGCCCCCCGGCCGCGCGGGCTCGGCCCGCCACTACCAGACGGGTACTCGGTCTTTCCTGCTTGGTCGGGAAACGACGCGTGGATCGACGCATACCTTTGCACGGCTTCGGCGGCAAGCCGTGCCCACGCCTTGCCGGGTAGCCGCGAGGGCGCACCGACAATGGTTGCCAATCAACACCGATGAGTCGTTTCCTGGAATCCATAGCCTTCCGCCAGGGCGCAATCTGTCGGGATCGTGCAGTCGCCATGCGCCTCGGCAACTCATACAGTGTGCCGAAGGGCCGCCAGGAAAGCTCCTCGCAAATTTACGAGGGCGCGGCTCACGCTATGGAAGCCACACCTGGGAAAGGTCTAGTCGCTTACGAGACCGTGCCTGATCGCGATGCGGACCAGGTCGGCCATGCCCTTGGCGCCCACCGTCTCCATCATCGTGTACTTGTGGAATTCGACGGTGCGGGTAGAGATGGAGAGACTGGACGCGACCTGCTTGACCGACTTGCCGTCGGCGAGCAGTTGCAGGACCTCCCGCTGCCGTGGCGTGAGTGCGCGGAACGGGTCGGTGCGTCGAGCCGGGTTGGTCTGGTCGCCCGCCAGCACATCGGCGCCAAGGAGGGGCGCGACGAAGATGTGCCCCTCCAGCGCAGAGCGCAGGGCAAGAACCAGTTCCTGGACTGCCGAGTGCTTGAGCACGAACCCAAATGCTCCGGCGGCCAGCGCCCTGCGCGCATAGGCGGCATCGTGGTGCATCGTCAGGAAGACAACCCGCACATCGGGCAGTACCGCTCGCAACTGCGTCAGTGCGTCGATGCCGTTGAGGCGCGGCATCGTGATGTCGGCGACGATGACATCCGGTCGCAGCCGCTGCGCCGCCTCCAGCATCGCCACGCCGTCCGCAACGATGTCGACCAGTTCAAACTCCTCGCCGAGCAGCGTCCGCAGGCCCTCCGCGAACATCCGATGATCGTCAGCGAGCAAGACGCGCGGCCGGTTGCTCATCCGTTCTCCCCTGCGAGGGGAGCCCATGCCTGCACGGTCGTTCCTGCGCCCGGTTCGCTGCGGATGCTGAACTTGCCACCGACCTCTCGCACGCGCTCGCGCATGCTGGCGATGCCCAATCCGGCGCTGTGGCCAATCCTTGGCTCGAAGCCGACCCCGTCGTCGGTGACGAGCAGTTGGATCCCGCCGTCCTTCGGCGCGAGCGACACACGCGCCGAGTGCGCGCCAGCGTGTCGGACGATGTTTCGCAGTGCCTCTTGCGCGACGCGGAAGAGGCACACCGTCACGGCCGGCGCAATGCCTGTGGGCAGGGCGTCGATATGCCGGTCGACGGCCAGCCCCTGGCCCTTGCTTACACGCTCGCATTCCGAGTGCAGCGCATCGCCGAGCCCGAGATCCTCGAGAACGGTCGGGTGAAGTCGATAGGCCAGGCCATGCACATCCTGGCTCAGCCTGGAGAGTTCCTCGTGCATGGCAGCGCCCCCGGCCGAATCCGGACCTGCCGTCACCGGCTGAAGGCGTGCCGCATCGATGGCCAGACGCGCAAGCCGCGGCGTGAAGTCGTCGTGCAACTCGCGGGCGAGCTTGCGACGTTCGTCCTCGTGCGCCGTCAGGATGCGGCCGCTCAGGCGCCGGGCTTCGTTCTCGGCACGCCGCCGGCGCGATCGCTGGACGAGCAGTGCCACCAGCAGGGCCGATTGCAGCAGCAACGCGGCGGCGCCCGTCACGATGGCCCATCGGTGCTCATCCCACAGCGTCGGCTGACGGAAGAGGACCGTACTTCCATCCGGCAGGTTGCTCTCCCGGATCCGCCATCGTTGCAGCTCGCGCCAGTCGTACGCCGGCGCCGCGAGTTCCAAACGGACAACCGTCGGCTTGGCGCCGCCTTCGCCGGCCAGCACGGCGCGGGCCAGGTCTGCCGTCTTCGACGCCGCCGCCACTTCGGACATCAGTGGCCCCCCGACGATGCCCTTGCCGAGCTGGCTGCCGAAAAGGCCGAACACCGGCGCTGCGGCGGCAGCGCGTATGCGGGTCAGCGCAAGGTCGTGGTCCTGCGAGACGCCGGCGCCGTCGACGTACATCTGGACGAAGAGGATCGCCGAGTTCGCGGGCAGGCTGGCTACGCGCTTCTCGATTTCGCCGAGTGACAGCTTGTTCAGGTAGTCGATCCTCGCGCGCTCGCTGAGGGTCTGCGTCTCCTGACGCACGACATTCACCCAGAAGCGCTCGATCGGCGAATCGCCGCTCACCACGGCGATCGTCGTCGTCGCGGGCAGCACCTCAAGGATATGGGCGAACAGGCGGGGAACGTCCAGGGAGATCACTGTCCCGGCATCGCGCGGCCCGAGTTCGATGCCCCGCATGACGCGCTCTTCGGGAACGGCGAGCATCATGGGTGTGCCCGGAAACAGCCGGCCGCGGTTCAAGCCGTAAAACCGTGCCGCCGGAGGACCGATCGGGACCACGAGATCCGGCGGGTCCGTCCCGAAGCGGGTGCGCAGAAACGCCACGAAGGCATCGGAGTCCCTGGCTGGCTCGAATCTGGCGCCGTCGAGGGACGTGTCGTAGAAGGCCACCGGAGTCTTCAGGCGCTGGGCCAGATCGCGCCGGAAGTGCGCTGCGAAGACTTCGTAGGGCGAGTTCTCCCGGCTGAACGAGTTGATGATCAGGACCTGTACCGGTCGCGCAGCGTCGGCGGCGTGGGCGGCAGGCAAGGAGGCCAGGCAAGTGATGCCGATGGCGAACCGTACCAGCCTCGCGCCCGCGACGACCCACTGCCACAGGTCGTGGACGAACGAGGCGCAACTTTCATCTGCCAACGATTGGGTCATGCTTGCAGGAAGGCACTCGCACCGGCGAAGGAATCGCGCGGCATCCGCGTGCCCGCCGGGTATTGTGCATGTTCGTGTCGAACATCATGCTTCGACTTCGTGTGCGAGTAGCTGTGCCGAAAGGAGGCGGTCATGGAGAACCGGCGTGGCTGGCTGCCGCCGCCAAAGAGCTTCAGCGCAATGTCCGCCGAACTGCACCTTGCTGACGTTCGCTCGGCTGGTGCCGCGCGCTCACCATGGGTCGCCTGCGGCTGGAGACCGGCCAAAGTTGAACGGCGGCAGTCAGCCTCTTCCGCGCGTCCGGCCAGCCCCCTTGGACGACTCCTCTGGCCGGGTGTTGCCGGCCAACGTGCTCGTTTGTGCGACCGCTGTCCAACGGATTGCGGGCCTTGAGTACCCAGTGGCCGTGGACTCTGTACGGCTCGGGAATGCAGGTCGCCAAGGCCGGCTATCTCCGACGGTTGCCACGGCTGGATCGACACTCGGAGAGCGTCGCCGTTGATGATGTAGTTCAATGGCTCAACGACAGGCAAGTTGTCTCCTTCTCTGCCCTTTCGTTCCCTTGCTCGCGCAGAGCCACGAAACGCGTCCCACCTTTGCGTCCCATCGCCTTAGACCCCGATAGATCTCGAAAAGCTACTCCACTCAATCATCGATCAATATGTCAACATATTGATAAAGCTATAGAAAAACAACCATCGGATCTGATGGTACCAGCAAAAATACCAGCATTGTGTCGGCGCTGGCTTTCGTGTGACGCCTTCGACGCGTGTGACTGCGGTGTGCCTTGGGTCACTTGTTACGTGGCCAGCGTCGCCACGTGGGTCGGCAGTTGGCACGGTCTTGAGTTTGGACTTTCAGGAATCGCTCGGCGCTTCCATGAGACGGCGGGCGCCGCGGCAGCACTCGAGTCCGCTTCTGTCGGCCTGCTCACAGCTCCCCTGCGATCGTCCTGAACAGCGATTCTACTCGCCTCGGGAGACGTCCAATGTGAAAGTTTCTGTCGCTAGCTCGCCAGTTCCTGAGGCCAGAGTCTAACCTGCTTGACCCCCCGTCGCCCCCGCCTCCTTCCGTCGCGCTGCGAGCACTGGCCGAGTCGCGATCTGCCGGATTTGCCCCGCCAGTCGGAGAATCCGCCGGTTCCACTCGTACACCCCGCGCGCGTACTGGGTGTCCGTGACGACCGATGACAGCCAGAGCGCATCCATCTGGGCCAGAATGCCGTAGAACTCGCGGATGATCGCCAGGTAGCGGATTGCCCGTGGCGAGGTGATCTGCACCTCCACCGTCTTGGCACTGGTGTAGCCGATGGCGTTTTCGATCCCGTTGCTCTCGGCGACTTCCCGGAGCCGCCGGGATTCCTGGCGCAGCTCCTCCAGGCTTTGGTCGATCGACGCATCGACGAGGGCGTCGACTTCCTGTGCCTGCGCTTCCGATCCGATGAAGCGCAGCACCACGCTCAGCGAGAACAGCGCGTTCGCGCACATCTCATAGCCGCGGTCGAAGACCTGCTGCGCATGCAGCGAACTCAGCACCACCTTCTGCGTCAGGAATGGCCGGCTGTTGTCCGGCCTGACCGACGGAATCTGCGTCGATGCGCTGTGCTGCCTCTGCGCCATGGCCTGTCTCCGGTGGGGTTGACCAACCGCAGCGTAGCGATCGGGTCGCGGCGGCAACCTGCGAAATGCGACCCCGCGCGGTGCTTTTCGTCCTCCGGCGATCGGGACGACGACAGAGAATCAGTCATCTCTCGTTCCGCTTAGGCCGATCGAAGTGAAGGTAGCTGGCCTTCTTCACAAACAGCATCTTCTCCCAACCCCGGCGGGGTCGCCCCGTCAGGACACGGAGGCATCCCTGCCTTCATGATCAGGAGGCACCATGCCCTCGTTGAACCGAGTCACGCTCATCGGCCATCTCGGCGCCGATCCCGAGCTTCGTACGACCCCGAACCGCGAGACGATCGCCACGATCCGGCTCGCCACGACCGAGACCAGCCGCGACAAGTCCACCGGTGCGCGAAAGGAAGCCACCGAATGGCACCGGGTGATCTTCTTCGGCCGCCTGGCCGAAGTCGTCGGCGAGTACCTTCGGAAGGGCGCGCCGATCTACCTCGAGGGGCGCATCCAGACCCGCAAATGGCAGGACCAAGCGGGTCAGGACCGCTACACCATCGAGATCATCGCCAGCGAAATGCAGATGCTCGGCGCTCGTCCATCCGCGAACGATGCGCCAGCAGGTCAGGCCCAGCGTCGGACCCCGAGTACGCCAGCCGATCCGGCAACCACACCGACGTTCGACGAAGTCGCGCCGATCGAGCCGTTCTGAGCCGCTCATGACTTCTTTCACCCACCGGGTGGTCCGTCTCCCCGGTCGGGAGCAGACCCCCATCCCACTTCAGGAGTGCTGTCGATGGAGCGCGTCATTCTCGTTCTCGCCCTGCTGGCAGGGTTGCATCTGGTTCTCTCCTTTCTCCGCTGGGTGGTGCAGACCGTCCAGGTCTGGCTTCGCCAGAAGCCCGAACCGACGGTCACGCCCGCGCCGGTACCGGAGGCCAGGACCGACTGGCGGCCGTACCACCTCCCGGCCTGTCAGCGCCGGAGTCGGATCGACCCCGGTCCGGCGAAGAAGGGCGAGGCGTCGTTCGAAGTCATCGCCTGACATCTCATCCCCGTGCGGGGGCATCGTCCCCGTTCCCCGGGAGGTTGCCCCCTTCTTTTCTGGAGGCATCTCATGACACTCGTTCTTGTCGCTTGTGGCATCTCCGGCTGGATCCTCAGCCGTCCGATCGTCCGCGTTCTGGGGCTCTGACCATGATTCCCGATCCCGCAGCGGACGAAATCGTCAAGTCCAACCCCGTGCTCGTTCGTCTCTTCCGCGCGTTGCCGATCGCCCCGGCCTGTGATCTCCACCAGAGACTCCAGGCCGGCCGCACCGATCCGGAAACCC
>ERZ761610.1386-NODE-1386-length-13608-cov-15.119826_pt1 | contig 13608 bp, 9 predicted proteins | sample MGYA00512164_ERZ761610 | MGnify/ENA primary metagenome ERZ761610 (study PRJEB28899, sample SAMN02850038) | bioreactor sludge metagenome | biome: EBPR Sludge; feature: EBPR Bioreactor; material: flocular biomat | place: Australia: Thorneside Wastwater Treatment... | reverse complement strand
TTCAGACGTGTGCTCTTCCGATCTGTTCTCCTCCTGGCCAGACATCACCCTGTCCGAGAACCACATCAAGCAGCTGCACCGCGACTTGCTGACGCACAGCGAGAACGACGACTGGCACCGTGGAAACTACAAGACCTCCTCCAACAGCGAGGTGGCGTTCGACGAAGATGGCCAGCAACTCGGCGTCGTATTCGAGACGGCGACGCCCTTCGACACACCGCGTCTGATGAGCGAACTGGTGACCTGGTTCAATAGCGAGCGCGCGGCTTCCGGAACTCGCCGGCTACACCCCTTGTTGCTCATCGGCGTGTGGGGCGTGGTGTTCCTGGAGATCCATCCTTTCCAGGACGGCAACGGCCGCCTGAGCCGTGTGCTGACCACCCTGCTGTTGCTCCAGGCTGGCTATGCCTACGTCCCTTACAGCTCGCTCGAAAGCGTGATCGAGCACAGCAAGGAAGCCTATTACCTCGCCTTGCGCCAGACGCAGGGGACCATTCGCAGCGAAGCGCCCAACTGGCAACCGTGGCTTGACTTCTTCCTGCGCGCCGTGGCTGAACAGATGCGGCTGCTTGGCCGCAAGATCGAACGCGAGAAGCTGGTGCTCGCCGCCCTTCCCGAGCTGTCGCTAAAGATCGTCGAGTTCGCCCGCGAGCATGGCCGCATCACGATGGGTGATGCCATCCGGCTCACCGGCAGCAATCGCAACACGCTAAAGCAGCACTTTCGGGCGCTGGTGGAACGTGGGCGTTTGAGCCTGCACGGTAGCGGGCGTGGAGTCTGGTACGAGCTGAAGCAGGAGCTTCCATGATCGATATTCGTCCGCAGAGCAACTTCACACTGCTCAAGGAACACGATGAGCAACTCGAACGCTTGGGCCTGCTGGCGGAGCGCTACTTTGCGGATGACCCGAACACCAGCCTGCTCAAGCTCCGCCAACTGGCCGAGGGCCTGGCCCAATCAGTTGCTTCCAGGGTAGGCCTGTACACATCTCCGGACGAAAGGCAGGTCGATCTGCTACGGCGCCTGCGAGATCATGGCATCGTCCCCCGCGAAGTGGCCTCACTTTTCCACGAAATCCGTAAAGCGGGCAACGATGCCAATCACAAGCTGGCCGGGGGCCACAGCACGGCGCTGATGGCCATGCGGCTGTCTTGGCAACTTGGCATCTGGTTTCACCGTAGCTTCAAGGATTCGAGCTACAAGTCAGGCCCCTTCCTTCCGCCCTCGCCACCAGCAAACGAGAGCGCCGAACTCAAAGCGGAGCTGGACGCCCTGCAACACGAGCTCGCGGTCTTCCGCGCCGCGCATCAGGACGTGGCCCAAGCGCTTGAAGCCAGCAAGACTCACGCCAAACAGACCGAGGAGGATTGCGCATTTTGGGAAGCGATGGCGTCTGAAGCCGAGACTGCGAAAGTCAAGTTGGCTCAGCGACTGCAGGCTGTGCAGGTGCAGGCCGCCGTCCAGCCAGCACAGGCTGTCGCCAAGCTCGTCGAATCCGCCCATACCGCGGCGGCAACCATCCGCATCAGCGAAGCAGATACGCGCAAGATCATCGACGACCAGCTGGCTGCGGCCGCTTGGACGGTGGATTCGGTCAAGCTCACCTTCGCCAAGGGAACTCGCCCACAACGCGGGCGACACCTCGCCATTGCCGAGTGGCCAACTGAAACGGGGCCAGCAGACTACGCACTCTTCATCGGCCTGCAGCCGGTGGCGCTTGTCGAAGCCAAGCGCAAGAACCTCGACGTCTCGGCCGCCTTGCAGCAAGCCAAGCGCTACAGCCGCGGCTTCAGGCCGTCATCTGAGATCGAGCTGCCGGCCGGCAACTACGGTGTGAAGGGACTGTTTCGCGTACCCTTCGTCTTCGCTTCGAACGGGCGCCCGTATCTGCGCCAACTGGCGGCACAGAGCGGAGTCTGGTTCTGCGACCTGCGCCACCCGGAGAACCTCGGCCACGCGCTCGACGGCTGGTATACGCCCGCCGGCCTGAGCGCCCTGCTGCAGCGTGACGTCGAGCAAGCCCACGCTGCGCTGGCCACCACGCCGTTCGACTACGCATTCCCCCTGCGTCCTTACCAGGAGCAAGCCATTCGGGCCGCCGAGGCCAGTATCCGGGATGGGCAGCGCGCCATCCTGCTGGCTATGGCCACCGGCACCGGCAAGACGAAAACCTGCATCGCACTCATCTACCGACTGCTAAAGGCGCAGCGCTTCCGCCGCATCCTGTTTCTTGTGGACCGCTCGGCACTGGGCGAGCAGGCCGCCAACGCCTTCAAAGACACGAGAATGGAGCGGCTGCAGACCTTTGCCGACATCTTCGGCATCAAGGAACTGGACGACCAACAACCCGATGGCGACACCGCCGTTCATATTGCTACTGTGCAAGGAATGGTTCAGCGCGTGCTGTACGCCGCCGACGACTCGGATCCGCCGCCGATCGACCAGTACGATTGCATCGTGGTAGACGAATGCCATCGCGGCTATCTGCTGGACCGCGAGCTGTCGGATACCGAACTGGGTTTTCGCGGCTTCGACGACTACATCTCCAAGTACCGGCGCATTCTCGACTATTTCGACGCGACCAAGATCGGCCTCACCGCAACGCCGGCGCTGCACACCACCCAGATCTTCGGTCCGCCGGTGTTCACCTACGGCTACCGCGAAGCCGTCATCGATGGCTACCTCGTCGACTACGAGCCGCCAGTGCAGATCCACACCGAACTATCCAGCAACGGCATGACCTGGCGGGTCGGCGAAGAAGTGAAGGTCTACGACACCGCTAGCCAGCAGGTTGAACTCTTCAAGACTCCCGATGAAATCAAGCTCAAGGTCGAAGACTTCAATCGCAAGGTGATCACGCGGGCGTTCAACGCGGTCATCTGCGACTACCTAGCGCAGGAGCTGGACCCGGCATCGCACCGCAAGACGCTCGTTTTCTGTGTCAGCGACAGCCACGCCGACCTGGTGGTCGCCTTGCTCAAGGTCGCGTTCGCCGAGCGATACGGTAGCGTCGATGACGATGCCGTCATCAAGATTACCGGCGCTGCCGACAAGCCGCTGCAACTCATCCGGCGTTTCCGGAACGAGCGCCAACCCAATGTGGCGGTCACCGTCGATCTGCTCACCACCGGCGTGGACGTACCGCAGATCTGCAACCTCGTCTTTCTGCGCCAGGTCAACAGCCGCATCCTGTTCGACCAGATGCTCGGCCGCGCCACGCGCCTGTGCGAATTCGGCGGCAGCGAAGTGAAAGATTCGTTTCGTGTGTTCGACGCTGTCCGCATTTTCGAGGCGATCGGCAACTTGACGGCCATGAAACCCGTTGTCGTCAGTGCCAAGATCAGCTTCACGGAACTGGCTCACGAGCTGGCCACCTTGAAGGACGAATCGGCGACTTCGTTGGCGCGCGACCAGTTCCTTGCCAAACTACAGCGCAAGAAGCGGCACCTGTCGGAGGGCAGCCGCCAGGACTTCGAACTCAAAGCCGGCATGGCGCCGAACGCTTTCATTCAGAAGCTCAAGGCCATGTCACTTGCCGACGTCGCCGCATGGTTCGTCCACAACCCGGAACTCGCTGAAATACTCGATCGGCAATCCGACGAGCCCGCCCGAACGATGTTCGTCTCCGACCACCCGGATGCCATTGAGCGCACCGAGCGCGGCTACGGTAAAGCGAAAAAGCCCGAGGACTACCTGCGCGAGTTCAGCAGCTACATCAACAGCCACAGCAACGACATTCCGGCGCTGCTGACCGTGCTCACCCGTCCACGCGACCTGACACGGACGCAACTGCGCGAACTGATGCTGACGCTGGATAAGGCAGGGTTCAGCGAAACGAATCTTGCCTCAGCGTGGCGCGAGCTGACCAATCAGGACATTGCCGCACGCATCGTCGGTTACATCCGACAAGCCGCTATCGGCGACGCTTTGTTACCCTACAGCGAGCGTGTCGATCATGCACTTCAGCGCCTACTTGCCGACCCACCAGGCGGCAAGCCCTGGAGTACGCCACAGCGCGACTGGCTCAAACGCATCGCCGCCCAGACCAAGGCCAACATACTGGTGGATCGTGCTGCGTTCGACGACCCCGATTTGATCTTCAAACGCGAGGGCGGCGGTTTCGCCCGCCTCGACAAGGTCTTCAGCGGCCACTTGCAACCGGTGCTCGATGCCTTTAACGATGCCCTCTGGGCAAGCGGCGAGCAATCCGCCTGATTCCTTGCGAACCAAGAAATAACGAAAGCACCCATGACCCCACTCAAGCCCGCCACTTCCGACATCGTCGCCAAGCTCTGGAGCCTGTGCAACGTGCTGCGCGACGATGGCGTCACCTATCACCAGTACGTCAGCGAACTGACCTATCTGCTGTTCCTGAAGATGATGGAAGAAACCGACCAGGAAAACCGGCTCATCGTACGTAAGCCTCCCAGGAAGGGCGAAGCGCTGCGCGACGAGGCCGGCACCCGATGGGCTGATCTGGCGAATGCCGCAGCCCCAGACCGCCTGGAAATCTACGAGGATCTGCTGCGCGACTACGGCCGGCACGGCAAGGGCATCATCCAGCAGATCTACGCTAACGCTGGCACCATCATCACCAAGCCGGCGACGCTATCGAAACTCGTCACCGAAATCGACAAGCTCAACTGGTACAGCGTTCAGCGCGAGGATCTGGGTGATCTCTACGAGGGCCTGCTCGAGCGCAACGCTTCCGAGAAAAAGAGTGGCGCCGGTCAGTACTTCACCCCGCGCGAGTTGATCGACAGCATCGTCGCCGTGATGCAGCCGCAGTTGGGCGATGCCATTCAGGACCCAGCGGCGGGGACCGGCGGCTTCCTCATCGCCGCCAACCACTACCTGCGCGAGCACAACGACATCGACGCCCTGACCGAAGCCAAACAGCGCATCTACCGCAATGAGACCTTCTGCGGCATGGAGCTGGTGCAGGACACCCACCGCCTGGCCTTGATGAACCTGCTGCTGCATGGCATCGAGGGCGGCATCGAGTTCGGCGACACCCTCGGCGAAGAAGGCAGCCGCCTGCCGCCCGCATCCCTGATGCTGTCGAACCCGCCCTTCGGCACCAAGAAAGGCGGCGGCCTACCCGCGCGCGGCGACTTCACCTACCCAACCACCAACAAGCAGTTCTGCTTCCTGCAGCACATCTACCGCGGGCTCAAACCCGGCGGCCGGGCCGCCGTGGTACTACCCGACAACGTGCTGTTCGAAAGCAATGTCGGTACCGAGATTCGCCGCGACCTGATGAACAAGTGCAACCTGCACACCATCCTGCGTCTGCCGACGGGCATCTTCTACGCCCAGGGCGTAAAGACCAACGTCCTGTTCTTCACCCGCGGCCGCAGCGAAAAGGGCAACACCAAGGAGGTGTGGGTCTACGACATGCGTGCCAATATGCCGCAGTTCGGCAAGCGCACCCCGCTGGATCGCGCGCACTTCGCCGAGTTCGAGAAGGCCTATGGTGCCGATCCCTGCGTCGGCTCGGAGAGCCTGGCCCAACGTGAGGACAGCGGCGAAGCCGGCCGCTGGCGGCGCTTCACGCGCCAACAGATTGACGCGCGTGGCGACAACCTCGACATTGCCTGGCTCAAGGACGACAGCGCCGCCAGCGCACACTCGCTGCGCGACGAGCCGGCGGTGCTGGCGCGCCTCGCCATGCAGGAGCTAAACGCTGCCTTCGCCGAGTTGCGCGGCATCCTGGAAGAACTGGGCGAAGACCCCGACCTGCCGCTAGAGGAACTGCTCGACACCGAACTCGATGCAGAGTCGAGCACACCGGCTGGTACCGCTGAGACCGCGCAATGACAGGCACGTATTTGGCAAGTGGTAGTCGAGTCTCGGACGGCGACATTGCTGCGACGCTGTGGCGACGACTGCGCGGTAACCAAATCGCTGCCTTCGCTAAACTCTGGGCCAGATTGCCGCCCACTAAGGACTTGGAACGGCGACGGCGCGAGGTGCTGATTGCTGCACGGGAGCCATTGACGCGCCATCAGGCACTAATCGATGGTGGTCGTCATGAGTGAGAGACCCGTAACCGCGGACGAGCTGCCTATTACCTGGGCGCTAACCACACTGGGCACGGTCGTTGATTACGGCCGTACTGAGAAGGCAGAGCCCGAAGAGTTCGATGACGACGATTGGATTCTGGAGTTGGAGGACATCGAGAAAAGCACTTCGCGCTTGTTGGCACGTCTGACCTGCGCGCAGCGTCTATCAAAAAGCACAAAGAATCGATTCGCCACGGGCGATGTCCTCTACGGGAAGCTGCGCCCATACTTGAACAAGGTGCTGATCGCTGATCGACCGGGCTACTGCACAACCGAGATCATCCCCCTGAAGCCCGGCGGCCATCTCGATGGGCGCTATCTCTTCTACTGGCTCAAGCATCCGGCCTTTTTGGCCTATGTTGCCGCCAAGAGCCACGGCATGAACATGCCACGCCTCGGAACAGCAGCAGGGAAGGCTGCGCCGTTCGTGCTGGCGCCTCCTGCGGAGCAGAAGCGAATTGCCGACCAACTGGACTCCGTGCTGGCACGAATTTCTTCGTGCAACGACCGGCTTGATGCCGTTTCTGCACTGCTTCAGAGGTTCCGTGCTGCTGTCCTGAGTGCCGCAGTTTCCGGCAAACTCACGGCCGAGTGGCGAAGTGAAAGAGACTCTGAGCCGTGGCACACATGCTCACTTGGCGAAGTGACAGCTAGCTCGTTCTATGGGCCTCGTTTCGGCAAGTCTGAATACACTTCTGATCCACTCGGCATTCCGACTATTCGAACGACGGATATGGATCGGTATGGACGAATTCGAATCACCAGCGATACGCCCCGTGTATCGGTATCCCCCGAAAAACTCGAACAGTATCGCGTGCTCGCTGGTGATCTCTTGATTACCCGCACCGGCTCTATCGGTGTGATGGCGGTGTTTGAGGGCAACCAGTTAGCCATTCCGAGTGCGTACTTGATTCGATTCAGGTTTCGAAGTCGACTACGCCCAACGTTCGCCTACTACCGACTCGCTGCGCCTGAAGGAAAGCGCGATCTCGGGCTCTCCACGACGGCTGTCGCGCAGCCAAACATCAACGCCGAGGCAATTAAGCGTCTCACCATTGCATTGCCTTCACTTGCCGAACAGGTTGAGATTGAAACCCGAGTCCAAGGGCTGTTCGCCGTAGCTGACCGCATAGAAGCCCGCCTAGCTGTGGCTAGCACTTGCGCCCAGGAATTGCCGCGCAGTCTCCTTGGAAAGGCCTTCCGGGGCGAACTGCTCCCGCAAGACCCCAACGACGAGCCCGCCAGCGAACTGCTGGCCCGAATCGCAACCGAGCGGGCGTCTGCGATCGCCTCGCCACGTGCGCGACGGCCCGTGCAACGCAAGCCCACCCGCGCACCCAAGGAGAGCGCTGCCATGACCAAGAGTCGCCAAGACGATGACGTGAAGAGCCATCCCTACCTTGCACGGCACCTCCGGCGACTCGGCGGGTCAGCGTCGGCGGAGGCGCTGTTCGGGGAATCCGAGCTACCGGTGAGTGACTTCTACAAGCAGCTCGCCTGGGAAATAGAGCAGGGCCTGATACGCGACGGCAAGACAGTGCTAGAGGCCACCGATGCGACTTGACCGGGTCTACATCGATGGCTTTAAGAACCTGAAGCAACTCTCCGCCGATTTCGATGAGCGGCAACTGACAACAGTGATCATCGGGCAGAACGGAGCCGGCAAGTCCAACCTCATTGAGGCCATCACCAGCATCTTTCGTTGGGTGGACTTGCGACGCAACGCACCACGGTTCCACTACCGCGTGGATTACCGCATCGACGGCGCCCGCGTAGCACTCTCCAATCTGGCCGACGAGCCAGCCATTGCCGTGGACCAAAAGGAAGTCAGTCGCGCCGAGTTCGAGCGACGCAAGACCGAATGGTTTCCCGACCTGGTGTTCGGCTACTATTCTGGCAGCAGCCGCCGACTTGAAGCCTTGTTTGATGACCACCAACGCCGCTACTACGACGCCATCAAGCTCGAGGCAAGTGATGAGGCCTGCGCCCGTGCGCAGGCTGAACGGCGACTCTTCTACGGGCGGCCGATCCACGGCATTCTGGCCCTGCTGGCGTTCTTCGCCTTCCCCGATGCCAAGGTGAAGGCCGAACTGGCGAGCAAGCTTGGCATTAAAGGCTTTCACTCGATGCTAACCTTGTTCCGCGAGCCTTGGTACGCCAAGGGTAGCCGCAACCAGAAGATCCAGGACGCGCACGACTTCTGGGGCGCCACCGGCCCTGCAGGGCGCACGGCACGCACCCTGCAAACAGCTGCCTTCCACCCCATTCGTCTGGTGGGGAACAGCATTGACGACTACCGCAACAAACAGCAGATCGAAGCGCAGTACGCGACCTTCCTGCCGGCACTCGCCAATTTGCAGAAGTTCGGCAGCGCGTTCAAGGGCGAGAGCGAGATGTTCTATGCCCTGGAAGCGATGGACATCTCGGACCTGATTCGTACGGTGGACCTGTGGGTAACGCGCAGCAACGATATCAGCGGCGACGTCGGCTTTGCCGACCTGTCCGACGGAGAACGCCAGTTGCTGATGGCGCTGGGCCTAATTCGCGTCTCGCGCGGCAAGCGCGCGCTGTTCCTGCTGGACGAGCCCGACACCCACCTCAACCCGCACTGGCAGCACAGCTACCTGAAGCTGATCGAAGACTGGACGGGAATCGCCGCCGACGCGGCCAACTGCCACATCATTCTCACGTCGCACAACCCGCTGACGATTTCGGCGCTGACGCGTGAAGAAGTACGGGTGATGACGGTCGAGACGGACGGTCGCATCAGCGTATTGCCCCCCTACACCGACCCGAAGGGGATGGGTTTCACCGCCACGCTCACCGAGATTTTCGGCCTGGCCACGAGCCTCGACATCGAGACGCAGCGGCTAATCGATGAGCGAAATGCCCTGGCACAGCTGCTCCAAAAGTCTGATCCTGAGGAGCGACGGCTCATCGAAATCAATGACCAGTTGGCGCGCCTGGGGTTCCTGTTCGAGGACCGTGAGCCGCTATACCAGGACTTCCTGCGTGCGTGGCACAGCATCCGCTACGCCGACCGACCGCCACTGACGGCGTCCGATGTGGACGTCCGACAGAACGCAATGAAGGCACTCATCAAGCAACTCATGGCGCAGGAGGCGAAGCCGTGATCTACGTAAAACGGGATCCCTCACTGATTCCCGAGAAGGTGCTCAAGGTCGCCGAGCGAGCGCAGCAGACCCTGGAATCCCTGATGCCCAATCGCCGCAAAGCGTTCATCGAACAGAAGGCGCACATCTGGCGAGCGTTCGGTCGTCACTTGGCCAAAATGTCGTACGGCAAATGCTGGTATTCGGAGAGCAACGACCCTCAGTCCTTCTTCGACGTCGATCACTTTCGTCCCAAGAAGGAGGCAAAGCGCGCGGAAGGCGTCGCGGATGACGGCTACCCCTGGCTGGCGTTCTCGTGGGAGAACTTCCGCTATTCGGCCGGACGCTCCAATCGACTGAATACGGATGACGCCACTGCGGCGGTGCTCGGCAAAGGAAGTTGGTTCCCATTGCTGGAGGGCAGTGTCAGGGCCAACTGGACTAATCGCTGCGAGGACAAGGAATCGGCCGTGCTCCTGGACCCAACCAACCGGGACGACGTAGGCCTGATCGAGATCAATTCCGAAGATGGCCGTGCCACTCCGAGTGTGACCTGTGTCGGGCAAGCCAAGCAGGAGCGAGCGAAACGGTCCATCGAGATCTACGGTTTGAACCTGGGCAACCTGATCACCGCGCGCAAACGCGTGATGCGCGACTTGCAGGACGACTATCTCACTCTGATGGAAATCTGTTCGGCCGGAACCGATATGGCAGCGGTCAGCAGACTACAGAACAAATTCAGACGCGCCACGCTGCCGAGCGCACCGTATTCCCGCGCGGCGCGGGCCAAGATGCATTCGTTACCCTACGGCCCGAAGTTCTGCGCACAACCCGAAGACGAACCGGAGGCGCTAGCCTGAGGGGCTCCAGCAATGAGCGACATCAAACTCTTCCACCTCAAGTCGGGCAAGGCCACCGAGTTGCAAAGCGACGCCTCGGATCTCGAACGTCCACTGCAATCGCTGATCGAGGCCAACCTGGAGACGCTGCTTGGCATCCGCTTTCTGGCGACCGAATACTCCACCGGCAAGACACACGCCGGCCGCATCGACTCCCTGGGCCTGGACGAGAACGATTGCCCAGTGATTCTCGAATACAAGCGCTCGGTAGGCGAAAACGTCATCAATCAGGGCTTGTTCTACCTCGACTGGTTGATGGACCACCAGGCCGAGTTCAAGCTGCTGGCAATGGGCAAGCTGGGCAAGCCAGCCGCCGACCGCATCGACTGGACTGCTCCCAGGCTGGTGTGCATCGCAGCAGATTTCACCAAGTACGACGGGCACGCGGTGCAGCAGATCAACCGCAATATCGAGCTGATTCGCTACCGTCGCTTCGGCGAGGACTTGCTGCTGCTGGAGCTGGCCAACGCCACCAGCGCAAACAACAGCCATGGCACCGCCATCAAGTCCGCCAAAGGACCCAAGGCGAAGGTGGTTGCAGCAAAATCCACCTCCGGTGACAGAGCGTTTGCCGACTTGCTGCTGCTGGAGCTGGCCAACGCCACCAGCGCAAACAACAGCCATGGCACCGCCATCAAGTCCGCCAAAGGACCCAAGGCGAAGGTGGTTGCAGCAAAATCCACCTCCGGTGACAGAGCGTTTGCCGACTGGCTGCCGCTGCTGCCGCCGCACCTCACGAACTTGCTCGCATCACTGGAAGACTATGTCGTTTCGCTGGGCGATGACGTGCAGCGCAAGGAATTGAAGCTCTACCTGGCATTCAAGCGCTTGAAGAACTTCGCAACCGTGGTGGCGCAAAAGAACCGCCTATTGCTCTACCTGCACCTGAACCCCGAAAAGCTTTCGCTGCTTCCAGCAAACGGCCGCGATGTGGGTCAGCAAGGACATTGGGGCACGGGTGATCTGGAGCTGTCGCTCACCAGTCAGGCCGACCTGGACACGGCGAAGCCACTGATCCTGATGTCGTACGAAGGCAGAGGGGCGGCTGGCACACATGCTACTGCCAGTTAATAGGCGACCTTCATTCATCAACCTATTGGAACTTTCAGGTTTCGGTATCGGCTCGCAAGCTGGATACGAAAACACTCACGGCGAGCACCTCCTCAGTCTGCTGGTGGTAGTGCAAGCGTGGGACGAGGCCTCAAAATGACGATTCCCATGGAGATCGCGGCATGCTGACCGAGCTACACATCAAGAATTTCAAGGCCTGGCAGGATACAGGACCGATTCGGCTTGCGCCGTTGACAGTGATCTTTGGCGCCAACAGCTCTGGCAAATCCAGCCTCGGCCATCTGCTCATCGCCTTGAAACAGACCGTTCAACTGGCTGATCGAAAACGCGCCCTTCACCTGGGCGACGAAAACTCGCTGATCGATCTTGGCACCTTTGCCGACTGCCTTTTTGCCCATGATCTGAAGCAGTTGCTCGAGTTCTCCCTGCGCTGGCGTCTACCCTCGGCACTGACCGTGAAGAACTCCCTGGATCCTGCGAAATCCTACCACGGCGACGAACTTCGGCTGTCAAGCACATTACGCGCCGATAAAGCCGAACAACCACAAACGATCGCCTTCAGGTACGAACTGTTCGATGGGGAGAACGAGGTTCTCGCAGTCGGGCATCATGCTCGCGGCACCTCTCCGGCCAAGCTCGAATGTAGCCCGTTGAAGCTGGTACGAGCGGTCGGGCGCGGTTGGCCCATAGAGCCGCCGGAAAAGTTCTACCGCTTCGCCGACCGTACACTGCTGCGCTACCAGAATGCGGACTTTCTTGCCGACTTTGCACTGCAGACCGAGAGCATCCTGGAGCGAATGTATTTCCTCGGACCGCTGCGTCGGCCCGCGCGCCGCGTCTATCAATGGTCGGGCGATACCCTCCCGGATGTCGGCGCGCAGGGCGAATACGCCATCCCAGCCCTGTTGGCAGCAACAGCCCAGGAACGCAAGATCAATCGAGGATACCGGCAGCGCGTTCTGCGATTTGACGAGTTTATCGCGCGCTGGCTGGCCGATCTTGGAGTTATCCACAGCTTTACCGTTCAAGCGGTCGCCAAAGACCGCAAGGAATACGAGGTCCTTGTAAGGACTCATCCGAAGTCGCATCAGGTCCGATTGACCGACGTGGGCTTCGGTGTCTCACAGGTTTTGCCGGCACTGGTGCAGGCGTTCTATGCCCCTCCTGGGTCCACAGTCTGGATGGAGCAACCCGAGATTCACTTGCACCCTCAGGCCCAGTCCAACCTGGCCGACGTGTTCATCAGCGCAGTGAAGTCTTACGAGGGCAGCGTCCCGCGCAACATGCAGCTGATCGTCGAAACGCATTCCGAACACTTCCTTGCGCGCCTCCAACGGCGTGTGGCCGAAGAACAGATCAGCGCCGACGATGTGGCGATCTATTTCGTCAAGCGCGACGGTGCTGCGGCCCAGATGGAAGCGCTGAAGCTGAACATATTTGGCGAGATCGAGAACTGGCCCGATAACTTTTTCGGGGACGAGATGGGTGATATCGCGGCCCGTACAATGGCCACGTTAAGGCGCCAGGCTGCGACCCACAAAAATGGGGAACGCGGGTGAACGCCGTAGTGATTGATACCAACGTGTTGTTGGTCGCCAATGGTAGTCATCCCGACGTTTCTGCAGCCTGCCGTAGCGAGTGCGTGGCCCGGCTAGCGGCACGCAAGAAAGCGGGCGTCGTGGTGATCGACGATGCCTACCGCATCCTGCGCGAGTACCAGAAAAAGACGCAACCCAACCAGCCCAAGGGTGCCGGTGACGTATTCCTCAAGTGGTTGCTGCAAAATGCCGCCAATCCGAAGCGCGTGCATCGGGTCGCACTCACCGAAAACCCGCCCGAGGAGTTCCAGGAGTTTCCGGACGCGACGCTGCAGCGACATTTCGACGCCAGCGATCGCAAGTTCGCAGCCGTGGCCCACGCGCACCCGAACAAACCGCCGATCTGGCAAGCTGCTGACTGCAAGTGGCTGGCGTGGTGGCCGCAACTTCAGGCCTGCGGTGTCAAGGTAGACTTCCTCTGCCCATTGGACGTGCAACAGGTCTACGCGGCGAAATTCCCTAACCGGGAAGCGCCGGGCCTGCCAGACGGCGCATGACCAACTTCTTCCGCTTTCCCCACACACCGCACATAGCCTGGCTGGGCAGCGGTGAGCCGCGTGATGACAAAGTGTTGTCACCGGCCGAGGCGAGAACCCTGCTCCATGCCAAGGTCGTGGTCGAGGAAAAACTTGATGGTGCCAACCTGGGCCTCTCGGTCGGGCCTGACGGGCGGGTGCGCGCGCAGAACCGCGGTCAGTACCTGCAACCACCGTTTGGCGGCCAATTCGCCCGTTTGGAAGGATGGCTGGCGGCCCACGAAGACGCCCTGTTCGACGCCCTCGATACGCATCTAATTGCGTTTGGTGAATGGTGCACAGCGAGGCATTCACTGGAGTACACCGCCCTGCCCGACTGGTGGCTG
>ERZ761610.1380-NODE-1380-length-13674-cov-149.202585_pt1 | contig 13674 bp, 8 predicted proteins | sample MGYA00512164_ERZ761610 | MGnify/ENA primary metagenome ERZ761610 (study PRJEB28899, sample SAMN02850038) | bioreactor sludge metagenome | biome: EBPR Sludge; feature: EBPR Bioreactor; material: flocular biomat | place: Australia: Thorneside Wastwater Treatment... | reverse complement strand
AGGTTTACCGGTTCGCCATGCCGTATGTAATCGGTATTTTTATATACGGCTAATATGTTTTGGGCTAAACTGCTGTTTGCAGATAAAACATTTTGGGCAATGTCGCTTACCGTAGCAGTAGCTGCCGCTGCTTTACCGCTGCCCTCCGGCTCTGCCAAGCCGCCGTTTATGATGGCTTGGTATAGGGCTATAAACTCGGCGTTTTGGGGGGTGTTTACCCTACCTACGTATGCGCTAATAATACTCATGACTAATCCTATCCAAATGGTGTGTTTCATGGGGCGGGGGTTTGGGTGTGCAATATAGGGAAAAAATTATTCCGATGAATGTGGAAAACGGTACAAGTACCGTTGCTCCCTGTAAAATTTTTCACTTTTTACAGCACAAGACGCACGGCCGTGCGTCTCTACTCCACCATTATTTTGCCGCCGGCTACGGTTTGACCCGATGAGAGAAGCTGTACCCGATAAAAATACATGCCCGCCGGCAGGTGACTTACATCGGCAGTGGCTGTACCCGCGCCGCCCCATAGCGGCGCTTGTGCCACTTGTGTGCCGGTGAGGTTGTACAAACGCCATACCGCACCGCCGGCGGGTATTTGGTAGCGGATATATAAATGGGTGGTGGCAGGAACAGGGTAAATTTGTAGCTCCCCCCCTTGGGGGCTGTCCAAAAAGCCCACATCTTGCACATATTTACACAGAACTACTATTTTTCTTGCTTTTAATCAGTCATAAACAAATCTGATTTTGTGCAATTTAACTGAGTTTCCGACTTTTTAGACAGCCTCAACAGCAGGCAACACTTCTACTACTACCGTACTATCGCACCCAACATAGCTGCATGTTTTGCCTTGGGCATCTATTTTGAGTACCCACGCGGTTTGGGGGGCGGTGAATTGGTAGCCCGCCAATACGTAACCGCCATCGGGGGTGGGTTGGAGGTCTTTTAGGTACACCTGAGCACCGGGGTTTATGGTGGGGGTTGTTACCCAATCTACTGTGCCATCAGCGTGAAATGAGGCTATGTAGGGTTGGGGGGTGAAACCATCGGGGCGGTAACGTCCACTGCCAATAAAGCCCTTATCATCTTTTATAATTGCTAAAACTTGAAAACTCCCCATCTTATTAAGGAAATTATAGTTTTTTTGCCAAATCATATTGCCAACAGCGTTTATCTTAGCTATGTACATTTTTTCAGTCGTACCTTCATATACACAAGCAGTTATGAGGTACTCAATAGATGCACCATTTAAGTATTCTTCATAAGTGGTTAGATTTACAACCTTTGCAGCACAATCGTTAAATTCATTACCATACCTTTTAGTCCAGAGGGTGTCTCCGTTGGCGGTGGTTTTCACCACAAACATATCGTAGCCGGTGGTGGTGGAGTAGCCCCAACCTCCTAAAATATATCCTCCGTCCCAAGGAGTTTGCTGTATGCTGAAAGCACGGGAATCGTGGTCTAACATATAGGTTTTAGACCACTCGTAATTTCCCTCTTCATTGATTTTTAACAAAAGAAAACGCGCAGTATCCTGCACATATCTATAACCTGCCATTGCAAATCCGTTATCGGAAGTTTGTATAATAGAACGAGTAAACTGTGAATACTCATTGGGGTATGTTTTATGCCAAATAGTATCGCCATTTGAATTAAATTTCAATAGATGCGGGATGAGTTTAAGTGCTGGCGTGTATGTGATTTCTGCTATGGTACAAACAAAATTACCATCAGAGGTGGGCTTTACAAAACTCCCATCTTCTACCACTCCCCATTCAGCGCCTACTACCAAATCCTTGAATGTTAAAGGGTTTCCCTGCGAATCAAGTTTCATTATAAATATAGCATGTTCTATACTTTGTGTACCGTAACTTCCAATAACCAAATGTCCTCCCGAAACAGGTTGAATGACTTGTGCAAGCATATTTGAAGTATCTCCCCCAAATACTTTGTTAAAATAGGTGAATTGTGTTTGGCAGCTCGCTTCAAGTGCCCATAAACAGGCCGCCAACAGTAGTGTAGTTATTTTCATGTAATTGTTTTTGTTTTTTAACGGAGATTGCCTAATGTAAATCGGGCAATCTCCGTTTAAGATTTTGTTATTTTACAACAACTAATTTCTGTACAGAACCGGTACCATCTAATCGGCAAAAATAGATGCCCTTATTGAGTTGACTTATGTCTAACGCTACTTGTAAACTTGCGCTTGGCACAAATACACTCATCACAATTCTTCCACTAAAATCAGACACTAATAGTCGGCTATGCTGCTCTAATGGTTGCCATAATTTGCAAACAACACTTGTTGTAGCTGGATTAGGCATGATATAAAAAATGCTTTTATCCTTTTTGGGGGATTGTGAATTTAATGAAACAGGTTGTCCGTGTCGGATATATTCTTGATTTTGATAAACAGCCAATACACTTTCTGCTAATGGACTAAGTATGGAATTGTCGTTTCCGGCAATACTACTAATCATGGTTAATGCTGCCGATGATTTACCGCTGCCCTCCGGCTCTGCTAAACCGCCGTTTATGATGGCTAAATAGAGTGCTTTAAACTCAAGATTATCGGGTGTATCGGGTAGTCTTTGCAGCTCAATTAAAGCCTGTTCATAAAGGTTTTTATCTACATAAGTACCTACCAGCAGGCGTATTGCCCAATCGGTATCTAAGCAGTGGAGGAGGGCGAGGAGGCTATCGCGCTGGTTGTTGCGCAAAAAGTTGTAAATGCGGCGTTCTATATCGCCCTCGTTATCGCAGTCAGCCATGCCTGCCCCAGCTACTGGGAAGGTTACGTTGCAAGACATGTTATAAACAGGAGAGGCTGGCGTACCACATGCTTGCACATAAACATTTCCTAAAACATAACTTGTGCCATTTAAGGGGTCTGACTGTGGACTATTGTCAATGTTTAGGGTGAGGGTGAAGGCAGTATTGTCATTAATGATGTGGTAGTTTGGGTAGCCAATGGTAGAACCGGGTTCGTTGGTATAATGCCAGTGGGTGCGGAGGGCATCTGAAGCAAGACCGGAAAAGCATTCACCTTGTGCCGGTAGGGAGGCATTGGGGGTGAGGTGCCAGTCAATATCGCAGTCGTCGTAGGCGTTGCAGTTGGTGTAGAGGCGGTTGTTGTTGCCGGCAAATTGGGTGGCGGGCATAAAACGTCCGTCAAAGAGGTTGTTGTTAAAGGTAGTGGGTACTTCGCCATACTCGGTTTTGTTTAGTATTGCGCCAAAGGTGTATGGGCTGGGTGCGTTTTGCTCTGACCGGAATATATTTTTTTCAATCACAGAGCCTATGCTGCCAAAGGATAGCAAGCCGTAGGTATCGGCGGTGGGGGAGTTGCCGTAAGGGATGGTAAAGGTATTGTAGGATATTTTACTGCCTACTGCACCGTTTAGCGTAATGCTTTTTTGGGTGGTTTGGAAGTTTTGGTTGGTTATGTTTACCTCTTTCATAATGGTAAGGGTGTTGTAAACATCTATTCCTTTAAACAAGCCGGCAAACTGGTAGGTTTGGGGGTTGTTGGGGTCGGTTTCGGGGGTGGCGGAGATGGTAGCGGCGGCATCTTCTAATCGCACCCCTACGCCCTTTGCCGGCACAGAAAGAGAGGAGGTAAACAAATTGTTGTGAATAGGTTCTAATAGGCGGGTTTTGCTTATCCAGATACCTACCGGTTGCTCAATTGCGTAGTGCCACCAGTTTTCGGGTGCGTTATTGGGCGGGTTATTTTGGGTAAAGGTTATGGCGCAGTGCTGAATAAAGGCTAATTGGTAGCCCGATGCGTTGAACTTATCTATGCGGATAGCGGTACCGTTGTCTTTAAACTCGGTATTGGTAAGGTGTAGCAGTCCGCCGGTACGGTTAATGCCTGATGCGGTTATGCGTCCGTTGCAAACGCCTATTCGGGCATGGTTTATTTTGGTATCGTTTTCCGAAACCAAAACGCCATAGTTGCCACTTGCGGCAGCTACTACAAAATCGGTGGTAGTATAAGGCACATCAGAACCTTCTACGCTAATGCCTTTCCAGAAACTATTGTAACAATTGCCGGCAGATAGTGTGGCGGTAGTTAGTTGTAGTTTACCTCCGGGTTTAACAATTATTTCGGCATTTTCGCCGCCTATCATTTCAATAGAGGAGTTTTCTATGCGCAGGATGTAGCCGGTGGGTACTATTATGGCGCCGGCAACTTTAAGGTTTAAGGTGTTCCAAATTTCGGTATTAGGGGCGGTGGGGTCGGTAGTGGCACCGGCGGGCATGGGGCTTGTGCCTACGGTATAAAAGCCTGCAAGGTGGGGAGTAGGGAGCAGGTCAGTAACAGGTAAATCATAGGCAGCGGCAGCGGTGCAGCCGTTGGCATCGGTAACGGTGAGGGAGTAGATGCCGGGGGTATAATCGTCCACATCGGGCGTATTGCCTACGCCGTTTGACCACCCATAACTTAACAAGCCGAGTGTAGCGTGTAGGGTTACTTTACATTCTTTTGGGGTAATTATTGCCACAAATGCACCAATGTTTTTTCTGCAAACAAATTTATCGTATTTGTTTTAAAAAAGCAACATTTTTTGCAAAAATTTTTTGATTTTTTTGAGAGAGTAAATGTGTGCGAAAAACCTTATAGGTTTATCAAACCTATAAGGTTTAAACATAAAGCATTTGGAGTATCAATTGTTTACTGCGCATATAGACGAAATTTTACTGCCAACGGTTGGTTGGGGTGATGGGAAAGTGAATATCGGGTAGTCGGTACTAACACATTCGTAATTCATAATTCACAACTAAAACGAACTTGCAGGGCATTTTACGGGTTTAGTAGTTTGCTACAAGCCGTTCTATCGCTTGCCTGTTTGCAGGGCAAGAGGAAAGTCCGGGCAACACAGAGCGCCGCACCACCTAACAGGTGGGACTTGCAGGGTAACTTGCAAGGACAGATAGTGTTACAGAGAATTACCGCCTGCCCACCTCTTAGGAGTAGGCAGGAATGGGTGAAAATGCCAGTAGGCAGCCCGATATGGTAACATAACCGGGCGAGCAAACCTTGCGGGTTGAAAGACCAAATATACCGGCACGTTGCTTGGCTCTATGCCAACAACTAAAAGTGGCTCGCTTGATGCCGGGGGGTGGGTCGTTTGACTTTGTTAGCGATAACAAAGCCAGATAAATGATAGAAGGCAGTTCGTTTTTGAATTGTTACAGAATCCGGCTTACAGGCTTGTAGCTTTTTATTTTGCATCTTTTTTTCTTACAGTTATGACTCAGGCATTTTTAAACAGCGCCCTCAAACAATTTGAATACTACAAACTGCTGGGCGATAAAACGCTGGCTCAAACTCCCGAAGCCGGACTGTTTTGGCAGTATAACGAAACCTGTAACAGTATAGCCACCATTGTAAAACACCTGTGGGGCAATATGTTATCCCGATGGACAGATTTGCTCACTACCGATGGCGAGAAACCCTGGCGTGAGCGCGAAGCCGAATTTGACAACGATTTACCCGATAAAAACAAGGTTATAGAGCTTTGGAACGAGGGCTGGAACTGCTTGTTTACCACCCTGCACAGCCTAACGCCCGATGATTTTGACAAATTGGTTTATATACGCAACCAAGGGCATACCCTTACCGAAGCCATTAACCGCCAAATAGCGCATTATGCCTACCATGTAGGGCAAATGGTGTATGTGGGTAAAATGGTTTGCTGCCACGAGTGGACTTCGCTGTCTATACCTCGTGGTCAATCGGGCGCATTTAATGCCGATAAGTTTAACCAGCCCCGCCACAAAGCGCATTTTACCGATGAATTTTTGGCTAATCCTCATCAGGAGTAAGCCGGCTTTGCCCCGGAGATGGTCAATTGTATTTAGCCTCTAATAAATGTCCGATATTCCGCGATGCAAATTGCTTGCCTATTCCTAATAACTAATCCCTAATAAGCTACTTCTAAGTTCATCAGTCGTTCCGCCCTTAACCTTATCTACTTTTTTCTTGATAAAAAAGTAGCAAAAAATCAAGCCTTCCTGAAAATCGGCTAAAAATCTGCACTACGGGCGGCATGCGCCAAGGCAAACGCCGGCAGCTTTTGTTTTTCATCAACAACATTTATCGGGGCGTTTGCTGCGCCGCCTGCTCATCGCCCTCCGTTCCGATTTTCTTAACGCCGATTTTCAGAATGGCAACACAAAAGACTAACCAATAGCTTACAACTATTTCAGAATTGACCCTCTCCGGGCTTTGCCCCTACCCTGCCGTTTACCGCACTTCTATGTCTGTTATCAGCATACCTTCATCGGCAGAGGAGTTGCCTAATAGTAATTTGTAGGTACCGGTTTCGGTTATCCATTGTTTTGCGGCGGGGTTATAGTAGGCAAGTTCGGCAATGGGCAGGCGCAGGGTTATGGTTTTGGTTTCGTTTGGCTGAAGCATTATTTTGGTAAAGGCTCGCAGGTTTTTGATGGGTCGGTCAATTTTTGTATCGGGGTAAGCGGTGTAGAGCTGCACTACCTGTGCGCCGGCTCGGTTGCCGGTATTGGTAAGGGTGGCGGTTAGGGAAATGGTATCTTGGGGGCTGTATTGCTGCCGGTTGGTTTGCAGGTTTTGGAGCAAGAATCGGGTATAACTCAGCCCAAAGCCAAAGGGGTATCGGGCTTGTTTTTTTTCTTTGTCAAACAAGGTATAACCGTGGTAGTATCCATAATCGGCATCGGGCAAAAACGAGTTAAACGGCGGCAAATCATCGGCATGAACGGGTACGGTAAAAGGCAGTTTGCCCGATGGGTTTACTTTTCCAAAAAGCAAGTGCGCCAGCGCAGTACCGCCCTCTACGCCATTGTAAAAAGTTTGCAAAATAGCCGGCGTTTGCTCATGCCATTCTTCTACGGTAATGGCGCTGCCCGCTACCAAACTCACAATAGTGCGGGGGTTGGCAGCCGCCGCCGTTTTAATAAGGGCAATATCTTTTGGGTTCAGGTGCAGGTATTGGCGGTCGCCGCCATTGGCAAGGTAACTGAGTTTGGTAAAAAAGCCGGTTTTATGGGGCTTATCGGGGTTGCGAATTTTTCCGTAGCCAATGTATTCGCCCTCCTCTTTGTAGGTAGCGCCGGCTATCACCACCACCACATCGGCTTTTGCGCAAACCTGTTTAATTTTTTGCAGGTTGTTGGCGGGGGCGGTCAGTACTTGTATGTTGTACTGTTTGGCATAGTGTTTAATACCCTCATAAGCCGTAACCACTTTATTGTTGATAACGCTGCTGCTGCCCCTGTCGCCGGTTTGTTTTACCTTAGCCAAATACCCAACAACGGCAATGGTTTTAAGGGCATTGGGGTTTAGTGGCAGCAGGTTTTGGTCGTTTTTGAGCAGTACGGCGCTTTTTTCGGCAGCTTCAAGGGCTAATAACCGGTGTTGTATGCACCCCACCAAGTTTTTATGATAGGTTTGGGCTACCTTACCGGCAAACAGCAGTTTAGTGCGAAGGGTAGCAAAAACAAGACTGTCTATTTGCTGTGGTAAAATTACCCCATTTTGCAGCAGTTTTTTAATGCGTTTATAGGCATACACTTTTCCCTGTGGCATTTCAATGTTTAAACCGGCATTAAGGGCTTTTTCGGTATCAAAAACGCCATGCACCCAATCAGAAACCACATAACCCTTAAACCCCCAGTCGGTACGCAAAATATCGGTGAGCAGCAGCTTGTTTTGACCGCAGTATTCACCGTTGAGGCGGTTATAGGCGCTCATTATAGAGGCTACGCCGCGTTGGGTTACCTTTTTAAAGTGGGGTAGATATACTTCGTGCAGGGTGCGCTCGTTCATATTCATACTGCCGCCGTAGCGGTTATTTTCCATACTGTTGGCGGCAAAATGTTTGGCGCAAGCCTGCACCCGGTGCATTTGAATGCCGGCAGCCAGCGACCAAGCCATTTCGCCCACGTGGTGCGGGTCTTCGCCGTAGGTTTCCTGCGCTCTGCCCCAGGCAGGATGCCTAAGCAGATTAAGACAAACCGCGCCCGAATAATTACCGCCCAGCGCCCTTACCTCGCGCGCTATGGCGCTGCCTATGCGGGTTTCAAGGTCGGTATCCCAGCTTGCGCCCCGCGCCATACTTACCGGAAAAGCAGTTGCCCCCCTATACATACCTACACCCCGAGGTCCGTCGAAAAAAATCATGGGCGGAATGTTTAACCGCTTATTGCCGCCCGATTTAAAGGGGTCAATTTTCCGAAACAGAAAAGCGGTTATACCGGTGCGCAGCAGTTGTTTACCGTGCATTTCGCGCACTTTTTGTCGGAGGGTCATGGTTTGCAGCAATTCCTTTGCGCGGGTTTCGGCGGCTTTTACCTCAGCGGGGGTAAATAACTGGGCATACGCCACACCGGCGCTCCACTTACTTTGAACAAAAAGCAGCAAAAAAAAAGTAAAATACGGCAGGTAGCGCATAAAAGCAGTGGTATTTTAAGGTAAGCAGATGTTGTTTTTATATGGTAAATCAAACAAGCATATCGGGCATTTGCGGTGCAGTTGGTCTTACATGGGGCTATTTGTTTGGCACAAAAATAGCATTTACGCCGGTAGCAAATTGCACAACAAGCATACTTTTATGTATTAAGCACACTATAACCCGCTATCTTTGCCCGGGTGTAACCCGAGTTTGATGTAAACCGGTACACAAAGGTAGGAGCGCAAAACCGGCAAAAATTAGCACACGGATAACACGGATGGAGCTGATTAACACCGATTTTTTAAAAATTAAAGGTTCAATTGGGTAAATGATTCAATTTTACCCGAGTTTATCCGTTTAATCTGCGCTATCTGTGTGCCCTTTTTGCTGAAAACAGGGGTGAATAGCTCAATTTATACATAAAACCGAGGCTGCACCCCTTTGCCCCTTCTTCCCTTTGGTAAACCATGTAAATCACCAAAAGACCAACCTATGAACACCGATATTACCGTACACACCTGGGCAGAACTGCAAGAGGCTTTGTTTCATGACTCGTTTGATGAGCGGCTGGGGCGTTTCAGGTCGGCTTATGTTTATAGAGGTTTGTCTGATGTGGCATACACGCTCAAAACCAGTTTAATGCGATTGGGCGGAAATTTTGAAGCCTTAGAAGGACATTTGCTGCGCAATTTCAAAAAATATGCCCGACGAGATTTATATACACAACAAAACAACTCTGTATGGAATTGGCTTGCCTTGGCACAGCACTACGGCTTACCCACCCGACTGCTGGACTGGACATACTCGCCCTACGTTGCCTTGCATTTTGCCACCGCCGAAATGAACAAATATGATACAGACGGGGTAATATGGTGTGTAAATTATGTAAAAACCAATGAGCTGCTGCCCCACCGCCTAAAATACCTTTTGCTTGATGAGGGCTCCAACATTTTTACCGCCGAAATGCTCCAGAACGCCTGTCATACCATTAAAGATTTTGATACTTTGCAGCGCAATTTGTTTGTGGTTTTTTTAGAGCCGCCCTCTTTAGATGAGCGCATTGTAAACCAATATGCCTTATTTTCGCTTATGTCTAACCCCGCCACCATGTTAGATGAGTGGTTGCAGCAGCATAGCTCTTTGTTTTTTCGCATTATTATACCGGCAGCCCTTAAATGGGAAATTAGGGATAAGTTAGACCAAGCAAATATAACCGAGCGGGTATTGTTTCCGGGTTTAGACGGACTGAGTACCTGGCTTAGGCGACATTACAGCCCAAAAGGACAAACCGGCTAATGCTCAAAAAACGAAGGCACAAAACCAACACAGGCAATAAAAATAAGCCCAAAAAGCAAAAATTTTTAGTTTGCACAGTAAAAATGTGTAGTTTTGCCCAATAAAACCTACCTTTGTATAAAAGAAAAACCCAAATAAAAGCGGTATTTTACCCAAGCTAACCTATGGGGCATTTTACCCGATGTATAAACCCTAAACAGCTCAAAAAAAGCACTAAAAACCAATGGCTCAAAAAAAGAACAACGGAAGTAGCAATACCTCTGCAACCGGTAAACAAAACACATCGCCCACTACCGGCAGTAGCAAAAACAGCCGCAAAACCTCTACCTCATCGGTAGCGCTGCGCAAACTGCTTATAGGATTCAATCAGTTTACCAAAACTGAAAATTTCCGAAAAGCCGTGGGTTTTGCCTGCTGGATGCTGGCGGCTTTTTTAGGCATAGCGCTGCTGTCGTTTGTGGTAAAAAGCTGGGGGGCTGATTTTAGTTATGTGCGCAACGCCAATTTTTGGCAAATACTAACCGATAACAACATTACCAGCGAAAACTGGCTTGGCAGATTAGGCGCATACCTTGCCGATTTGTTTTTTTACGACCTTTTTGGGTTATCTTCCTTTATTTTGGTGGGCGTTTTGTTTTTAACCGGTCGTAAACTGCTTTATAACCTCACCTATTACTCGCTAACCCGTTTATACCGAAACGGCGTTATTTTGGTTCTACTGTGCGCCACTACCTTAGGATTTTTGTTTTCGCCGGCATATTTTAAGTTTCCCTTTGGCGGGTGGCTGGGCACTTATATTGCAGAGTGGCTCATTTCTTTTATCGGGTTATCGGGCACCTTTCTTTTTCTGTTTTTCTGCATTCTGCTGGTCTTGATTTTTATGTTTAACATGCCCTTACCATTGCCCCATTTTGGCGCACTAACGGCGCGTTTTCCTTTTATGGGCAGTTTGTTTGCCACTACCGCCAATGATGCCCCAACAACTACCGCAAAACGCCCTAAAAAACCCATAATTCAACCCATTGACGAAGAGGAGGAGGAAGGAGAAACAGAAGAGGCAGAAGTAGTAATGACCGAAGAGGAGGAGCAATATGAAACCGGCAGGCAAATTCAGCTCGATTTTGACCAAACCCTACAGGCAAGGCTCAACCGCCGAAAAAAACAACCTGCTACCGACCCTAACGAACTGCTCATAGAAATAGCCCCGCCCGAAAGAACAGAAACCGCCATAGAGCAGGAAGACCAACACGGAGAGCCCGAAATGACGGAGTTTGACCCTACCCTTGAACTGAGCAGATACCAAAAACCCGAACTTGACCTGATGGATAAATACGGCAGAGACCTGCACCCTGTAGAAATGCTTGCCGTTAGCCGCGAGGAGTTGGAAAAAAATAAAGAACAAATTGTAGAAACCCTTGCCAACTACAATATAGAAATTACCAGCATTAGCGCCACACCCGGGCCCACCGTTACCCTTTACGAAATAGTGCCGGCGCCGGGCGTGCGTATTTCGCGCATTAGAAACTTAGAAGACGATATTGCCCTTAGCCTTGCCGCTTTGGGTATCAGAATTATTGCCCCTATGCCCGGAAAAGGCACCATAGGCATTGAAGTTCCTAACCAAAACAAAGAAACCGTATCGCTGCGCTCACTCATAGCCTCCGAAAAATTTCAACAAACCAAAATGACCCTGCCCATAGCGCTGGGTAAAACCATTTCTGATGAAAATTTTATTGCCGATTTAGCTAAAATGCCTCACTTGCTGCTTGCCGGCTCTACCGGACAGGGTAAATCGGTTTGCCTCAACAGTATTTTGATTTCGCTGCTCTACAAAAAACACCCGGCAGAGCTTAAATTTGTGATGATTGACCCTAAAAAGGTAGAATTGTCGCTCTATAATGTTATTGAAAAACACTTTTTAGCTAAACTGCCCGGCTCCGATGAACCTATTATTACCGATACCCAAAAGGTTATAAACACGCTCAACGCCCTTTGTATAGAAATGGACGATAGGTACAACCTGCTCAAAAAAGCATACGTGCGCAATATAGCCGAGTATAACCGAAAATTTAAGCAGCGAAAACTGAACCCCGAAAAAGGACATCGGTTTTTGCCGTATATAGTATTGGTTATTGATGAATTTGCCGATTTAATTATGACCGCCGGTAAAGAAGTGGAGTTGCCTCTGGCAAGGTTGGCACAGCTTTCAAGAGCGGTGGGTATTCACTTGGTTATTGCTACACAGCGCCCCACGGTTAATATCATTACCGGTACCATTAAAGCCAATTTTCCGGTGCGTATAGCTTTTAGGGTAACAGCTAAGGTGGACTCGCGCACCATTTTAGACCAAGGAGGCGCTAACCAACTCATAGGCAGCGGCGATATGCTCCTTTCTATAGGCGGCGAAATTGTAAGGTTACAAGGAGCTTTTGTAGATACGCACGAAGTAGAACGAGTGGCTGAATTTATAGGCGAACAGCCCGGTTATCCCGATGCTTTCCTACTGCCCGAATACAGAGACGACGACGACGTAATAAGCCCCGGCAGCGCCGATGTGGACTTTGACGATATGTTTGACGAAGCGGCGTATGTGGTGGTGCAGCACCAGCAGGGTTCTACTTCTTTAATTCAGCGCCGGTTAAAATTGGGGTATAACCGCGCCGGTCGTATTATGGACCAATTAGAATTAGCCGGTGTGGTGGGTCCTAATGCCGGCAGCAAAGCCCGCGAAGTACTCATTAATGACCTTTACGAGTTAGACCAGCTCCTGCAAGCTATGAAAGCAGACAAAAAGCGATAAGCGCAATTTTATTGCCATGAAAGAAGGTAACTGCCGGTGCAGTTAGTTTTTATCTACTCATTTGCTGCATTGGTATTTTTTATTGTGGTAGTTTTTTTGTAACGTCATTGCTTCACCACAATAAACATTTAACGCAGGCAAAACACCTATTTACACACACTACCCAAGATTGTAGCAATAACATGTTACAAAGTGTACTTTGCCACTGTGTTTCTTGCTTGTCTTAATCCATGGAACATCAAACACTCATTGTCCTTTCCATTGCTTTTTTATTAATTGCAATCCTCTACTCTTCTGTAGGACATGCCGGTGCATCGGGCTACTTGGCGGTTATGGCTCTTATGTCGTTTCCGGTTGCATCAATCAAACCCATATCGCTTGTACTCAATATCCTTGTTTCTCTCATCGCAACCCATAAGTTTCTGAAAGGTGGGTGTTTTGACCGAAAGGTTTTTGAAGTGTTTGCCGTTACTTCTATCCCCATGGCATTTGTTGGTGGTTATCTAAAAATTGATACCCATTTGTTTAAAGTTATGGCGGGATTGTTCTTAATTGTTTCGGCGCTTCTTTTAATTAGTCGTCAATTTATTAAGTCTTCCGGTCAGGTCAATAAAATCAATGTCCAACTGGCTTTGGTCATTGGTGCAGTTATTGGTTGGGTTTCCGGCTTATTGGGTGTTGGGGGCGGAATTTTCTTGTCGCCCATTATTATTCTTTTTGGTTGGACTTCGGTTAGAAATACATCAGGAATAGCTGCACTTTTTATTTTATGTAATTCGGTGGTAGGTTTAGCCGGTCATTACGCCTCATTAAAGTCAGTTCCGTTCGAAACAATCTTTTTTGCCTTGTTTGTAACCGCAGGAGGGTTTATCGGCTCGCATTTAGGGTCGCAAAAGTTTAATAACAAGGTTATTGTAGCGTTTCTCTTTCTTGTGTTATTGTCGGCAGGAATCAAATTTGTATTTGGAGGTTAAGCCCTGTTGCAGCATCGCTAATGAGCAGTGCAGCAATTACCGCCAAAGTTAATGCACCTTGTTTGTTTGCTCATAATCTCTATACGCTATTACCATAGGCTAATGACTCTCATTCCGCACCCTGTTTTTCCACTTTTGGTAATTATATTCTTCCAATATG
>ERZ761610.1376-NODE-1376-length-13704-cov-16.066818_pt1 | contig 13704 bp, 13 predicted proteins | sample MGYA00512164_ERZ761610 | MGnify/ENA primary metagenome ERZ761610 (study PRJEB28899, sample SAMN02850038) | bioreactor sludge metagenome | biome: EBPR Sludge; feature: EBPR Bioreactor; material: flocular biomat | place: Australia: Thorneside Wastwater Treatment... | reverse complement strand
CCAAGTAAAGAGCTTATCTGTAATGGTGTGATTGCCATAACCGCAATTATAGCAGTTTTTTTAGGTTAGTAAATCTTTGACAATAGGTAAGTACCGAAATTTAACTGGTCAATTGCGCTTTATTAAAAAGGGTTAAGAAGTTTTCTGTGGTTTCTTTTGCCAGCTCTTCATAGCTGATGCCTTTCAGGCTTGCGATGAATTCAGCGGTATTGCGGGTAAATGCTGGCTCACAAGGTTTGCCCCTGTGTGGCACTGGCGCTAAAAAAGGTGAGTCCGTTTCAACCAGAAGCCTGTTTAAGGGAATTACATCACGTACAATTTCCTGCAATATGATAGCATTTTTAAAAGTAACAATACCCGATATTGAAATATACATACCCAGTTCCATACATTTCTGCGCCATTTCAGCACTGCCAGTAAAACAGTGAAGAAGCCCTGTGAATGGCTTCCTGCTCATTTGTTCTGAGAGGATATTATAGGTGTCGTCTTCTGCATCTCTGGTGTGTACTATAACTGGCAAGCCTTCATCAGCAGCTACTATAAGGTGTTTTTCAAAATTCTCTTTCTGATTTTCGGGGGCGGCATTTTTATAGTAGTAATCCAGCCCAGTTTCACCAATACCTATGACCTTAGGCCATTTTGAAAGGGTTTTGAGAAGTTTTACATCTGGCTGATCATGGTCTGCTTCGTGGGGGTGAACACCGATGGAAGCATAAACATTTTCATATTTATCAGCAATTGCGTAAACTTCATCAAACTCACTCATTTTGGTGCATATTGTCTGCATTATGCCAACGCCAGCCTTGCGGGCGCTTTCAATTACTTCATCGTGCCTGTTCTTCAGGTCAGGAAAGTTTAAATGGCAATGTGAGTCTACTAGCATAACTGAATACGGGTGAGGTAAAAGCAAAATTTAGCTTGAAATATCTTAATATTTCCTGCAATTGGGCTTATGAAAATTACTATGCCATAAATAATGACAATTGAAATTAAAAATATAACAAAATCATTCGGAGATTTCATTGCCCTGAAAGATGTTTCTCTCAGGATAGAAACGGGCGAGATGGTTGCACTGCTCGGCCCTTCTGGTTCTGGCAAAACTACATTACTTCGTATTATTGCTGGGCTTGAATTTGCAGATGCAGGCAAGGTAATGCTGCACGGCGAAGGCGTTGATGATAAAGACGCAAAGGAGCGTAATATTGGTTTCGTATTCCAGCACTATGCGCTGTTCAAACATATGACAGTATTTGAGAATGTTGCCTTTGGTTTGCGTGTACGCCCTAAAAATACCCGCCCCAGTGATGATGAGATAAACGAAAAGGTAATGAACCTGCTGCGCCTGGTTTACCTTGATAAATTTTATGACAGATACCCAAGCCAGCTTTCTGGTGGTCAGCGGCAGCGTGTAGCGCTTGCCCGTGCGCTTGCGGTTGAGCCTAAAGTATTATTGCTTGATGAGCCATTTGGTGCGCTGGACGCAAAAGTTCGGAAAGAACTTCGCAGGTGGATGAGAAAACTACATGACGAAATACATGTAACCTCAGTTTTTGTTACGCATGATCAGGAAGAGGCAATGGAAGTTTCAGACCGTGTAGTGGTGATGAGTAACGGCAAAATTGAACAGGTAGGAACCCCAGAAGACGTATATCTTCACCCGCAGAATAGTTTCGTTTATGACTTTCTTGGTAATTATAACCAGTTTGATGGCGTAAAAGATGCTAATGGTAATGTCAGGTTGCTGGAAGTTGATGTTAAAGAGCAGGTGAGTGAGAAAACATCTGTACTGAAAAAGAAATATAACGACCTTTCATCTTACATTAACAGGTTTGTACCTGAGTTCCTGAAAAAAAGAACTGATGAGGAAACAGAGAAACTACCCTCTGAACCTGATGAGGCAGTTTCAAAAGAAGGGAAAATTGTTAAAATATATGTTCGCCCTCATGAAATGTACATCTCAAAACAGCCAGAACCAGGTAAGGAGTTCATATCTGCCAAGGTAATACATGTTAACCCCGCAGGGCCACTTGTAAAGCTGGAGTTGGAACGCAAGAACGGCAAGCTGATACAAGCCGAGATAATCAGAAGTGTGATAGCAAATCTTAATGTCAAAAAGGGAGATGAAATTCTTGTTACCCCGAAACAGGTGAAAGTTTTTGAAGAAGCTGCATAGATTATCTATAGTAAAATGTTTTTAGATTAGGTTCTGTTAACTAACTCCGTACTTTTTTTCTAAGAAATATCTTGTCACAAAAGCTAAACAGGAAAGGGTTCGCTACAATTGAGAGCATTGCCCCAGCAAGTATAAGGTTGTAGAGCTCTTGTGTGATAAGGTTTTTTGTTAATGCCAGACTGCCCAATATAAATGAGAACTCCCCAATCTGTGCCAGCCCTATGGAAACAGCGCAGCAGACCTCATCCGTTTGTTTGAATAATTTTGCAATGGCAAATGCAACAGACCCCTTGGCGACAACTATTATCAGGAAGGTTAGAAGCACTGCCACAGGCTGTTTTATTAAAGTTTCTGGTTCAAATAGCATACCAACCGAAACAAAGAATAATACTGAAAATGCATCACGCATCGGCAATGAGTTCTCGGCGGATTTTTGACCTATCTCACTTTCGTTTAGAACCATTCCCGCTAGGAATGCGCCCAGTGCAAGTGATGCATCAAAAACCATATAGGCAATATATGCAAAGCCCAATGCGATGGCTAAAGTACCAAGTGTACTCAACTCAGCTGACCTCATCTTTGCGATGTTAACCAATAACCATGGGAGGAACCTCCTACCGAAAACCATCATAAAAACAAAGAACCCGCCGATCTTGAATATCACCTCTAAAAGATTGGAGATTATCAAATATAAATCAATATTTTTTGATGTATTTATATCCGCTATAACGGGTAGCATGACAATCGCCAGTACTATTGCTATATCCTCAACTATCAGCCAGCCGATAGCAATTTTTCCGCCTGCACTGTCTATCATTTTTCTCTGCTCTAATGATCTTAGTAAAACTATAGTACTTGCAACAGAAAGCGAAAAACCAAAGATAAACCCCTGTGTAGCGGAATATCCAAGTGATACAGCAACAACAACACCAACCAGTGTGGCTAAAAGCATCTGCGCTATTGCTCCTGGTATGGCAATTTTCCTTACTTTTAAAAGGTCTTGGAAGGAAAAATGCAGCCCCACACCGAACATCAAAAGTATAATGCCTATCTCGGCAAGCTGTTTTGCAAGGCTTATATCTGCAACAAAGCCAGGTGTGTTAGGCCCAATGGCAACACCAGCCAGCAGGTAGCCGAATATTGCAGGCAGTTTAAGTTTTTTGGCAATCATACCAAAAATAAACGCTGTAACTATGCTGGCAACAAGTGTATTTATCAAATTATATTCCATTTAAACAAGCTAAAGTAGCAATTATTTCACCACACCCCCACCATAAATCTGGAATTTTGCTAACGCAAAACTCTCATATTTATTACCTCCCCTCCCGTGCTTGACACAGGAGCACAGAGGAGGTTTAGGAAGGAGTGACAAGAATTTTTAATTTATAGCTACTAACAGTGCCATATTTTTAGCAAAAAACAAAGGAAGAATACTCAAAAAAAGGTTTTTTATAGTTACACTTGATTTTTGTTGTCACGTAACAATATTATATTTATGAAATGCGTTAAGGGAAGCAAAAACCCTGTTCATAATTTCAGCACGTGGACCTTTAAAAATATCGAATAGATCACCTATTGTTCTTTTGCCATTTATGGCATTAAGCAACCTGATCTGAAATTCACTAAGTTGCAGCTCAACAGCGTTTCTAGAAATTTTCATCGCCTGTTCCTTTAATACCCAACCAGAAACAGCAACAGGCACGGAATTAAAAAACTTTTCAGCCCTTTCATGAACATTTATAAAGCAGCCAGCATCTATAATTTTTTGTTTTGGTCTTACGATATTTTTTAACAATTTATCTTTTCGGTGGTCAAAACTAGTACTTACGCAAGTTGCCATATAGTCATTTGCGTAAAGTATTTTCAGCAGACCATCATTATTTGGCACAGGCACTGTTAGACTGCCAAACTTACCCTGTTTTAAGGGGAAAATGTTGGTTTCTGGGAACTGCCGCCTATCAAGCCCGCATAGCTCAGGGTCTGACTTTGAATGGCGCAAAACAAACACATCTACAAACGGCCATGAATGCTCTCTACCCTGAACATAGGGCCTGCTGCTCAGGCATATTTTATAATATATGTCGGTAAACCCGTCATTAACGCCCTTATAGAGCAATATATTATATCCTAACTTCCTGAGTTGAGGGGCAAGGGCTTTTAGGCGCTCCTCGTCTTTTTCCGTTATTGCTATGTCTATGTCATCATCCCAAGGGATGGGCCCCTGATGGCGAACCGCACCAATATGCGAGCCGAAGGCCAGAAAATATAAAATATCATGCTCCGCAAAAACCTGCCCGACATCCCTTAATATCTGCTCGGCCAACATCCACTCTTCCACCTGCCATCTGGGGGCAAAAAACTTGCGGATAATTGCAACATCTTTCCGCTCAGCCTTTTCACGGTCTTTCACACGTTTAATAATATCGGTTGTTGAAATACTCATTTCATATGGCAACTCCACCTTGCGTGACATATCATGTCCAATGCTACCTGCCTTATGCCTTGCCCTGTCTACCTCATCACGAAAAGCAATTGCCTGTATATATTGTGTTTGCTCATACCACTTTGCTGATGCAGGTTCTGCCTGAAGCAATACTTCGTCAACATATTTACATGCTTCAACTACCCTTCCCCGCTCCTGCCAGTTCATTATGGGGGTTTTCTTATATTTAGTTGCCCATTCATCCGAAAGAACGCCAACAACCAGCCTGTCACCTAATGATTTTGCCTTACGTAAAAACTCTACATGTCCGTAATGGAAAAGATCTGCGATCATTTCTACGTAAATGGTTTTCATAAATGAACCTTTGTTAACAATGCCTGTTGTTTCAAAACCAATTTTTTTGAGTTGATACAATTACTTGATTATTTATGGCAAGGCGTTAAATATCCAACCACTTTTGAGATTTTATTTTCTCCAATATGAAAATATCAATCACAAAATTCAACTATTTATTATCCGAATATTCATAAAACAATCTTCCAGTATCAATTTCTCTACTGATTGGTCAATAAGAATTATTTACCCCTCCTCAACCAACTAGCTGCGTAGGCGCATATCGGGTTTATCTTCAGATAATTTTCTTCGGCGAATTTGACTATATCTTTCATTAAATTCCCTGCTGCGCCCTTCCCTCTCAATTCTGGTGGGGCAAACACATATTTTATATGTAGAACATCACCCTCAATTGCATAATCTGCATATGCAACATGACCATCTATCTCCAGTTCAAAACGTGATTTCTGCTGGTTGTTTATCATATTATTTTTACCCGTTTATTTGCAACTAATAATAGTTATCAATTAGCGCTTGACGTTGATAATCATTATCAGTATAAGCATTCTCACTTGGATAAATATGTAATAGTATAATTTGATGACAATCAATTTAAATTAATTACAACACCGATACTAATAACTTAAAAATACTTAAAATGAAAAACTCACTTAAAATAATTTCTTTGTTTGCTAGTTCAATATTGATTTCAAATGCAGTTGAAGCAAAAGATACAAAAAACATTTCTGAAAAACCAAAACAGGAAAATGAAATAAGTGTAAGTGAGGTTACAGTTGTAGCAACGAAAACTGAGCGCAGGGTGCAGGATGTTCCACAAATGGTAACGGTTGAAGATGTTACTAAGGCTGGTGTTTCAAATGCAACTTCGGTGAGTGATGCTTTAAGGAATGTTACTGGTTTAAATTTCGTTGGTGGGCCAGTGCGTAGTGGGCAAACGCCAAATATGCGTGGCTGGGATTCAACCAGTTTGTTAATAACATTGGATGGCAGAAGGCAACAGTTTGAATCATCGCATGATGGCAGGTTCTTTATTGACCCATCATTACTAAAAAAGGTTGAAGTTGTGCGTGGCCCAGCTTCTGCTATTCACGGCTCTGGAGGTTTAGGCGGTGTGGTCGCATTTGAAACCAAGGACGCAAAAGACTTTTTAGAAAATGGCAAAACTGAAGGTGCACAGGTTACTGTTGGTGCGCAGACAGCAAATGAAGAAGGTTATGGAATTTTAACTGGCTATAAAGTTGGTGAAAATTATGATGCCGTTGCAAGCATATTAGGCAGAAGTAGTGAAGATATTGAGCTTTCAAATGATAACACTCAGCGTTCTGATGACCGTATAACTTCAGGAATGGCAAAAATTGGTTATGATATAAATGATTACACTAATATAAAATTTGCCCTTAATTCATTTATTAACCACGCAAAAGAAAATACTAACCCGCAAGTAACGCCGCCAACACAAACCACTGGTTTGAACTTGGTTGATAAAGAAATAATTCAGCAGGAAGGAAGTATAAAATATAGAACTAACCCTTCTGATCTTATAGATTTCAAGGCGCATTTATATGCCGTAGATACTGGTGTTGAAGAGCGCATTCTTGAGGCTTCTTCATTAAACCCAGTTGGTGATAATCTGGACAGGGAAATGACAACCATAGGTTTAAATTTAGACAATACATCTAAATTTAATAACCATTCACTATCTTATGGTCTGGAATTTTATACAACTGATCAGGAAGGAAAAGATAACGACTCAGATGCAAATGGCGGCGTAACAGGTGGACAGCGTTCAGGCGTTCCTAATGCCAGCCAGCAGGTTTATGGAGGCTTTGTTCAGGATGAAATTATTTTTGACCTAGCAGAGCAAACCCAGTTATACATTAACCCTGCCATCCGTTATGATGTATTTGAAACTGAAGCTGATAATTCTGCACTAAAAGAATCTAAGGATTCAAGATTTTCACCTAGAATTGGTTCTACATTAAAGTTTTTAGAAAACTATAATGTTTTTGGTAGCTATTCACATGGTTTTAGGGCACCCAATCTAACAGAAATATATGCCCAAGGTAACCACTTTGGTGCAGGATTTGGATATTTTAACCAGTTTCAAGCTAACCCTTATCTAAAACCTGAAGTATCTAAAACTCTTGAAGTTGGTACTGGATTTGAATTTTCCGATGTTCTAGAGTCTTCTGATGAGTTGAAATTTAAATTTGCGAGATATAAAACTGGAGCGCAAGATTATATAGAGCAATATATTACTGGTCCGAACTACGGTGTACCTCCTTGTAACTTCCCGTTTGTGCATCCTTCCTGCAATGGCGGCATAACATTATTTAGGAATGTTAACAAAGCAAGGATATGGGGTTATGAAATTACAACTGGATATGAAAACAGTTTTTTAACAGCAAGTTTGGGGGCGTCTTATGTAAGTGCTAAAGATGCAGACACAGGCACTTATCTAACAACCAAACAACCTTTAATAGTAACTTCTGATATTGGTTATAAATTTGCTGATGAGCAGTTTACTATTGGGCATTTTGGTAAGTATGCTGCGGATAACAAAAAAGCATTGATAGATGTTCCTTCGCAAATTAATTATGTTCGCCCAGGCTTTGCAACTCACGGTGCATATTTAAGGTATGAGCCTAAAAAGCTTGAGAACCTAACAATTGACTTTGCAGTTGATAATATATTTAACAAGCAATACAGGGAGCCATTCTTTGAGTTATATGCTCCTGAAACCAACTTCCGTTTAAGTGCAACTTATAAATGGTAATGGCATTGACAAAACAAAATACTATCACCCTTCGCTGCCCTATTCCTCATGGGCAGAAAAGGGTGCTTAGTGCTAATTTGTCAATTTTGCTGCATATATTAATATTTGCTGTTCCTGTTTTTATTTCTCTCCAGTTCAATAAGCCTGAATTCAAGAGGGAGGTTTCAGTTGATCTGGTTTCAATTGCTGCGCCAAATATAAAGGGGCAGTCAGAGAAGGCAGAATTAATAGAAAAAACTGTGGAAGTTAAAAAAACTCAGAAAAATATAGTTAAAAAAGAGTCATTAGAAAAAGCGCCGCTAATAGAACAAAAGCTGGTTAAAAAAAACCTCCCTTCAATTGAGCATAAAAAGGAACAACCAGTGCAAAAACAACAGAAACAAGTAACAAGAAAACAGGAAACTACCAATAATAATGGCAATAATATAAGCACCGTTATTCAAACGCTTAGTGAACAAGATTATATTCGTACTGTAGCGCCGATATACCCTAGAAGAGCGGTGGAGATGGGCTTTCAGGGCAAGGTACTAATTAAGGCATTGATAAATAACTCAGGCAAGGCGGAGCGGGTTATGGTTGCAAGCTCTTCTGGTTATGAATCCCTTGATAAATCTGCACTTACAGCAGTTGAAAAATGGTATTTCAGACCTAAATTTCTAGGTAATAACTTCCCCAAAACATGGGTTAACATCCCTGTGCGCTTTGTTTTAAAATAGTCTTTTAAAATTCAATTATTAATTAAAAATAGGTATCAAAATGTCTGCTCAAGTGAAATTAAGAACTGATAATGAAAATCAATTGCTTGTGAAATTCAACCAGCTAAAAGCTGAAAACCCATCTATCCGCCCGAAAGATGCAGCAGATAAATTAGGTGTAACAGAGGCAGAACTGGTAGCCGCAAGGATAGACGGTAAAACCATCTTCAGGCTGGAAAATAAATTTCAGGAAATTCTGAAAAGAATAGGTGCAGCGGGTGAAGTAATGGCACTTACACGAAATGATGCGTGCGTTCATGAGCGTAAAGGTGTATATAATAATGTTTCTTTCATGGCTGAAGGCAGGATGAATATGGGGTTGGTAGTAAACCCTGATATTGATCTGCGTTTGTTTATGAATAGCTGGGCATTTGCATTTGCGGTGGAAGAGCAAACCGCAAGGGGGCCAAAAAAATCCATCCAGTTCTATATGAATGATGGGGTTGCAACACATAAAATTTATGTAACTGGCAATTCAAATATTGAGGAGTTTGACAAAATAATTTCCGAATTCCGTGCTGAAGATCAATCAGCACAAATAACTGTTGCAGCAAAACAGCCTAAAAAACCTGACCTTGCAGATAGTGAGGTAGATTATAAAGGTTTTGAGCAGGCACTTTCACAATTAAAAGATACTCATGATTTTTATATATTGCTCCACAAATTTAACATTGGCAGGGTGCAGGCTTTAAGGCTGGTTTCTGAGGAATATGCTTATAAAGTTGATAATAATTCCAGCCGAAAAACACTGGAACTGGCACGTGATAAGGGATGTGAAATAATGGTTTTTGTAGGTAATAAGGGCAATATCCAGATTCATACTGGAGCAGTAAGCAAATTGGTTGAGCACGGCGAATATTTCAATGTTCTTGACCCTAAATTTAACCTTCACCTTAATGAAAAGCTGATAAGTAAAACTTTTGTTACCAGAAAACCAACGGAAGATGGAATTGTAACAGCATTAGAAGTGTTTGATAAAGATAACGAACTTATTGTTACTTTTTTCGGAAAAAGAAAACCTGGCATACCAGAGCTTACATTATGGAGAGAGATAATTTCCGAACTGCCAAAAATAGCAAAATAGATTTTAGAAGTTAGACTTTGGTATCCGCTAAATCCTTAAAAAGATGAGACCACAGATCCGGCGGCGGTAGAATCTTCCTGAAGCCTTTAAGTTCAGGTGGAAGCAGGAAGTAATAGAACCACAGCCCTAACAGAGCCCACCTCCATGTAATGTACATCGCCCCGGAGAAATCATTAGCCAAACCGAGAACCGCAGCAACCTCACCTATGAATATAATATAGTTAAGAAAGTGGTTTTATCCAAATAAATAATGAACAATCTGTAAAATATATTTCTTGATAACCAGTAAAATTGTTTTTACTGCGTAAATAGTGCCAAGTGAAATGATAATAGCAGCTATCATAAGCACGCCATCTTTTTCCAGTATAGCGGCAGCAATTAGGCAAACACATACAGAAGGCAACAGGTTAGCGCCTGGGAACGGCAAAAATATTATCACTCCTAATATCATACATATAACACCAGCTATTCTCTCAATAAAAGGGCTGGTCATAAAATCTAGGCGTGGTTTTATAAAAACCTCAATAATTTTTATGCTTGGCAATATTTTATTAATTATTTTTGAAAGCGCCCTTTCATCAAAGGTTTTATTTTCAAGAAATTTTGGAAGTTTTATTTGCTTTAAACCAAGTATCATCTGTATGGATATAACAACAACTGGAATCGAAAATATGGCTGAAAGCAGCGGTAAATTATTTAAAAGACCAAATATTAACAATCCAAGTCCAAAAGATCTATCCCCGAGTTTTTCATTGAATTCATGCAATGTTATGGCTTCATTGCTGGCATTGTCAGCTATTTCCTTTAGCAGGTCTGTGGTTCTTTTATGCTTGGTCATAAATATCAAAATTCTGCGTCATTATTAGCGATATATAAGATATATAAAACAAATATTTTGTTGCAAAAGAACCAGAAAAGCATTTTTTTTTTACTGTTAGATATTCAAATTATAGCCAAATCTTGCCTATCATATGAGGGGAGGTAGTATCTGTAGGTTAAATATATGTTTTAGTACTCTGTCAAAACCAATAAAAATAGCCGCACTTGATATTGGCAGCCGAAAGGTGGCCTGCATCATTGCCAGTATCAACGGTGATTCCATACCCAAGGTAATTGGCTTTGGGCATCAGGTTTCTGAAGGGGTTAAGGCTGGAATTATAATTGATATTAAAAAGGCTGAAAGGTCAATATTATCGGCTCTTAGCTCTGCAGAGAAAATGGCAGGAGAAACGATTGATGAAGCATATGTTAATATTTCAGGCAGCAATATAACCTCTAACCACATTAATATTGAAACAAAAATATCTGGTCATGAAGTTACTTACAAGGATATTGACCTGATGCTTAATAAAGGCAATGAAATTTTTGAGAATAAGGAAGTTGATATTATTCAAACTATCCCATGTGGTTTCAAAATTGATGATTCAGAGGGAATAAAAGACCCCATAGGTATGTTCGGGCAAACTATATCAACCAACCTGCATGTGGTTACAGCTTCTGCAACAGCAGTAAAGAATATCAGGAACTGTCTGGCAAAGTGCCATATCAATGTTCGCGACTTTATAGTTTCATCATATGCTTCTGGTCTAGCATCACTTACAGATGATGAAAAAGAGATAGGTGTTACCTGCCTTGATATTGGCGCAGGAAATACCTCAATAGCCATATTTTCTGAAGGCTATCCTATATATTTTGATTCTATTCCTGTTGGTGGTTTGCATATCACCAAAGATATTGCGCTGGGCTTGTCAGTAAGCCAGCCCTTTGCCGAACGGTTAAAGGTTATCTATGGTTCAGCAGTTTCCACAGACAGCGACGACCTTGATAGGATAGACCTAGCTGATGAGAATGAGGCAGCAAGCATTAGCAATAAAGCCATAACCAAGGCAGAACTTACAGCCATAATTAAACCAAGGGTTGAAGAGATACTGGAAATGGCTAAGGCAAACCTTGAAAAATCTGGCTTATATGGCGCAGCCGGTAACAAAGTAGTTATAACAGGCGGTTCATCACAACTGCAAGGTATAAAAGAGATCACCAGTTACATATTCAATAAGCATGTAAGAGTAGCAAAACCTCAAGAATTACAAGGAATTCCTGAATCAGCCAAGGGGGCAGCATTCTCAACCGCCGTTGGTATGCTTATTCATGCGGCAAAAAATAAGGAAGTTGCTGACAGTAAAACGATATTCAACCCTATGGATATTGTTAACTCCAATAAAAAAACCTCTGGTAAATCTAATTGGGTGGTTGAGTGGTTTAAAAAGAATTTTTAATAACACTTCACATCAGGCTCGTGAAACCTCAGATTCGCTTCTATAGCAATTACTTTGTTTTACTGCTTATATTTTAAAACTAGCCGTTATGTGAAATAACATTCTTCTGCATTTCAATTAGCTCTGCCACGCCTTTTTTGCCTAATGCCAGCATTTGGTTCATTTGCTCTTCGGTAAAACTTGATTCCTCACCTGTGAAGCCCAGTTCAACCATTTTACCATTGCCAGTTATTACAAAATTTGCATCAACCTCTGCGTCGCTGTCTTCTTCATATTCTAAATCCAAAATTGCGGCGTTATTATGAATACCTGCTGAAACGGCAGCCACAAAATTAGTTATCGGAAATTCTTTTATCTGGCGCTTTTTTTCCATATGTTTGCAGGCTAAATATAATGCAACAAACCCACCAGTAATTGACGCTGTGCGGGTGCCGCCATCAGCATTTATAACATCGCAATCAACAATAATTTGTTTTTCCCCAAGTTTTTTCAAGTCAATAACTGCCCTTAAACTTCTGCCTATAAGCCTTTGTATCTCAACTGTTCTACCGCTCTGCTTTCCCTTGGCCGCCTCCCGTGGCATACGGGTATGGGTTGAGCGTGGCAACATGCCATATTCCGCTGTAACCCAACCTTTTCCAGTATTGCGTAAAAATGGTGGCACAAATTCATCAAGTGATGCAGTACATAAAACTTTGGTTTTGCCATATGAAATTAGGCAGCTGCCTTCAGCATAATCTGAAACATTTATTTCAATTTTTATTTCTCTTAAAGAATCTTTACTTCTGTTATTGGGGCGCATAAATCTTGAAATTTAATATATTAAAGACTAAATATAAGCATAATTAAAAAAAACAAACATAAATCAAGTTATGCAAAACGCAGAACAGACAAAAGAAGATGTTGTAGAACAGCAAGCTCAGGTAGAAGTAGGTCAGGAAAACTCTGAGCCAACTTATGAAAATTTGCAAACAGAAGTTGCTGACCTGAAGGATAAAAATTTGCGTTTACTAGCGGAAATGCAAAATTTACGCACTCGCCAACAGAAAGACTTAAAAGATGCACGTGAATATGCTATCACTGGTTTTGCCAATGATATGTTGGTAGTGCTTGAAAATTTGAATCGTGCAAATGAATCAATACCAGCTTCAGAAGATGAGGCCTTTAAATCATTCGTTGAGGGTTTGAATATGGTACGTGATGAGGTTAACCGTATTTTAGGCAAATATGGTATTGAGCGTGTTGCACCAAACATAGGTGATGATTTTGACTATAAAGTTCACCAAGCTGTGGTGCAAGTTCCAACTAATGAAGTGGCGGAAGGTAAAATAGTCCAGTTAATTCAGGCAGGTTATACATTAAAAGACAGGCCGCTTCGCCCAGCAATAGTCGCAGTTGCAAAAGCAGTTGCAGAAAATAAAGAAGAAAAAGTTGATACGAATGCGTAGGAAATACTTGACATTACAGTATTACTGTAATACCATAGTGGCATGGAAATATCAAGTGTAACATCAAAATTTCAAGCCACAATTCCCTTTGATATTAGAAATTTTTTAGAAATTTCTAAAGGGGATAAAATAGGCTTTGAAATTGACAAAAAATCTCAAAGTGTAACGATAAAAAAAATAAAACCATTAGATTATAAGTTTTATAAATCACAAGAGGCTGTTTTAGCTGATGATTGGCTTTCTGATGAAGATGAAGAGTTTTTTAAAGATTGGTAATGTATAAAAACTTTGACATTATCCGCACGCCATTTCCATTTACCAATAAGGAAAAAGTGAAAACTCGTCCTTTTTTAGTTCTAGCAAGGTCTTCCTCTGGCATTTATATTTGTTGTATG
>ERZ761610.1374-NODE-1374-length-13727-cov-53.932709_pt1 | contig 13727 bp, 12 predicted proteins | sample MGYA00512164_ERZ761610 | MGnify/ENA primary metagenome ERZ761610 (study PRJEB28899, sample SAMN02850038) | bioreactor sludge metagenome | biome: EBPR Sludge; feature: EBPR Bioreactor; material: flocular biomat | place: Australia: Thorneside Wastwater Treatment... | reverse complement strand
ATTTCACCGGAGGTGTCGCTTGAACAAGGTATTGCCAAAAGCGGGGGTGACGAACATCTATGAAACTTTTGTGCTATATTCAACTTTAGTTTTTCAAATGAACAGTAGTGCTGAAACGCCCCGCCTTCGGCAATACCCAAACCGTTAGCTGCCATTTTTGGACAACAGTGCAAACCCCGAAAAAACAGGAAGGAATAAACGATATTTGAAATGAACATTAAAACAAACGGCATGATAACTCTGCGAATTGAACATAAGATAGCCAACTATGACGGATGGAAAAAAGCATTTGACAGCGACCCCATCAACCGAAAACAATCGGGTGTAAAAAGGTATCGTGTTTACCGATCTGTTGACGATGACTTGTTTGTAGTTATTGAACTTGACTTCGACAACTTGGAGCAGGCTCAATCAACACAGACAGCTTTAAATAGAATGTTCGGAAATATTGACGGCAAAATAATTTTCGGACCACAGACTAGACTTTTGGAAATTGTTGAATCAACAAAACTCTAAAACATTTACTAATCATGACGTTAAAATTCATTCGCTTTGTCAACATCATTTTGGCGGCTCTTCTTGCGGGGACAAGTTTTGGAATTTGGGTAGGATTAAACCCAGACAACTATTCACCTTCCACTTATTTGGAACAGCAGCAACAGCTTGTTCTATCGCTAAATACCCTTATGGTTTCACTTGTAATTACTGCAACTATTGTTACTATTATTTCTGCCTTCCTTCAACGAGAAAACAAAACCACTTTCGTAACATTGATTATTGCTTCTGCATTTTTTGCAGCGTGTATTTTCATTTCAAGGTTTGGTAATCTTCCAATCCAAACTGAAATGCTGAATTGGAAAATAGATACGCTACCTGACAACTGGACTTCACTTCGAAACGAATGGTGGAGACTTCACATCATACGGACAGTTGCAGAATTATTTGCTCTTGCACTTGTAGCGTGGTCAACAAGTAAAACCGCTCTAAATTCTTCGTATGAAAAGTAAAACGGCAGCTAAACATTAAGCCGAATATACAAAAGCCCGCCAAAAATCTTCCAACGTAAGCCACTAAGCCAGCTCGGCTTTTGAATATTCGGTGTTCAGCGAGACCGTATGATGGACTGTATTTCTCTTAGGTGGATTACTATCTTTTTTGCCGGATGGATGGCTGACTTTTGTCAGTCATAGAAGGAAAATAGCACTTGCCACCCCCAATTGAAGGCATGGCAGTGCCACAGTGCAATGTGCGCACTTTGTTCCAATAAGTTGGATTGATAATAGTGTTGTGTAGTGTCCTCATTTTGTGGAGATTTGAGAGTAATTCAGGTTGATTTTCGGTGATCCTCGATTGTGTAGGGTGATTACATCCCGAAGGATTCCTTCATACAGGATCAAGGTGTTCTCATAAATCAATTTACCTCTTTTGCATACCGGACATATCGTGATGTCAACGCCGGTCTTTATCAATACTCGAAGTGCTGTGGAGATACTGACCTTAGGCATTGGTGGCGGAAGATTCATTTGCTGATGTAGCCTTTCAAGACGTGCCGTCTTACCTCGATGGCTCAGGTAGCCACTATGACGGATCTTGACATACCGGTGTGGCAAGATGTGCTGTTCAAACCGCCGTGCAAATTCTGCATGGCTGAGTGTCATTTCTTTGACCTTACTCTTATCAGCATAGTCCTTATACTTGAAGGTGATGGTCTGATCTGTTATCTCCTTGATGCGATGAGCCGTGATAGCCACCTTGTGTGTATATCGCCCGAGATATTCTATGATTTGTGCAGGACCGGCAAAAGGAGCTTTGGCATATACATTCCATTTCTTGTATCGTACCGCATCGATGGCTGTTGCCACGTCTATGCCTTCAAACAACAAATCTCCATCTCCCAACATCTGCATAACGCGACGTAGAAAATATGCCTTGTAGATCTGTTCCATCACCCGACGTGGGAAAAGAAAGGAGTCGCCGGCTCGCTTATTGGATTGCCACTGTCCATACACTCAGACACAGCTATGCCACTCATCTGATCTTAGATGGCACAGATATTCGCCTTGTACAGGAGTTTTTGGGGCATAGCTCCCTCAAGACCACCGAGTTCTATACACATATAACGGACATGATAAAAAAGAGCGTAAAAATCCCGCTTGATAGTTTGGATATATAAAATAAAGTAGTACTTTTATACGGAAAATTTACGCCATATGGCGTAAATACAATTGTTACCTGCTATGTTAAAACAACCGTCCGTCAAAAAAAAGAACGATATGAAAAAAATATTTTTATTACTGACAACAATTGCATTGGGACAATCTGCATTTTCTCAATTTGCTTACCCAACTACTAAAACCGTAGAAGTATCTGATACCTATTTCGGAAAAGCCATTACCGACCAATATCGTTGGTTGGAAGATTTGAAAAATCCCGAAGTGGAAAAATGGTTTAAAACCCAAGCGGAGTACACCAACTCGCAACTTGCAAAAATTCCCGGTCAGGACAAACTGATTAGCGAATTAAAAGCACTGGACAAGTTAATTCCTGTAAACTATACACCTGTTGCAAAAGCCGGTGGTAAATATTTTTACAAAAAAAGACTTCCTGATGAACAAAAAGCAAAACTGTATTACAGACAAGGCGAAAACGGAAAAGAAATTTTGCTCTTTGACCCACAAAAATTTGTGGAAGGTAAAACGTATGATTACTATACGAGTGTTAGCGATGACGGAAGTAAAATTGCAATGAATTTAAGTGAAGCAGGAAGTGAAATCGGAGATGTTCGCATTTTAGATGTAGCGACAGGAAAATTTTTACCTGATGTTATTCCGCATTGCGATGGAAATTTTGCAGAAGGAAGCAATACGGATTTGTATTATATGCAATTCAAAGGTTATGATGTTCACGACCAAGAGCAAAAACTGAATTTACCTTTCAAACTGCACGTTTTGGGAACACCTGCGGAAAAAGACCTTGTCATTGTAAGTTCAAAAAATAATCCTGAACTTAATATTTCTCCGAAAGAGATGCCTTCAATTTCCGATTTTAAAAATTCGCCTTATATGATTTTAGGATTATATACGGTAGAAAACAACCAGACTTTGTATTATGCCAAAAGGTCTGAACTAAAATCGGAAAAAATCCATTGGAAACCTTTGACAACCAAAGAAGATGAGGTTAGGAATTTTTTTGTGAAAGGAACGGATATTTATTTCCTTACCACCAAAGGAAGCCCAAAATTCAAACTCATCAAAACTTCTCTTGACAATCCAGATTTAAAAAATGCTAAAACTATTGTGGAAGGTAACAATGAATGGCAGCTTTCATACGATGCTTTTACAGAAACCAAAGATTATTTGATTTTCAATAAAAGTAAAAACGAATTGATCACAAAAACATACCAATACGAATTTAAAACAGGAAAAATTTCCGAAATCAAAGTTCCACTCAAAGGGAATATTTCCACAATGAGCTGGTCAAATGAAGATAACGAAGTAGTTTTGGTAAATTTAGGTTGGACAATTCCGTATAATTTTTACAGTTATAATGTCGCTACCAAGAAGTTTTCTGACGGGATTTTGCATTTAAAATACAAGTATCCCAATTTAGAAAATATTGTGTATGAGGAAGTAGAAATTCCGTCTTGGGACGGAACCCTTGTTCCTTTGAGCATTGTTTACGACAAATCCAAACTGAAAAAAGACGGCAGCAATATCACTTTTATGCAAGGTTATGGAAGTTATGGAATGAATGCTTATACTCCATATTTTGATGACTATGCGTTGCCTTTGCTCAATCGTGGTGTTATATTGGCATATTCACACATTCGAGGAGGCGGAGAAAAAGGAAATGAATGGTATTTGGCAGGAAAAAAGACAACCAAACCAAACACTTGGAAAGATTTTAACGCCTGTGCGGAATGGCTCATCAAAAATAAATACACTTCGTCTGACAAATTCGGAATTTCAGGAGCAAGTGCAGGTGGAATTTTAATCGGAAGAGCCATTACCGAACGCCCCGATTTATATAAAGTTGCCATTCCCAAAGTGGGTTGCTTAAATGCTTTGAGAGGAGAATTTTCGCCAAATGGTCCTGTAAACGTTCCCGAATTTGGAACAGTAGAAATCGAAGAAGAATTTAAAGGATTATTGGAAATGGACGCTTTTCAGCATATTGAAAAAGGTGTGAAATATCCAGCACAACTCATTACAACAGGTTTCAACGACCCTCGTGTTGCGAGTTTCATTCCTGCAAAATTTGCTGCTAAAATGCAAAATGAAAACGGCTCACAAAATCCGACTTTCTTGTATGTAGATTACAGTGCAGGACATTTCGGAGGAAGTACAATGGACGAACGTTTTGTACAAATGGCAAAGGAATATGCGTTTTTACTTTGGCAGTGTGGCGACCGTGAGTTTCAGCCGTGAAAATAACCAACACAGCAGGTAACAGGCAGTTTGGCAAAATGGCGGGTATAGTGCTAAATTCAACGGCAGTTCTTCGATTGAACTTTTGTGCAAAACTGAACATTTGTGCTTCGATTTCCGCCACTTCGCCAAGCTGCAAAACGTTAGCAGAAAGCGTATTTGACAACATCGCAACCATGAAACAGGCAACTAAAAAATTAAACTAAGTAACTCGACAAACAATTTTGACAGGTGGACACATACATAACAGCAACTCGACTTCGGGACACATCAGCTTGACAGGCAGACACACAAGCCAACGCAATAAAAAAATTAAAACACCCCACCGCACAAAAAAATGAATTTCTATGGCTGCCCGCATTGCACACATTTGGTGGCTGCCCCACCCTCAAAGCCCACGCAAAGCAGCCACCAAAAGAGTGCAATTTTTGCCAACGCTTTATTTCGTGCAGGATTCAGAGCAGTAGGCAATTTTCAGCGAGAAATCGAACTTACATATCGGTTAAAATTGTTACTTTGCGAGTTAAAAAATTAGAGAAACTTTAATACAAAATGAAAAAATAACAGGAGGAAAGCGAAACTACTATGTCATTAAACATACAGCATTTAGAAAACGAAATTATAGACCAGTATCTCTATGACGAGAACCCAACAAGACCTTGGATAATAGGTTTTAGTGGTGGAAAAGATTCCACCATGCTTTTACAAGTCGTTTGGAATGCACTAAAAAAAATTGAACCTGCTTTGCTGACAAGGCAAATTTATGTTGTTTGTAATGACACTTTAGTCGAAAATCCACGAATTGTAAAGTTCATCAACAAAACACTGAAACGAATTCAGAAGGAAGCAAACCTTAACCACTTTCCGATTATCGTTGAAGAAACAACTCCAAAACTTGACGACAGTTTTTGGGTTCGTCTTATCGGATTGGGTTATCCTGCACCGAATAAATTTTATCGTTGGTGCACAGAAAGACTAAAAATCAATCCGACAACAAGATTGATAACAGAAAAAATAAGTGAAAACGGTGAAGCAATTATTCTTCTTGGAACAAGAAGCGATGAAAGTTCAAATCGTGCAGCATCCATAAAACGACATGAAGTAAAAGGACAGCGTTTAAGAAAACACCCATTGCCAAACGCATACGTTTACACACCAATTAAAGATGTTACCACAAACGAGTTGTGGCAATACTTAAATCAAGTTCCACCACCTTGGGGCGGAACGCATAAAGAGTTAGTTACACTTTACCGCAACGCCAACAGTGGCGATTGCCCTTTGGTAATTGACGATTCAACGCCAAGTTGCGGAAACAGCCGTTTTGGTTGTTGGGTTTGCACCGTTGTAAACAAAGACAAATCAATGGAAGGACTGATTGACAATGGTGAAGAATGGATGCAACCTTTGGCAGACATCAGAAACTTTTTGATTGAAACCAGAGACAACCCCGAAATTTGGAGAGAGAAACGCAGACGAAACGGAGAAATTTCTGAAAACCTTTGGGGACCTTACAAATTTGAAACCCGTGTAGAAATTCTGAAACGAATTTTAAAAGCACAACGAACAATACAAGCAACCGAAGGAATTGAATTGATTACGCACCAAGAAATGGTGTTGATTCAATACCATTGGTTCAGAGATTGTTTTTTCAAAACCAAAGTATCTCAAATTTATAATCGCATATTCAAAACACAAATTGATATGAGCAAACAAGAAGAAAAATTTAAACAGGAAGCGGAATTGCTGAAAAAATCATGTAAGCAAGAACCCAAAGATGTTGAGTTGATTCAAGACCTTTTGGCTTTGCAAAAAACCAAAACACTGATGATACGCAAAAGAGGATTACAGTCAGACATTGACAACCGCTTGAATCAGTTTATTGAAGAATTAAAGAATCCTGAGAAAGTATAACCAATGACTATAAAAGAAATTGAACTGTATAACTTTCGCATCTACAAAGGCGAAAATACCATTGACTTAACCAGCGAGGGTAAGAAAAACATCTTTGTAGTTAGTGGAAGAAACGGTTTTGGAAAAACTACTTTTTTGATGTCAATGGTTTGGTGCTTGTATGGAAAAAACATGCAAGAGGTTGACGACTTATACAAAAAAGAAATTGTTGACCAAGGCGGTTACAGCAAATACATTGTAAACTCACTTAACCGTTTAGCAAAGGCAGAAGAAGATTACAACTTCCATGTTTCCATCACATTCACTGATGTAAATATTCCCGAAGTTCCTTGCAAAGAAATTGTAGTTAAAAGAAGCTACAACGCCAAAACCAGTGTTGCTGAAGAAGTAGAAGTTCTGATTGACGGCTATCCAAGTGAATTAGCAAAAGAAGTAGGGCAAGAAATTTTCATTCGTGAGTTCATCATGCCGATTGAGATTGCAAAATTTTTCTTCTTCGATGCTGAAAAGATTGTGAGTTTAGCCGAAGTAAACACAGCCGAACAACGCAAAAATTTAAGCCGTGCTTATTCAGAAGTTTTGGGCATCAAGAAATATGAGGACATAAAAAATGAGTTAGAAAACTTACAACTCAAACTTCGCCAAGATTCAGCAAGTGCAAGCGAAAAAGGTCAGTTAAAACAATTAGAAGCAGAGGTAGAAACTTGCGAAATTAAAATTGAAGAGAACCATAAAAAGATTGGTGAACTTCGGGAAAAGAGAAACGAAAAGAATAAGGATTCCCGAGACATTCAAGAGAAACTAATCAAGGCAGGAAGTTTAATTACCGTTGAAGAACTGCAAAGATTACGTGACCAAGAAGACGAATTGACCAAACGCCAAAACGATTTACAAAACGAACTCAAAGATTCATACGACATTATTCCGTTTGCAATTGCAGGCGAAAAGTTTTTAGATGTAAGTCGCCAACTTGAAAACGAAGCAAACCATAAGGCAGCACAGTTTAAAAATGAGAATGTAAATGATGTTACCAATAAAATATTAACCGATTTATTGAACATTCCGAAACCCGACAAATTTGCGATAGACCACCAAGTGCATGACTTTTATGCAAATGCTTTTAAGACATTAATTCGCAAACATTTCTTTTCAGACACAGAAGCATTGCCAGAAGATTTCAAAGTAATACATGAATTTTCAGATTCAGAAAGAAACGAATTGCAAGCAGTAATTAGCAACATTCGTTTGTCGTTCCGTGAATCTTTCAAGAGAATAAACGGAGATTTCAACCAGACGAAAAACGAATTAAACGGAATCCGCAGACGCATTAAAGATGCAGAAGCCAATCAGGAAGACCCGATTATTGCCGAGTATAGAAAAAACAAAGAGGAACTTGATAAAGAGATTATCCGTATTGATGAAACGATTGATTCACTGAATCGTGAAATTGGCGAATTTACCAATGAAAAAACTCAAAAAGGAAAATTGATTGAAACACTTTCACGCAAACTGAAAGTTTCTGAAAACAACCTTGAAAAAGATGCCATCATCACGAGAAATATTCAAAATCTGAAAGACTTCATAACCAAGTTTAAAGCCAAGAAAAAAGAATCACTTGAGGAACAAATTTTAAGCGGACTGAACACTTTGCTTCACAAAAAAGGATTCATCAAAAAAGTGGAGGTTGAAATTATTGGTGAGGACATTGACATTGTTTTGAAAAACGCAAGAGGTGAAGAAATCAAAAAAGAATCACTGAGTAAGGGCGAACAACAAATGTATGCAACCGCTTTGCTCAGAGGACTTGTAGAGGAAAGCGACATTCAGTTCCCTGTTTTCATTGATTCGCCAATGCAGAAATTTGACGAGCAACACGCTGAAAACATTGTGAAATATTTCTACCCTAATATTTCAGAACAAGTGGTGATTTTCCCACTCATCAACAAAGAATTAACCGAGAGAGAGTTCAATATACTTTCAAAACATATTGCTCAAACTTACCTCATTCACAATGTGCATGAAGATAAGAGTGAGTTTATGACTATTGAACCTGACAATTTTTTAAGAACTTACAATAGAATGTATAACAATGCTGATTAATCTACGAACATCCGAAGCGAACAAACCAGTTGTTCAGGAGCTAACCAAACGACTGAATCTTGGAACGGAAAACGTAGTTTCAAGAATTGCATTTGCCTATTCACTTTCAAAAGGTGTGAAACTTAGTCTTGAAAATGATTTGAAAGACAGCAAGGGCAAGGAATACAAAGACGATATTCTCTTTGGAAAATATCGGGATTACTATATCGCTATGATTTGCCAGCACTACAATTTGTATAAATCCGATAAGGATATAGGCAAATACATCAAAATGCACATTGACCACGGCTTGACCTTGATGAACAAACTGTTTGAGGAAAACAAAAACTATTCAGGGCTTGATTTTCTTTTAGAAAACATTGAAAGAGGAATTGAGAAGTTAGAGGAAAACGATGTTACCAATGATGCTATCATTTTTGACGAGCAAACAAGGCGTAACCGAATTTCAAACAAAGATTATTTCACAGGAGCAATCCGAATTTTGGTTGGCAGTTCATTTGACGATGAAAAAATCTATTTCAATCTCAATGATACTTCCATTCACAACAATGCACACATAGCAGTTGCAGGAAATTCAGGAACAGGAAAAACGTATTTCGCTAACCGATTGCTTGAACAGGTTGTTTCAGAAACCAAAGGAGAAGTGAATTTTATTTTCCTTGATTTTAAAGGTATCACAGCCGAAGATGAAAAGGCAAACAGCGTGTTTTTCAATAAAACTAAAACCGAGTTAATCAAAGCACCTTACAAGCCCTTCCCTATCAATCCGCTTTCGTTTATTGACAATGTGAACGAAAAAAACAAAATAATGGGCATCAGCAAGTTTGTTGACATCATCACCAGTTACAGCAATATTGGTAAAAACCAACAGCAAACATTGAAAGATGCAACCCGTGAAGTTTTTGCTTCAAAGAAAAACGGTCAATATCCATCGTTCAGAGAAATTTACGACAAAGTTATTGAGATAGACGGAGACAAAGCAAGCACATTAAAAGAAGTGTTACAAAGTTTAAGCGAGTTGGATTTGTTTGAAACAAAAGTTGATTTGAAAAACAGTTTCTTAAACAAAAACTACTACATGAGTTTAAGTGGAGACTTGCCAAGAAACATTCGATTCACTTCGGTTTTCCTTATCATCAATTACATCTACAACACCTTTATGAACATGGACAACGCCCCGATTGAAGGCAAAAATCAGGGTATGCGATATGTGTTGTTGATTGACGAAGCACACGTAATTTTCAAAGAGAAGAAGAGCCAAGACCTTTTGGAAAAAATTCTTCGTGAAATTCGTTCTAAAGGCGTTTCGGTGGTTTTGCTTTCGCAAGGAATTGAAGAATTTAATCAACCATCGTTTGACTTTAGCAGTATGTGTGAAACCGCATTTTTGTTCGACATCAAAGACAAAACCAACTTGAAAATGATGCAGAAGTTTTTAGGCATAGGTGATAAAGACGGACAGAAACTAAAATCAAGCATGGAGAAAATTCAGAAATATCAACTAGTATCTAACCTGAAAGAGTTTAAGGTTGGGGAATTGTTTAAAGCGTAAGTCAAGTATGAGTATAAAAGCAAAATATTTTTTAATTGCTGTAGTTATAATTGGTTCTATTGGTATTTGGTTACCGATTGGTTTAGAAGCATTAATAGAAAAGAAAGTTACATTCCATAATGTCCCTTCTAATGTAATTACATACTTTGTAAGCTTGCTCTTTGCTGGCTGTATTGATTATTTTTTAGGAAAAATACGACAGCTTAATATTGATGGCTTAATATCAGTCTTTTTTAATTTAATATTTATAGCTCTGCTTGGCTTAGGTTTAGTTGTTGGTGCTATAATTTTAAATATTTTCAAACTAGATGGGTGGTCCTTGTTTTTAGGTGTTATAGGAATTCTAGTTTCATATAAAATTTGGTGGATAGCTAATGATAACAACCCCAACTTTAGGGTTGCAAATGCTGAACTTGGTGGTAACGCAAATAGAAATTTGACAAATGGATAACAGATTACAAAATTATATGGAATTGGTAGCACTAAAAGTATCACAACCATTGGGAGACTTTTATGTGGTAAGCATCAAAGCCGAAGATTTGCTTGCAGTTTCTTATTCGGAACCGATGCAATACATAGATGAATTTGGAAATGTAAAAGGGAGTCAAAGACCAAAAGATGAGAAGCGATTAAAAGAAATTGCAAAATATATTGAATCAGTAGAAATGGCTTTCCCAAACTCAATAATTCTGGCTGCAAACTATACCGAGAAAGGAACAATATCAAAAGATGAAACGGAGAGATGGCAAATTATTGAAGATAAAAATTGCGGCACATACAGAATCAGAATACCACAGAAAGTAAAATTAGCTGCTATAATTGATGGTCAGCATCGTTTAAAAGCATTTGAATATGTAAATGACCCTGAACGATTTTCAAACCTTCAATTAGTTTGTTCTATTTATTTTGATCTGCCGAACACATACCAAGCATTTTTATTCGCTACTATTAATTCTAATCAAAAAAGAGTAGACAGAAGTCTTGCTTTAGAGCAGTTCGGCTATAATGTTGGTGAAGAACCTGAAAAAGCTTGGACTCCAGAAAAATTAGCAGTTTTTCTTTCAAGGAAATTAAATATTGACAAAGAACTTTCTCCATTATATCAGCACATAAAAGTTGCTCCATTAAACCCTGAAAATCTTTTCATTGATGGTCTTACTAAAACATGGGTTGTGTCTACGGCAACGGTAGTTGACGGCATTACGTCATTAATTTCCACAAATGCGAAAAGAGATAGAATTGAAATGCAACAAAAATCATTTCTATCAGGAAGAAATAGAGAAATGCTATCGAAATTCACATCAGATAATTCACCATTAAGAAACTACTTTATTGAAGGTAAAGACCAAACGATATACTCTACAATCATTAACTTTTTCAAAGCGATTGAAGAATTGCTTTGGTCAAGAGTTACTTCGGATAAATCATATATCATAAAAACTGTTGGAGTTCAAGCTTCATTTGATGTATTAAAAATGATTCTCAAAAGCAATCAAAATATACAACCAGAAAATATAGACTTCAAGAAGTATATTATCCCATCATTCAATATTGACTTTTCAGATAAATTTTTTCAAGCCTCTGGTATTGGAAGAAGTAGAATAAAGAACATTATTGGCTTAGCAGCAGGTCTTGTGGAAAAAGCAAAACTTAAGAAAAGAGATATTCCATTTTTTGAAGATATTCTTTCGGGTAGAAATACTAACACAGAAAAAGAAAAATGGATGTGGGAGGAAGATGCTGAAAACGCAGTTATAAACGCTTTAGAAAAAGCGGAATGGAATTATGGAAGTAAGACTGTTAGCTTATATTTAGATTATGATTACGATAAGCCAGTCACCTTTGATAAATTCGACAAATTCTTTAACAAACTAGTTGAGATTTCAGAGATTGCATTTGTAACTTCATTACCAAGCGATAATGAGTTTGCTGAAGAACAAAGAGAAAAATTTGATGCAGAAGACTTGGTAAATAGTCATCTAACAGAATACGAAGAAAACTTGAAAAAATTAGGTTGGCAGTAGTTATTTTTTTTGCTTCAAAACACTTTCAACAGAGTATAAAAAAGCGTTTCCTTGTTTGGTGAATTTGAGTTTTCCTTCTTCACGCAAGTGCATCACATCACAAGCACGAATTTTCAAGGTTTTCATTACCTCTTTGCTTTTAAGCCATTCTGATGATTGTGTTTTCTTTTCCATTTCAAGAAACCATTGAACGAAGACTACTCACAACATTCTTCACAGCATCAATAACAATATCCATTTCCTTTTTGGTGTTGAACTTTCCGATAGAAAAACGAATAGAACTAAATGCAGCAACTTCATCTAAGCCCATTGCCGTTAAAACATGAGAAGGTTCAATGGATGCAGAAGTGCACGCACTTCCATTGCTCACAGCGATTAAAGGCAAATCGTTTTCAGGATTGCTCAAACCCATGATGATAGCATCCGAATCAGCATTTCTAAAAAGTATGTTTGTAGTATTGAATAGTCGTGAAGAAGTGTTTCCGTTTACAGAAGTTCCATCAATCTTGAGTAATTCAGTTTCTAAATAATCTCTTAAAGCAACAATGCTTTCAGCGTTTTTAGACAACTCCCTTTTTGCAATGGCACAGGCTTCTCCTAAGGCGACAATCCCAGGGACATTCAGAGTTCCGCTTCGCAAACCTTTTTCGTGACCGCCACCATGCAACAATGCAGGTATTTTGACACGATTCATTCTTTGACGAACATACAAAGCACCGACACCTTTCGGAGCATATAATTTATGGCCACTTAGACAGAGTAAATCAATGCCGAGTTCATCAACATTGACAGCAATTTTTCCAACTGCTTGTGTTGCATCGGACATAAACAAAGCACCAACACCATGCGACAGTTCAGCAATCTCTTTTATCGGCTGTATGACACCTGTTTCATTGTTGGCAAGCATGACAGACACCAAAATGGTATCATCACGCAAGACAGTTTTGAGTTCATTCAAATCAATCAAACCATCTGACTTGACAGGTAAGTAAGTAACTTCAAAACCTTTGGTTTCCAAATATTGACAAGTATCTAAGACGGCACTATGTTCAGTTGACACCGTAACAATGTGTTTCCCTTTTGACTGGTAATTTTCAGCTACACCTTTTATTGCAAGGTTTATCGCCTCAGTTGACCCACTCGTAAAGACAATTTCATGTGCTTCTCCTCCAATCAACTCAGAGACTTGAACTCTGGCAGACTTGACAGCTTCGTAAGCATGGACACCAAACTGATGTGTGCTATTTGCATTTGCAAACTCATTGGTTAGAAATGGCATCATCGCATCCAAGACCCTTTTATCAATTTGGGTTGTGGCGTTATTATCTAAATAAATGACTTGTTTTTTCACTTCCATTTCTTTTGGACAAATTTATGAATTTGAAGTGTTGTTTCGGCAGACAATTACAAAATAAACATAACAAATGACCCTACGCAGCAGTCACACACATTTGCAAACCGCTACATGCCAACGCCCAGACCAAAGTTTGCAAAAGAGTGTGCCTGCCCGACCCAAGAAGAAATTCATTTTTTTTCTTCCCACCCTTCGGTGTTTTAATTTTTTTGCCAACGCACAACCCACGACAGGCAAGCATTTTGACAGTTCAGAGCATAAACAAAAGGTAGTGCAACTTGACACGGAGGACAGAACGCCATCTGCTAACATTAAGCCGAATATACAAAAGCCCACCAAAAATCTTCCAACGTAAGCCA
>ERZ761610.1369-NODE-1369-length-13763-cov-429.596221_pt1 | contig 13763 bp, 5 predicted proteins | sample MGYA00512164_ERZ761610 | MGnify/ENA primary metagenome ERZ761610 (study PRJEB28899, sample SAMN02850038) | bioreactor sludge metagenome | biome: EBPR Sludge; feature: EBPR Bioreactor; material: flocular biomat | place: Australia: Thorneside Wastwater Treatment... | reverse complement strand
GAGTTCAGACGTGTGCTCTTCCGATCTATCACCTGGCCACCGCCGGGGCTGCCGCCGGCGCCATGGACAGTGTCGGAGCCGGCGGTGGCCAGGTGATGGTGCCCTCCTTGATGACCGTCGTGCCACGGATCACTTCGTCATCCATGTTCACGTCGATCGTACCGTCCTTGCCCTTGCACAGTTCCTCGCTCAGCCGGAAGAGGTTGGTGGCGTAGAGGGTGCTCGACTGCTTGGACAGGCGGCTCGGCAGGTCGGAATAGCCGATGATCGTCACGCCGTGCCTGACGACGACCTTGCCCGGTTCGGTGAGCTCGCAGTTGCCACCCTGTTCGGCTGCCATGTCGACGATGATGCTGCCCGGCTTCATCGACTGCACCATCTCGGCGGTGATCAGCCGCGGCGCCGGCTTGCCCGGAATCAAAGCCGTCGTGATGATGATGTCCACCTCCTTCGCCTGCTTGGCGAAGGTCTCACGCTGCGCCTTCTGGAAGCCTTCGCTCATCACCTTGGCGTAGCCGCCTACCCCGGAACCTTCCTCCTGATAGTCGACGGCGACGAACTCGCCACCCATCGACTTGACCTGATCCGCCACTTCCGGGCGCGTGTCGTTGGCACGCACGATCGCGCCCAGCCCGGAGGCGGCACCGATCGCCGCCAGGCCGGCGACACCGGCACCGATGACGAACACCTTGGCCGGCGGCACCTTGCCGGCGGCGGTGATCTGACCGGTAAAGAAGCGGCCGAAATGATGTGCCGCCTCGATCACCGCGCGGTAACCGGCGATGTTCGCCATCGAACTCAGGGCATCGAGCTTCTGTGCCCGCGAAATGCGCGGCACGCTGTCCATCGCCAGGACCGTGGCCTTGCGCGCCGCCAACTGCTGCAACAGCTCGGGATTCTGTGCCGGCCAGATGAAGCTGACGAGTGTCCCGCCCTCACGCAGCAGCCCAACTTCCTCGCTCGATGGGCCGCGGACCTTGAAGACGATGTCCGACGAAGCCCACAGGCTGGCCGCGTCGGCGACGATCTCCGCACCCGCGGCACGGTAATCCTCGTCGGAAACGTTTGCCAGCTCGCCGGCGCCGGATTCCACGGCAACGCTGAAACCGAGCTTGATCAACTTCTCGACGACTTCGGGTACCGTGGCGACCCGTCTTTCCCCCGGTGCCGTTTCCCTCGGCACTCCGATTTTCATTGGCATTCAGTCCTCCATTACTCGTTGCTCATTCTTCGAGTCCACGCATTCAAAAAGACCAGTCCGCATCCCGCCCGCGGCTGGTCCCCCAAGAAGCCACACCTGCCCTGTCGAAAACGCTCCCGTCTCGACATCGCATCCTGTTGCTGCCGTCGGTCGCGGCTGCCGCCCCACCCTCGTTGGCTGTTGCGGGAACGGCTGCAGTATCGCCCATGCCTCCGCGCACCAGCTTACCACAAGCGTAAGGCCAAATTTACCATGCGCGGGGCACCGCATGGCCGAGTCGTCCCGACTGCCTCGACGACGAGAGCCCGCAGCCGCGCCGGCGCAAGACGCCCTGCAGCGCATGGGGTGGCAAGCCGTGCCGCCTTCGAGCACCCGCAGCGGCGCCGTGGCTGCAACCGAGCAGTGCGAATCGGCCGCTCTTGCGCAACCAGTGCACCAGTACGGGCAAGCCTGACAGGATGACGGCACGCATCTTGCTTCATCGATCGCTGCCCGCCCGAGTCACGCGTCGCCGCTGTCGTTGCTGCTGTTGATGCCCCATCCTGGTGCACCGGCGTCGCCAGCGTGCCCCTCGTTGGTGCGGTGCAGCATCTTGTCTCGACGGTGCTTTCCGAGTATAGTCGCGGGTCGCGCGGAGTGGCCGGAACGGCCGCGTCGTACCCGAGACGACGGCTGTTGCGAGCAATGTGGTTCGTTTGCCGTCCCAGTTTTGTGAGGATTCGAGAGTGATGGATTCCGCCATACCTGAAGGGCAGGGTCTCTACGACCCGGCCAACGAGCACGATGCATGCGGCGTCGGTTTCGTCGCGCATATCCAGGGCAAGAAGAGTCACTCGATCATCGAGCAGGGCCTGCTGATCCTGAGGAACCTCGATCATCGCGGAGCGGTCGGTGCCGACCCCCTGATGGGCGATGGCGCCGGCATCCTGATCCAGATTCCCGACGATTTCTATCGCGCCGAGATGGCGAAGCTGGACATCGAACTGCCACCGGCTGGCGACTATGGCGTCGGCATGGTGTTCCTGCCGCAGGAATCGGCGTCGCGTCTGGCGTGTCAGGAGGAGATCGAACGTGCCGTGCGGTCCGAGCACCAGGTGGTGCTCGGCTGGCGCGACGTACCGGTCGATCATTCGATGGCGATGTCGCCGACGGTGCGCGCACGCGAGCCGGTGATCCGTCAGATCTTCGTCGGCCGCGGTGCGGATGTGATGGTCACCGATGCCCTCGAGCGCAAGCTGTACGTCATCCGCCGTCGGGCGGCGAACGCCATCGGAGCCTTGGGCCTGAAGCACGGCAAGGAGTTCTACCAGCCGTCGATGTCGGCGCGGACGGTCGTCTACAAGGGCCTGCTGCTCGCCAACCAGGTTGGAGAGTACTATGCGGACCTGCGCGATCCCCGCTGCGTCTCGGCAATGGCGCTGGTTCATCAGCGCTTTTCGACCAATACCTTCCCGACCTGGAGGTTGGCGCACCCGTTCCGGATGATCGCGCACAACGGCGAGATCAACACCCTGCGCGGCAACTACAACTGGATGCGCGCCCGCGAGAAAGGGACGTCGTCGCCGTTGCTGGCGGGCGACCTCGAGAAGATCTGGCCGCTGATCTACCCTGGCCAGTCGGATTCGGCATCGTTCGACAATGCGCTGGAACTGCTGGTGATGGGCGGCTACTCGCTGGCGCACGCGATGATGATGCTGATTCCCGAGGCGTGGGAGTCGCACACCCTGATGGACGAGAAGCGCAGCGCGTTCTACAAGTACCACGCCGCGATGATCGAACCCTGGGATGGACCGGCGGCGGTCGCGTTCACCGATGGCCGCCAGATCGGCGCCACGCTCGACCGCAACGGCCTGCGTCCGGCCCGTTACCTGGTGACCGACGACGATCTCGTGGTCATGGCTTCGGAGGCGGGCGTGCTGCCGATACCGGAGGAGCGGATCGTCCGCAAGTGGCGCCTGCAGCCGGGGAAGATGTTCCTCATCGATCTCGAGCAGGGACGGATCATCGACGACGCCGAACTCAAGGACACGCTGGCGCGCGCGCGGCCGTACCAGGACTGGCTCGGCCGGATCAACATCAAGCTCGACGAACTGCCGGCGCCACACGCGGTTCCGGCAGGCGCCCATCGGACGCCGCTGCTCGATCGGCAGCAGGCCTTCGGCTACACGCAGGAGGACATCAAGTTCATCCTCGAGCCGATGGCCGGATCGGGCGAGGAAGCCACCGGCTCGATGGGCAACGATTCGCCACTCGCCGTTCTTTCGGACCGCAGCAAACCGCTGTTCAATTATTTCCGGCAGCTCTTCGCGCAGGTGACCAATCCGCCGATCGACCCGATCCGCGAACAGCTGGTGATGTCCCTGGTTTCGTTCATCGGGCCGAAACCGAACCTGCTCGGCATCAACGAGATCAATCCGCCCTACCGTCTCGAGGTGTCGCAACCGGTGCTCGATTTCGACCACATGGCAAAGCTGCGGCGGATCGCCACCTACACCGAAAGCAAGTTCCACTCGGCCGAGCTCGACATCTGCTATCCGCTCGCCTGGGGCCGGCAGGGGGTCGAAGCGCGCTTGGCGTCGCTGTGCGCCGAGGCGGAAGATCATGTGCACAAGGGTTCCAGCATCCTCATCGTTTCCGATCGCCGGCTCGACGCCGAGCATGTCGCCATCCCCGCACTGCTGGCCACCTCAGCGGTGCATCAGCACCTGGTGACGAAGGGACTGCGGACGCGCGTCGGTCTCGTCGTGGAGACCGGTGCCGCGCGCGAGACGCACCATTTCGCCGTCCTCGCCGGATATGGGGCGGAAGCGGTGCACCCCTACCTGGCGCTCGAAACGTTGCAGGAAATGGCGGGCAACGACCCGGTGAAGGGCGACAAGGCGATCAAGCACTTCATCAAGGGCGTCGGCAAGGGCCTCCTGAAGGTCATGTCCAAGATGGGTATCTCGACCTACATGTCGTACACCGGCGCGCAGATCTTCGAGGCCGTCGGACTGCAGAAGAGAATGGTGGACAAGTACTTCACCGGCACCTCGACGCAGGTCGAGGGCATCGACGTCTTCGACGTCATGGAGGAGGCGATCCGTCTGCACCTGCAGGCCTTCGGCGACGATCCCGTCCTGGCGACGATGCTCGACGCCGGTGGCGAGTATGCCTACCGGGTGCGCGGCGAAGAGCACATGTGGACCCCCGAAGCGATCGCCAAGCTGCAGCATTCGACACGCAGCGGCAGGTACGAGAGCTACAAGGAGTATGCCCGCCTGATCAACGAGCAGACGAAACGCCACATGACGCTGCGCGGGCTGTTCGAGCTGAAGCCGGCCGGACAGCCGCCGCTGCCGCTCGCCGAGGTCGAAGCGGCGACAGAGATCGTCAAGCGCTTCACCACCGGTGCCATGTCGCTCGGTTCGATTTCGACCGAAGCACACAGCACGCTGGCGATCGCGATGAACCGCATTGGCGGCAAGTCGAACACCGGCGAAGGCGGCGAGGATCCGGCGCGCTTCCGAACCCTGCAGGGCGGCGAGATGCTTTCCGATGTGCTTGGCAAGTCGCGCATCGAGCGCGATTACCGGTTGCAGCCGGGCGACAGTCTGCGCTCGGCGATCAAGCAGGTCGCCTCCGGGCGTTTCGGCGTCACCGCCGAGTACCTGGTCAACGCCGACCAGTTGCAGATCAAGATGGCGCAGGGGGCGAAGCCTGGCGAGGGCGGCCAGTTGCCGGGCCACAAGGTATCCGAGTACATCGGCTTCCTGCGCCATTCGGTGCCGGGAGTGGGCCTGATCTCGCCACCGCCGCACCACGACATCTACTCGATCGAGGATCTGGCGCAACTGATTCACGACCTCAAGAATGCCAACCCGAAGGCATCGATCAGCGTCAAGCTGGTATCGGAAGTCGGAGTCGGCACCGTGGCCGCCGGCGTCACCAAGGCCAAGGCCGACCATCTGGTCATAGCCGGCCATGATGGCGGTACCGGCGCCAGCCCGCAGTCGTCGATCAAGCATGCCGGTTCGCCGTGGGAACTCGGTCTCGCCGAGACGCAACAGACGCTCGTGCTCAACGGGCTGCGCGGCCGCGTCCGGGTGCAGGTCGACGGACAGATCAAGACCGGGCGCGACGTCGTCGTCGGTGCGCTGCTGGGAGCGGACGAATTCGGTTTTGCGACCGCACCGCTGGTGGTCGAGGGTTGCATCATGATGCGCAAGTGCCACCTCAACACCTGCCCGGTCGGCGTCGCGACGCAGGATCCGGTCCTGCGTCGCCGCTTCTCCGGCCAGCCCGAACACGTCGTCAATTTCTTCTTCTTCATTGCCGAGGAAGTCCGCGAGCTGATGGCGCAACTCGGCATCCGTCGTTTCAATGATCTGATCGGGCGCAGCGACCTGCTCGACATGCAGCCCGGGATCAGCCACTGGAAGGCGAAGGGGCTCGATTACAGCCGCATCTTCCATCGCCCGGCCAACGCCAGCGGCGCCGCCGTCTTCCATTGCGAGCAGCAGGATCACGGACTGGCGAAGGCGCTCGACCGGCAACTGATCGATCTGGCCCGGCCGGCGATCGACAACGGCGAACGCGTCACGCTCGATCTGCCATTGCGCAACATCAACCGCACCGTCGGAGCCATGCTCTCCGGGCGAATTGCCGAGCGCTACGGGCGAGCGGGTCTGCCCGACGGAACGATCGAGATTCGCTTCCGGGGAACTGCCGGTCAGGCCTTCGGCGCCTTCCTGGCGCGCGGCGTCACCCTCGACCTCGTCGGAGAGGCCAACGACTACGTCGGCAAGGGTCTTTCGGGCGGGCGCATCATCGTTCGTCCGAGTGCCGGCTTCCGTGGTGAGAGCCGCAGCAACATCATCGTCGGCAACACCGTCCTCTATGGCGCGACCGAGGGCGAAGTCTTCTTCGCCGGTGTCGCGGGCGAGCGCTTTGCCGTGCGCAACTCCGGTGCGACCGCAGTCGTCGAGGGCGTCGGCGATCATGGCTGCGAGTACATGACCGGCGGCACCGTCATCGTTCTCGGCATGACGGGGCGCAACTTCGCTGCCGGCATGTCGGGCGGCGTCGCCTACGTCTTCGACGAGGAAGGGACCTTCGCCTCCCGCTGCAACATGGCGCAAGTGTCGCTCGAACCGGTCGAGGAGGAGTTGCTGGCGCGCCAGGGCAGCGACGCCGGCGACGAGCTCGAAAGCCACGGCAAGGTCGATGTCCGGCACCTGGGCGAGATCGATGAGGTCCTCCTCAGGGGGCTGATCGACAAGCACTATCGCTACACCAACAGCCGCCAGGCGCAACGCGTGCTGAACGATTGGGAGCGCCATCGCCGGCGCTTCGTCAAGGTGATGCCGCATGAGTATCGCCGGGTGCTCAGCGAGCTGGCGAAAAAGGAACCGGAGACCGTATAGAAATGGGCAAGCCGACAGGATTCATCGAGTACCAGCGTCTGGCGGAAGCGTCCGAGCCGGTTGCTGCACGCCTCAAGCACTACCGCGAGTTCGTCCTCGCGCTGACTGACGAGCAGGCCAGCCTGCAGGGGGCGCGCTGCATGGATTGCGGCATTCCGTTCTGCAACAGCGGATGTCCGGTGAACAACATCATTCCCGACTGGAACGATCTCGTGTTCCGCGGCCACTGGCAGCAGGCGCTGGCGGTCCTGCATTCGACCAACAACTTCCCGGAATTCACCGGCCGCATCTGTCCGGCTCCGTGTGAAGCGGCTTGCACGCTCAACATCAACACGGATCCGGTGGGGATCAAGTCGATCGAGCATGCGATCGCCGACAAGGGTTGGCAACAAGGGTGGATCGTGCCGCAGCCGCCGGCGCAGAAGACCGGCAGGAAGGTTGCGATCGTCGGTTCCGGGCCAGCAGGCTTGGCTGCCGCACAGCAACTGGCACGCGTCGGCCATGCAGTCGTCGTGTATGAGAAGAGCGACCGCATCGGCGGCCTGCTGCGCTATGGCATCCCCGACTTCAAGCTGGAAAAGTCGCACATCGACCGCCGCGTCGAACAGATGCGCGCCGAAGGCGTCGAGTTCCGTGTCGAACAGGAGGTTGGCGGCAGCGGGCCGGGCGCAGTCGCGGCTGCCCAGCTGCTGGCTGAATTCGATGCCCTGATCGTCGCCGGTGGCGCCGAGTCGCCGCGGGATCTGCCGGTGCCCGGACGCGAGCTCGATGGCGTGCACTTCGCGATGGAGTTCCTGCCGCAGCAGAACAGGGTCAACGCCGGCGACCGCCTTCGCCAGCAGATCACCGCCACCGGCAAGCGAGTGGTCGTCATCGGCGGCGGCGATACCGGATCGGACTGCGTCGGTACGAGCAACCGCCAGGGTGCCCTGTCGGTCACCCAGTTCGAAGTGATGCCGCAGCCGCCAGCACAGGAGGACAAGACGCTGACCTGGCCTTACTGGCCGATGAAGCTGCGTACGTCGTCATCGCACGAGGAAGGCTGCGCCCGCGACTTCGCCGTGTCGACCACGCAGTTCATTGGCGAGAGCGGCAAGCTCAAGGCGCTGCGTGTCGCTCGTGTCGACTGGAGCGGCGGGCGGATGAGCGAGATCGCCGGGAGCGAAACCGAGATTGCTGCCGACCTCGTCCTGCTTGCCATGGGCTTCGTGTCGCCGGTCCGGCAGGGCTTGCTGGAGCAACTGGCGGTCGAACTCGATGCGCGCGGCAACGTCCGCGCCACGACCGATGGCGACGGCTGCTACGCGACCAGCGTGCCACGGGTGTTTGCCGCCGGTGACATGCGCCGAGGGCAGTCGTTGGTCGTCTGGGCGATCCGCGAGGGCCGGCAGTGCGCGCGCGAGGTCGATGCCTTCCTCATGGGGCGTTCGGACCTGCCGCGCTGAAGCCTTGCCATGCATCGCCTCTCCAGCTGGGCGCGGCCAGGCGGCCGTCCGGCACGGCCCGCCAGCGCGGCTTCGGACGTATACTGTAGCCAGGATGCATGCACGGCAGTGAGTCTTTCTGCCGCCGGCCTGCCCGCAGCTCCCTTTTTCCCGTGACCGAGCGTGACATTTTTGTGCCCGGCTCGCCACCGGATCTGGAACAATGATTGCAGCAACGTGAACGCTGGTGTCGACCCCCGTTGCAGGCGGGTCCGCGTCCTCTGCATCAGCAAGCCGCTGCCGCCGGCCGGATCCCCGGCAGGCGCAACAGGAACCAATCGTAGCGTCTCATCAGGGTTCAGCAAATGAACATCGTCATTCTCGCCGCCGGCCAGGGCAAGCGCATGCACTCCAATCTGCCAAAGGTCCTGCATCCGCTGGCCGGCAAGGCGCTCGTCTCGCACGTCATCGACACCGCACGCAGTCTTGCGCCACAGCGAGTCTGCATCGTATACGGGCATGGTGGCGAGGCAGTGCGTGCTGCCATCACGGCGCCTGATCTCGTCTGGGTGCTGCAGGAGCCACAGTTGGGGACCGGGCACGCGCTGATGCAGGCATTGCCGCAGCTGGCGGCTGCTGGAACGACACTGGTACTCTATGGCGACGTGCCCCTGACCCGGGTGGAAACACTGCAGCGGCTGCTGCATGCGGCACGTGACTCGCTGGCAGTGCTCACCGTCGAACTGGACGACCCGACCGGCTATGGCCGGATCGTCCGCAACGCTGCCGGCGACGTCGCACGCATCGTCGAGCAGAAGGACGCCTCGCCCGACGAGCGCACGATCCGCGAGATCAATACCGGCATCATGGCGCTGCCGACAGCGCGTCTCGCCGAATGGCTCGGCTGCCTGTCGAACGACAACGCGCAGCGGGAGTACTACCTGACCGACATCGTCGGCATGGCGGTGGCCGCCGGACTGCCGGTGCGTACCGCCCAACCGGAGTCGGCAGCCGAGGTGCTCGGGGTGAACAGCAAGGTGCAGCTGGCCGAGCTCGAACGCGTCGCGCAGCGACGGATCGCCGATCAGTTGCTCACGCAGGGAGTCCGCCTGGCAGACCCGGCACGGATCGACGTGCGCGGCGAGCTGGTCTGCGGCCGCGATGTCTTCATCGACATCAACTGCGTCTTCGAGGGCCGCGTGGTGCTGGACGAGGCAGTCGAAGTCGGCCCCTCCTGCGTACTGAAGAACGCACACATCGGCTCCGGCGCGCGCCTCGCCGCATTCAGCCACATCGAGGACGCAATCGTCGGACCGGACGGGGTGATCGGGCCGTTCGCCCGCCTGCGCCCCGGAACCGAGCTGGGTCCGGGGGTGCATGTCGGCAACTTCGTCGAGCTGAAGAACAGCCGCTTCGCTGCCCAGTCGAAGGCCAACCATCTGGCCTACGTCGGCGATGCGGTCGTCGGCAGTCGCGTCAACATCGGTGCCGGAACGATCACCTGCAACTACGATGGTGCCAACAAGTTCCAGACGGTGATCGAGGACGACGCTTTCATCGGTTCCGACACGCAGTTGGTGGCGCCGGTAACCGTTGGTCGCGGCGCCACCCTCGGCGCCGGCACGACGCTGACCCGCGATGCCCCGCCAGACACGCTGACCATTTCGCGTGCCCGGCAAACCTCCATATCGGGCTGGAAACGGCCGCAGAAAATCCGGAAGTGAACTGACCATGTGTGGCATCGTTGCCGCGGTCGCCGACCGCAACATCGTTCCCGTCCTGCTCGAGGGCCTGCGCAAGCTCGAATACCGCGGCTACGACTCGGCGGGCCTCGCCCTGATCGACGACAGCGGCCTGCGCCGACTGCGCGCAGTCGGCCGCGTTGCCGAATTGACGGCGCAGGTCGATGAGACGCACGCCGCGGGCAACACCGGCATCGCACACACGCGCTGGGCGACGCACGGCGTGCCGTGCGAACGAAACGCCCATCCGCACATCTCCGGTGGGTTGGCCGTCGTCCACAACGGGATCATCGAGAACCACGAGTCGCTGCGCAGTCGCCTCAAGGACCTCGCCTATGTCTTCACTTCCGACACCGACACCGAAGTCGTCGCCCATCTGATTGCCCATGAGTTGAAGACCGAGAGCGACCTCCTCGCTGCCGTTCGCCGGGCGGTTGCGCAACTGCAGGGTGCCTACGCGATCGCCGTCGTCCGTGAAGCGGATCCGAGCCGGCTCGTCGTCGCGCGTGAGGGCGCGCCGCTCCTTCTCGGTTTGAGTGGCAACGGGCTCTACGCCGCCTCCGATGCTTCGGCGCTGGTACAGGTCACGCGCCGGATGGTGTACCTCGAGAACGGCGACTGTGCCGAACTGACCCGCGACGGCTACCGCATCGCCCGCGTCGACGGTACGCCCGTGGAGCGGCCGGAAAGCGAATCGCAGCTGTCGGCCGATGCGATCGAACTGGGCAACTACCGGCACTACATGCAGAAGGAGATCTTCGAGCAGCCGGTGGCACTGGCGAACACCCTCGAAATGCTCGGCGCCGCGCGCAGCATCCAGCCGGGCATCTTCGGCGCCGAGAGTGAGGAGCTGCTGCGCGGCGTGCGGCAGGTGCTGATCATCGCCTGCGGTACCAGTTACCATGCCGGTCTCGTGGCGCGCTACTGGCTCGAGTCGATTGCTGGTGTCGCCTGCTCGGTCGAAGTGGCGAGCGAGTACCGCTATCGCGACTCGGTCGCCGATCCGCGCACCCTCGTCGTCACCATTTCGCAATCGGGTGAGACCGCCGACACGCTGGCGGCACTGCACTACGCCAAGTCGCTCGGCATGCACCGCACCCTGTGCATCTGCAATGTTCCCGAGTCGTCGCTGGTGCGCGAGAACAGCCTGCGTTTCATCACCCGCGCCGGTCCCGAGATCGGCGTGGCGTCGACCAAGGCCTTCACCACCCAGCTCGCCGCTCTTTATCTGCTGACGCTGGTCCTCGCCAAGGTCCGCGACCGGCTCGACGCCGAGCAGGAGGCTGGCGAACTGCTGGCGATGCGACACCTGCCGATGGCGGTCAGCATGATCCTCGAACTGGAGCCGCAGATCCGCGAGTGGGCAGAGTGTTTTTCGATGAAGCAGCATGCCCTGTTCCTCGGCCGCGGCCGGCATTATCCGATCGCCATGGAGGGCGCGCTCAAGCTGAAGGAGATCTCGTACATCCATGCCGAGGCCTATCCGGCCGGCGAACTGAAGCATGGTCCGCTGGCGCTGGTCGATCGCGAGATGCCGGTGATTGCCGTGGCGCCCAACGACGTCCTGCTGGAGAAGCTCAAGTCGAACCTGCAGGAAGTGCGTGCGCGCGGTGGCGAACTCTGGGTCTTTGCCGATGCCGACAGCGAGATGAAGGAGTCGGACGGGATTCACGTGCTGCACCTGCCGGAGCATTACGGTGCCCTGTCGGCGCTGCTGCACGTCGTGCCGCTGCAGTTGCTCGCCTATCATGTCGCGCTGGTGCGCGGCACGGACGTGGACAAGCCGCGCAACCTGGCGAAGTCGGTGACCGTCGAGTGAGCCTGCGGGGTCGCCGTGGCGGCGAACCGGCTCAGTACTTGACGCGCGCGAAGTAGCTCTTTTCCGACGCCTCGAGCGCCTGCCGCAGGGTGACGATTCCCATCTGCGCCAACAGCGGCAGCATCCTGAGGAACACCTCGGCTGTCGCACAGGCGTCGCCGAGCGCGTTGTGGCGCCCGGCGATCACCACGCCCAGTCGCTCGGCGATGTGATCGAGCTGATGCGAGTCCTGATTGGCGTGCAGCACGCCGGAAAGCAGCAGCGTGTCGAGGACCGGCTGCCTGAACATCACGCCCGACGAATCCTCCTTCAACTGCAGAAAGCGCATGTCGAAAGCGGCGTTGTGGGCAACGAGCACGGTCTCGTTGCAGAAATCATGGAAAGCGGGCAGAACGGCGTCGATCTGCGGCTGTCCGCGGACCATGTCGTCGGTGATGCCATGAATGCGGATACCCTCGGGCCGCAGGAAGCGTTGTGGGTCAACGAGCTGATCGAAATTCTCGTGCCGCAGCAGTCGGCCATTGACGATGCGCACGGCGCCGATCTGGATGATCTCGTCGCCGGCAGCCGGTTCGAGGCCGGTGGTTTCAGTGTCGAAGACGGTGTAGGCGAGGTCGCTGAGCCGCCGGTCGAGATCGATGCTCTGGTCGCGGAAATGAAAGAGGTCGAAATCATAGTACTCCGGGCGCACGCTCGGCTCGTCGCCGGCCGCTTGCGCCTGCAGGCTGTCGGGCAGGGCAACCGGCAGCACGAAGCGAAAGAAGGAGCGCGCGCTGGCCTTTTCTCGTTCGTACCAGATTTCCCCGCCGTGACGGTCGATCACGTCGCGCAGCGACAGCGGCGAGCTCTCCGTCCCGAGGTGCATGGTCTCGTTTTCCCAGGTCGTGAACGTCTCCAGCGAGATGGCGTGGTCGGCCCAGATCATGTCCAGGTAGGCCAGCCTGCCGAAAGGCAGCAGTCGGAAACGCAGTTCAGGGATGCGATGATGATGGACCAGCCTCGCAGCGAGGAAACAGATCGAGAAAACGAGCGAAAAGCTCTCGGCGCGCAGCCAGACTGCCTCATCGATCTCCTCGTTGGCGGTTGCCAATTGCAGCTCCTGCTCGATGCGCCGCTGTGCGGCAACGACCAGATCGAGTCCTTGGACCTCTTCCAGCGGCCAGCGCGTCTTCAATGAATCGGCGAACTCGCTCATCGTCCGGTCGAGACGCTGGCTCATGCGGACGACCTCATCGCTGATGATGCCCATGAAGCGGTCACGGATCTCCGGCTCGATGTCGGGGTAGTCGAGCAGGTTGCCCACTGCGACGCGGATGTTGGCCAGGCTGCCGCGGGTGCCGTCGGTCAGGGATTGCAGAACCTGATCGCGACGGGATTCCTGTTCCAGGCTGCGGGTGATGTTCTCGACCGTCAGCACGTAGCCGGTCATCTCGCGCTGCTGCGGCGCGTCATCGGTCGCCAGGACGGGTACCAGCTGCACGCGCAGGAGCTGTCCGCCGCGTGCCGCGGTGATGAAAGTGGCGATCGCCGTGGCCGCGCCCTTGTGCAATCGCTGGCGGACGACGTCGAGAGCGTGGTCGATCTGACTGCGTTCGAGGATCGAGAAGATCGACCGGCCGAGCCCGATCAAGGCGCCACCGGCGACTGCCGTGGTTCCGAGCGCGAGTGCGCGGAACTGCAGTCGCGCCCGGCTGTTGTAAAGCAGGATCCTTCCCTCACGGTTGCACACCACGACCGCCTGGGCCAGTTCCGACATCAGCGCCGCCAGCCGGTTCTTCTCCTCCTCGACCGACGACTTGGCGGCGGCAATCTGTGCCGCGACGTCGTCCATCAGACCGTCGCGCTGCTGTGCGAGCTCGTTCGTCGCCACCGCCAGCAGGCGGACCTCCGGCGGTCCTTCGGGGGTGACGCGGAAGTTGCGGTTCGCCGCCAGCATCAGGCGCAGGTTCTCGGCCATCTTCAGCAGCCCCTGGACATATTCGCGAAAGAGATAGCGAATGACCAGGAGACCGACGAAGAAGCCAAAGGCGGTCATCATCGTACCCAGCGACAGGTGCGGCGCGATCAGGCGGATGAGCGCGGCACGCTCGTCCGCCTGCGCATCTGCCCAGATCAGTGCCGCCGTGATCAGGAAGGGGCCGGTCACCAGCAGGAAGAGGATGATGACCGAGA
>ERZ761610.1368-NODE-1368-length-13769-cov-14.813402_pt1 | contig 13769 bp, 11 predicted proteins | sample MGYA00512164_ERZ761610 | MGnify/ENA primary metagenome ERZ761610 (study PRJEB28899, sample SAMN02850038) | bioreactor sludge metagenome | biome: EBPR Sludge; feature: EBPR Bioreactor; material: flocular biomat | place: Australia: Thorneside Wastwater Treatment... | reverse complement strand
TAATTCCATTGGATTCCAGCCTTTAAAGAAGCTGCCAGTGTAACCACCAACTGGGCTTTTTGCTTCAATTGCAGCTTCCAACCTTCTTTTTTCCCAATTTAACTTCATTTGATCAGAAGCAAATATGTCTCTAGGGCTAACTATTAGGTCCGAAATTTGGTATGAATTATCATCATAAGTCGGAGAAATAGGATTATACACCCTCGTTCTATCATTGTTGTTAAACACCCCTGCATTTACCATACCACCAATATTTATTACCGTTGCAGGTATTGCACCTATAAAATTAGCTGACTCCATAATGACATCCCTTTGAGGGGTTGTATCAGCAGCATAATTAATTCCAATTATTAGTGCAGCTGCTTTTACAATTGGTCTTAGCTTTGCTTTTAATTCAAATTGAATCCCCAAAGGTAGTGTATATCTAGGAGTTTCACCTTCAAATTTTATGCCATTATTAGGTAATTTAGTTCTGTCAACATCCCAAGGACTTTTTACTCCAGATCTAGTTTTTGTAAAGTTGTGCTTTTCTACTGCTTCATACTCAAATTTCATTTTTGGTTGGCCGTTAGGATTCTTTCTCTGTTGATCAGTGGTTTCGTCTATATCAGGCACTAAAGTTCTCTTTGATTCGTATTCTCTCTCTGGTCCAACTCTGTATACCACCTCCTCTCTAGTTCTTTGTGACTGCTTTTTAAAGCCAGATCCAGCAATGACCATTATTCGTTGCACCATGAATTCTCTAACTGTCTGGTTCGGAAAATTGTATGTTCCGTCAGCCATTTTCTCTCCGAGGGTTTCACTTGGTCTGTCTAAAAATTTTACATGTGGGGTGGGGTTAAACGAAGCAACCCATTTTTTTACAGGAAAAATAATTTTATTATCAATAGCATCTAAATATTTCTCTTCAAAGTTTCTTCCATTTTTGTTACCTTTTGCAATCCATTCATTTGCTTTTTCAACTCGATGACCTAAATGATTGAATTTACCTTCGAGTACAAAACCATGAAGTATGTCAATTACATTTTGACTCGTTGCGAACTCACCACCAGAACTTTGGGTGTTAAGAATGTCCTTCATATAAATTTTTGCAAAATTATCTATAATCTTAGACATATCTATCACCGGGCCTCTTTCATCGGTATATAAATCTCTCCATCTAGAAAAATTTTTTTTACTTTGACCTTCAGATACTACTATTCCATCACCAGCAAACTTTTTATTAGAAACAAAATTTTCAATTTCCTCTTTTGCGTAAGTATCAAAAATCCTTGCAATTTTTCTATACTGATTCTCGTACCTAGTAACCATTATACCATATTGCTGTGCAGCTGCAGAGCTTGCTTCCGCCCTATGTAATGCTGCCCTTTGATTGCTTTCAAAGTTTTTTAATACTTCGCTTTCAATGAATCTCCAAGTTCCCACCGTCATATCCTTTAAAGCGCTGAAAACAGGTATGCCTGTAAAAATTCCTCTTGCTGAAAGTATCGTATAATCAGCGTATAGAGCCCTCTTGTTTCCAATAGGTTTTGTATGGGTCGGATTTGGATTGATACCAACTACATCATCCCAAAACCTAAACGATAAATTATCCGCAACTACTTTGGTAGAGTATACTAAGTTATCAAAAAATCCCCTTCTTTCATTATCCCAACCAAAGCCATTTTGCTTTCTATATTGCCTTAAAAGAGTTGTTGGAGCTTCACCATAATAACATACCCTAAGACATTCTGCAGCCCTAGCCAACTCAGAGAATCCAGCCTTACCACCTGTAACCGCACTTATAGCCATGCGTGAAACTCCCTGGGTTTTTTCAATTTCATTGAATGCTTTCTCTAAATTTAGTATTGATGATAAGTATTGATTACCCTCTGCTGACTTAAAAAACTTTTCCCTTTCTTTTCTAACTTCAATATTATGTGCTGCATTATTTCTGTTATATTTTCTTGCCTCTTTTTTTTCTGTTTTGGTCATGTCTTTCGTAATCTCTACGAACTTAACTTCACCAAGTTTTTCAGCTGTGGCTTTTATTCTTTCTATATCATCCTTAATATCTGCCGCGCCTGCATAAGCCACAATAGCTCTATCTATTCCCAATAGTTTTTCTGCATTTGCAGCCATTTGGGCTGTATCATTAAAATAATCAACATATGCCGTAAAGTGACTTTTCTTGTCGTTAGGGTCACCAGCAACTTTATTGTATATACTTGAAATAGCGTAAGGTATAAAAGCGGTGGAAATTCTTAATCCCCAAGTAGCTACATTAATCAAATTTATAGGTTGACCCATAATATATAAATATTAAATTACTAACACTATAAGACTAACAGAAAATAGTTAAAAAAGTGTAAAGAATTTCGGATTTTATATAAATTTTTTAAAAATTTTTTACTACGGAAAAATTTATATATAAATCAGTTGGTTAGGCGGCTTCAATAAAATTATACTCTTCTTGCATCTGCTCTTTTATTTCATCTTCTGGCTCTAATCCATAACCTGAATTTATAACTTTACCATATTCTGTTAGTTTTATATTTTTATCTGCAGAAAAATCTTCCTCAAATTTACTGACTTTTTGCTTATCTAATAATATATACCACCAAGCGTAAAAACCTTCAGAATCAGTACCTTTTATTAGGCGCATCCTGTCCTCCTTCGTTGATTTTAAATAATTACCTAAAAATGACATCTATTTTTATTGTTATTTTATTTGCCAGCACTAGCCGCCCTTGTCGCTCCTACTTCAACTCCTTCATCACGAGTTAGTTCTGCACCAGGTTTTACCTCATCTTTTGGTCTTCCTTTTTCTTCTTTAGTTGCATTTACCATCATTTTTTCAACCATGGCAGTTAATTTTGCAAGCTCACCATCTTTAGCTGCTAATTCTGTTTTGTGTGTATCTTTAAATTGCGCAAGCTGTTCTTGCATTTTTTGCTGCATTTCAAGGGCTCTTTCGTCGGTGCGGTTTATTCTTCCGTCTTGCTTCATATCTCGCCAGTAGTTAAGTGCCATACCTGCCAAGTTACCTAACGCACCCATAATTTGCGGTGGGTGCCCACACAAGAACACTGAAATTGCAGCATCAGCGCCTATCAGCCCTAAACCACCTAAAACACCAGCACCTATTAGCAATTTATTTTTTGTTGAAACTCCAGTATAAACTCCATCTCTTGTTTGTGATGCAATATTTTTTAAATTTTGCTGAGCTTCAACATCTAACGGTCCTGGTCTTAAAGCATCACTTCCAGTTTTAAAATTCCCTGAATTTTTTAGTGTGTTTCTTAATGTTTCTGTACCAGCTAATTCAGGTAAGGCCTGCTTCATCTCCGCATATGTATCACCATTTCCATTTGCAAATCTTCCAAGGTCAGTGTAGGCCTTTTCTTTTGCCATCATTCTAAATAAATCCTGAGATTCTCTCGGGGTAAGTTTTAAACTGGCTTCTTGCCCATCACTTTTAACATATGTAAATGATATTTGCCCGCTATCATCCCTATAACCTTTCAGAGATTCTATTTTCTGTTTTCCAAAAAACTGCTGAATAGCGTTTGAATCATTTGGAAATGTTATTTCTATAACATTGTGTTTCTTTGCATAAGCATCTGTTAATTTGTCCCATGCTTCTCTTGCTTCTTTAACTTGTGGCTTTCTACTTTCTAATCTTTCAAGTTTTAAATTATCCCTTGCTAAATCATGTAATGCTTTGCGGCTTTCTATCGCTTGCGCTTCTAATTTATCAAAATGCTCACTATTTAAAAGTTTTTTTGCATCTTCCATATTTTCAGGAAGTGAAGGGTTTTGCTTTTTTAGTTCAGCATAATCTTTTGGCTTAATTGCTCCTAGCTCCTCTTGTTCAAATGCACCTTTTAACCCCTTTAAAGCGCTGTGCGTTCTAATTGTTTTAAGGTGTGATTTTGCTTCTGCTTGTTGACCAGCATCCAAAGGCACAACGGCATCTTTAATAACACTACCTTTATTATCAATATAACCATATTTTAATGTTAAATTACCTGCTTTATCCTTTTCCGCTTTTAGGTAATAATCTGATGGCTCATCTCTTAAATCTCCGCTTCCGTCTTCATTAAATGCTATTCCATATGTCGCTCTATCATTACTTATCTGCTGCCTTAGCTTTTCTGTTATTTCAGCAAATTTCTCTGCGTAATCTTTTTCTTTCAACTCTGTAGTTGCTGCTGCGGATGGGATGGGTGAGTTTTCATCAGTAGGTGCAAGCTCACCATCAGTATCAGGAGAACTTTCAGCCGCTACCCGAGCTTTTTTAACGCTTTTTATAGCCCCAACAGATTCAAGTATTGCGCTTACTGAGGATTTTTTAGCACTTAGCTCGGTTGTTTTGTTCTTTAAAAAATCATCCTCAAGCGCTGTTTTGTAATCATCTACATTTTCTGGAATTTTAGAGTTTGTTTTTTTGATTTGTTCAAAATCTGCTTTGCCACCTTCTGCTAATCCGCTTTTGTGGTTTTGCAGCCTATCTAAGCTAGATTTTTCAATTATATAATTAAGTATCTCTGTTTTTTGTTCTTCATTAAGTTCTAGCGAAACATTTTTACCAAATTCATTTTTTTGAAAAAATTCGTAATTGCCACCCTCATCTTTATTAAAAGAGATTTCAAAACCATTTATCTTTGCTTCTCTATGGTTTTTGCCACTCCATTTTTTAAATGCATTTTCAGAGTTTTTTACTTGTTGCTCAAAAACCTGTTCTATTAACTTTTTTTCCATAAATGCTTAATATAACAATTTATAAATCTAACCCATTGTATTTCTTCCTTCAGCTACTCTATGACCAAGATTTTCAGGAGCGTTATTACTGCTTGGCGTATATGGGGCGCTTGGTCTAAAACCTCCACCCATATTTGTGCCACCTCTTATAATTACCCCTCCGCCTGGTAGATTTATAGGGGGAGGTAAACTTTCCCTAAGGTCAGATATCTGAGGTTTTTCTGGGGAATTACTTGCCAATACGACCTTTCTTGAAGAACCTGATCGATCTTTAGCTCCATTACCTTCAACTGGCTTTTCTTCGGCATTAGGAAACCAGTCATATTTTTTTTCCAATGCTTTAAAACCCCTAACACCAAGGTCACCAACATGTTGACCAATAGTTTTATCTGTGAGTATATAACTTGTACCTTGAGCCACTGCATAACCAGCCGCAGCTAACCACCCTGGAGGGCCAAATACCATAAGCCCACCAAGCAAACTAATGTCAGTAAAAATTCCTACACCACCACCCACTACAGTTTGGGCGCCTTCTTCAAGTGATTTTGCGTGTATTGCCTTTTTAGCAATATCAACTGACTCAGCCGCAACTATAGCAGTTGAAACCACGGGAAATGCTTTTCCAACACCTTTTAGAAGTCCAGCACCACCACCCCAACCTGTCATTGATCTAGCTGTTTTTGCAAAAAACCTATTAACATGATATAAGGCTTTACCAACAAATCCCGTTGCAATCAGTTCACCTGTTTTATCATGATCATTTCCTGCCTGTTCATTTTTAGCATGTATACTTTCTGAACCAGAAGCTTGTTTATGTTTTTCTTTTGAAGTTACAACTAGAACCATATAAATCTCCTAAATTAAAATATTAATATATACTAACATGTGGTCACTTGAAGTCATTCTTATTTAACCTATAACATGTCTATTTCCTGTATCGTTTCTCCCAGCAGATTTACCACCAGCTATAGGTGATGGAACAGTAACATCACTAGCGCCTTTACTTCTTATCCCTGTAAGTGCACTTCCAGCTTCCCTTGTGTCAATTGCGGCAATAGCCGCACTATAATCTTTATCTAAAGTGCCTTCAATTGCCATTCTTCTATAATCTTCATTTGTTAGCTTTCTATTATTAGCACCAATAGTTTGACTACAATCAGGTTGCATATATTCCTTAACAGCTTGTGTCATTTTACCATGCACGCCGTCAACTGAAAATCTTGAAACATCAACACCTGTACTTCGCCTTATTGCCTCAATTACATTAGGATTATTATTTAAGTAAGTCATTGCTCTTTTTTGAAAGGCAATTGTTTCTGGGTCTGATTTCCGTTCTTTAGCTGCAGGATTAGGCGCAGAAGTATTATCACTCGCTTTAGTTCCTTTATTTGCTGTACTGGTAGAAGTTGTAACCGCAGCGGTGGTAGTATTTGTTGTTGGGGTATTTTCTGATGTTTGAGTTTCTTCCCTCCCTCTACTTGCTTTAATTAAATCATCAAGAGAAACGGTATTTGATGTTGCAGAAGAAATAAGAACACTTCTTCCATACTTGCCATTACATACTTCTTGTATAGCGGCCATACCTTGATCAAAAAAAGCCTTCTCGCCATTTCCTAATGACTGGTATGCCTTGAATAATGGACTTGGTTGGCCTAAATCATCCTTTTTCCAACTCCATTCTCTGCCGTCTTTACCATCTTTGTCATATACACAGAAAATATGATGTAGAGCAGAGTTTTCATTTATATTAGGATATGTTGCCAAATAAGTTCCAAGTATTCTATTCACAGCCTCATCCTTACTTGTGATTGGTCCAGCACTACCCCTTTCACCAACTTCTTCACCGTCAGAATAACTTGTCCTTAATAGAGATGAAACCAGATTATCTCTTTGATATGCTAAGGCGGCGTGCTGAACCCCCCTTAAAATATTTATATCGTAATATCCTTTCGCACTCTTCAATATTTTTTCAACCTCTGTATCAACACCCTCGGTATTGCCTCCCTTAGCATGATAACGCCATCTTAAATCGTCATTTTGAATTTGATTATATAATTTTGTTACCCTCAGCATTTCGGGGGCTTTTCCAAAATCTACAAAGTTAGTTTTAAATGTTCTATTAATGGTTGCTGTAAAAATATTTGTATCTTGATAAATACCCCATTCAGCTGCTTCAATTTGGTCGCCATAGCCATTTTCATAAATTGCATCAGTAATTTGCAATAATTGTTCCTTGGTATAGTACCATTTGTCATCTTTCGTTGACTGAACTGGTCTAATTCCTTCTATAGCTTTTATTAAACCTTCTCTATTTCCCATAATAAAAATTTATTCTGTTTATAACCTAATTATACCCTAAAATAGTTAACAAATCGTAAAGAAAATAAAATTTATTTCAAATTTTTTATAATTCTTGTAACTATCTGATATTGAATAATAATTATATGGTAAAAATAATATTTTGCTACAAGAAAATCGTGTAGACTCTGGAATATGGCGGGCGAGGAGAATTAAATTAGCGCAGTTGACTACACAGCCCAATCAAACTATAGCACCATTATTTATTACTTCTAGTTGTTGTTAGGTAGGCAAATTTAACAAAGATACTCACCTATTCCTACTATCTTTTTTTTGAGGCGTGGGTTCTTGCCCATCTTTTTCTTTTTTGTATTCTTTAAATTTATCATCTGCTCTCATATATTCTATTGCAGCTTCTTCTCCCATTTTATAAGCAGCTGGGAAACGGTTTTTATAATCAAATACAATGCGAGATTCCAACTCTTCTTTTGTTAAAGCCACAGAACCAAGCTCTTTCAACCTTGGTTCAAGCGACACAAGGTTGAACTTTTTCATTACATCAGGATCATCTGAGTTTTGTCCTAAAGTAAATATCCTGTCAGCCATCTCGGGATCAACGTTTGCTTTCATTAGTCTAATGTCATGTCCATTGACCACAAATTGATTTTTTCCACTTAATCTATTATCATAAATCATACCTTTGTAATATGGGTATTTATCAGCCCCCTCACTATGTGCAGCACCTACGATAACTATTGTATTTTTGCGCTGCGCTGTAACTGTTTTAACAAAATTATTGTTTCGGGCATTCTCATCTTGCTGTGTATATTGATCTCCATATTTATGCCCTTCAGGAAGAGCAACATCCATAAGATGCAAGTTTTTTCCTGCAAAATATTTAACCGCAAAACCTTCAATTGCTCTTTCAGTTTCATTATTTCCATATACTGGGTTTTGTACTATATATTTCTCAAATTCATCTAGCATCTCTTTGTTGCCTCTTGAAAAGATATCTTTTCCATAAGCAACCCCCTTATAATCAAATACTACACTTTTGTCTTTTAACTGACAATCCATATAATTCTCTGTACAGGTATTATCTACCCCATGTTTTTGCCTTGCATACGTAACATTAAACCCCTGAGCGTAGTAACTTGCCATATTTCCATGCATATCAGTTACATGTAGAACATTATTGTTTCCTTTAGAAAAGGCCTTATCTACAAATTGGGCATTTGGTCTTAAATACAAAAGCTCTATCTTTTTATCTATTGTTAGTTGTTTACCATCTTCTTCTTTATAAGAATCATTTAAAAATGAGGCAAATTCTGGATCTGTCTTCGATAAGGTGTTATACAAATCACTTTGGCGCAATATAGCTGCCAGAATATTAATCCCTTCCCCTTTAGTATCATCCTGCATTCGCAACACATCTACTGCAATCTTTGGGTCCGCTTCGGATGGCACTACAATACCTATATATCGCCCCTTTTTATTATTATATTCTTTATCATAAATTGCATAAAATGTTTTTGTTTTATCATTAGGAATCTCTACTTGCTTTCCTTTTCCATCATCGCCAAACTCAATATACACAGGGGCACAGAAAAATTCAGGATAATTTTTTATGAATTCTTCTGGTCCTCCCCAATATAATCCTTTAGGTCCACCTAACACTGTATTTTTCTGAGCTAATTCCTCTTTGCCTATACTGGTATTAAGTATAGGTGCAGCGATATCTGCTTGTACAGTGGCTACACTAAGACCTCTTACTGCCTCAATAAAATCTTTATCGTCTTTATTTAATACCATATTACTACCTGTTTGAAATTTCGGACGACTCTACAACAGACTTGTTAAGATTTTGTTACAAAAACTAATGAATCTAGCGTTTTTTTTATTTCTCGGATTTGGCCAGAAGATACAGATTAATGATGGCGGTGCGTGGTAGACGATTTGCGAACTAATTCTGAAGCAAAAAACATTATTTTACAACTGCCTACATTTTTACTGGTGAAATATTCTGGCGAAGTGAAATTGACTAAGTCAAGTTTTAAACACCTCAAAAAGGTTGCTTAATATGGCTCAATAAGATATTTCTTGCTATAGAATGCAATATATGATATTCTTGCTATAGAAAGGTAGGGGAAAAGATATGAAAAAAACAACAAATAACAAAGCAGAATTAAGCGAAGAGGCTGTGATTAGTAAAGCTCTAAAAAAAGCTTCTGAATATTGGAGTATCAACAACAAGCAACTTGGTGAATTTTGTGGGCTTAGCGAGGCTACAATTTCTCGCCTTAAAAATGGTCAGTATGTTTTAGATTATAATTCAAAATCATGGCAGCTTGCGCTTATATTCTTACGCATATTTCGTGGGCTTGATGCCTATATGGGCGGAAATATTGATAACGAAAAGGCTTGGCTAAAAGCTAGCAATCATGCACTTGGCGGCAAGCCTATTGAATTGATGAAAAATGTTGAGGGCTTGGCAAATGTTGCCCAATATATTGATTATGCCAGAGGGAACTATAACTAGGGAATTGTAATGAACGAACTGTAACTCAATGCCAGCAAAGCAAGAAATCAAAAAGCATTTTCAAAAATATGAAAATGAAATTTATAGATTGGTAGAAGGTCAATACTTCATATCAACCAGAAAACTTGTTGATAGCGATGCAGAGCAAGAATTGCTTGAAAGTATTTTAGATAATTCAAAGCCAGCTGCACCAATAAAAAATTCCAAAGGTAATTTGCATTATCTGCTTTATACCCCGTTCCGTTATCCACCACTTAAAACTGGCGGTAGGTTTCATACGCGTATAGAGCAAAGTATTTTCTATGGATCTGAAGAATTAGAAACATCAATGGCGGAAATTGCTTTTGGCAGGTTTTTATTTATGCAAAATTCTGATGCAGAGCTTGAAGCTATGAATGTTCCATATACGCATTTTGTGGTGAAAGTTAAATCTGCTAAATCTATTTTACTTAACAAAAATTCTTTTGATATAGAAAGGGATAAAATCAGTAACCCATCATCTTATGGATATTCTCAAGGTTTAGGAAAATTAATGCGAGATGCTGGCGCAGAATTATTCACTTATTTTTCTGCTAGAAAAAAAGACGGCATAAATGTTGGTTTATTCTCTGTTGAAGCCTTTGCCAGCAATAAGCCAATGGCAGGCAGGGATAAGCATTGGAGTGTTTATATTACGAATGATAAAGTGGAGTTCCACCGCTCACATATGAAAGACAGCAAAAAAGAAAGTCATGTTTTTGAAATAGCCTCGTTCAAAACTAAGAATAAATTTCCCAGTAAAATCTAAGTGAGTAATTTCCATTAGATTACAAAGACTTAAATGTCCGAACAAATTTATCATGGCGGTCTGTTGGTTGCACCGCTCGCTCCTCGTTATAAAAAGACACAAGGAAAACTGCGGCTCTCAAAACCCGTACTCTGCTGTCATGAATACTACGCTAGGGGTGGTATTCTTGACAGATGAAATACATCAGCAATCCAATAATTCAGCAGCTGATTCTGTGGAATTTAAGTTACTTCCTATCCTCTTTACAAATCAGAAGACCACCATATTCTTCTCGTTTGGTGCAATTTAGCCCACACTCAATTTTGGGCAGAGCAAGTGCCGCTGGGCTATGATGTGGTGGATAAAAAACTCAAGGTGAATATTGTCGAGGCAGAAACCATCCGCTTCATTTATGAGGAATATTACCGCAGCTGATTGTGAGCCGCATTGTCGTGTCCACGCAGGGCATCCAGTTCAATTTTTACCCCAACGGCCTGATTAATCTCTGCCAGCAGCTGGGCAAAAAACAAGGAGAAACACCATGTATCACAACCGCGCCATCCGTCTTGATGAAAGCCGCCAGCAAACGCTGATGAACCCAGACGGCACGATTACCGTCTATGTTCCCGTCACTTTCAAACGCGAAGGCGGCCGCAATTTCATCATGACACCCACCGAGCCCGTGTCGCAGTTCGAGCCACCGAAGGAGCATGAGCCGCTGATTAACGGGGTGCTGAAAGCCTTCACCTGGAAGGAGATGCTGGAGGAAGGCACGGTCAACAGCTTACGCGAAATTGCGGTGAAGGAAAAAATCAGCGAGTCATTTATCTGCCGCATGTTCCGCCTGACGCTGCTCGCACCCGACATCATCGAAGCCATCCTCGATGGGCGGCAACCCAAAACGCTGACGCTCGGCGAGTGCCTGAAACCGTTCCCCGTTGAGTGGGAAGCCCAGCGCATCAAGTTCGGCTTTAAGGTCGCAGAAGTATAATTCGTCCATAGTTATTGACATGTTTCATCTGTCCACTATTATGGACAGATGAAAATCGATCAGGCTTTAGCTTCTTTTTCCGCACTCTCTCAGGAAACACGTCTTCGCGTGTTTAAGTTGCTGATTGAGTACGGCGATGAAGGTGCAGCGGCGGGTGTTCTGAGTGAGGCACTGGATATTCCGCACAACACATTGTCATTTCACCTGTCGCACTTGGCGCAAGCGGGGCTGATTTCTTCGCGTAAAGCTGGGCGGCAGGTGATTTACACATCCAACCGCGATGCAATGCGCGAGCTGATTGATTGCCTCAAAGAAAATTGCTGTGTGCGTGACACCAGCAAAAAGAAAAAAGCAGGCTGCTAATGTTAAAAATTCTCGTTCTCTGCACTGGCAATAGCTGCCGTAGCGTCATGGCCGAAGGGCTACTCAACCACTACGGCAAAGATAAAGTCCTCGCCTTTAGCGCAGGCAGTTTCCCCACGGGCAATGTTCACCCGATGAGCCTTGCCACCTTGAAGCGGCACGGCATGAGTGACAAAGGCTACCGCAGCAAATCATGGGATGAGTTCAAAGATCAGCCTATAGACATTTTAATTACCGTCTGTGACAACGCCGCTGGCGAAGTCTGCCCGATATTCCCTGGCAAACCCATCAAATCACATTGGGGCGTACCTGACCCCGCGCACTTCCAAGGAACGCCAACCGAAATTGAAACCGAGTTTGACCGCATATTCACGATGCTGGAACAGCGCGTAAAAGCCTTACTGCGCTTGCCATTAGAGCAAATGGATAAAGACGAGCTTCAGCAAAAACTTAATGAAATAGGTGCATTATGAATAACTCTCCCCTTGGCCTATTCGAGCGTTACCTCTCCCTTTGGGTGGCACTCTGCATCGCTGCTGGTGTTGGTCTTGGCGTTGCCGTGCCTTCCATATTCCAGACCATCGCTGCGATGGAATATGCCAGCGTTAATCTGGTCGTTGCCGTGTTTATTTGGGTGATGATCTACCCGATGATGGTCAATGTTGATTTTGCCAGCATCAAGAATGTTGGCCGCAAGCCCAAAGGCTTGTGCATCACGCTGGTTATTAACTGGCTGATAAAGCCCTTTACAATGGCGGCACTTGGCGTGTTGTTCTTCGAGCATGTGTTTGCAGGGCTAGTCGCCCCCGAAACTGCCAAGGAATATATTGCAGGGATGATTCTGCTTGGCGTAGCGCCCTGTACGGCGATGGTATTCGTCTGGAGCCAGATGGTGCGCGGCGATGCGAACTACACGCTGGTGCAGGTGTCGATCAACGACATCATCATGATCTTCGCTTTCGCGCCGCTGGCCGCTTTCCTGTTGGGGGTCACGGATATTGTTGTGCCGTGGGAAACTTTACTCCTTTCCACCATTCTATATGTGCTAATCCCGCTCGCCGCTGGCTATATCACTCGCCGCAAACTGGATAAAAACCATGAGCCAGAGCGTATCGAACGATTCACCGCGATGGTGAAGCCGTATTCCGTCATCGGGCTACTTGCCACGGTCGTGCTGCTGTTCGGCTTTCAGGCGCAAACCATACTGGATAAACCGCTGGTGATTGGCCTGATTGCCATTCCGCTGCTCATCCAAAGCTACGGCATTTTCTTTATTGCCTATGGCTGGGCGTATCTCTGGCGCGTTCCTTTCAACACTGCTGCACCAGCCGCTCTGATCGGTACATCCAACTTCTTCGAGCTCGCCGTAGCGGTTGCCATCAGCCTGTTCGGGCTGAACTCTGGCGCAGCACTTGCCACTGTGGTCGGCGTGTTGGTTGAAGTGCCAGTGATGCTTTCGCTGGTGGCGTTTGCAAATAAGACTGCAAAAAAATTCCCCCTCTGAACAAAGTGCAAAAGTTCGAATCTCACAAGCAGTGCATTATGCTTTTCAAACTCGCAGGGTTTTCACAAAACAATCAAAGCATTGATTTTACTGGCGTTCCAACCTCTGAACTAATTTGCGAGAGGTTCAGAGCTTTGGAGAAAAACGGGCATATGGAGAGAGAAAGGAGCTGTTTCTAGCACGAGAGGTTCAGTACCACCCCCGCGAAAACCCCAGTATCCGTGCGGCTTTCAGGGCTAACACCCCGTTGGAGAGTGAGTTTGAAACTGTTTAATGGCGGTGTTTGTAAAACAAAACTGAAACCATCTCTATAGAGCCAGCCTAGGTTTGCTAAAAACGCCCTCTTGTTAAGGTAGAAATTCAGTCTTGCCAAATTCTTATTCCACTAGAGCGAAATAAACAACAGCAAAATTCGTTTATTAGTTGAGTAAATATGAAAATAACATATTTTTACTTAAGATAAAATGGGAAATTAACTATGAAATATAAATATAAAAAACTACTCTGTAAGGCTTGGGATGGTTTTGTTGTTACGACTGGTCTATCTATAGGTGTTTTCATTTTT
>ERZ761610.1365-NODE-1365-length-13806-cov-22.201731_pt1 | contig 13806 bp, 25 predicted proteins | sample MGYA00512164_ERZ761610 | MGnify/ENA primary metagenome ERZ761610 (study PRJEB28899, sample SAMN02850038) | bioreactor sludge metagenome | biome: EBPR Sludge; feature: EBPR Bioreactor; material: flocular biomat | place: Australia: Thorneside Wastwater Treatment... | reverse complement strand
GCTCCTGGCGCTCATCGCGCTGTGGGGGCGCTGGCGCCGTCCTCGGAGCCCCGAGCGGAGCTGAGCGCGGACTCGGGTCGGTCGTCGAGCCCCCGACAAAATGCGTCGAGCCACGGACCGTGGCCCGTGACTCGACGTAACTGCACGGCGTCGATCAGCCCGCGGCTTCCGCAGCCACCGGCTCGGCGGCCACCGGCGCCGCGACCTTGTCGGTCACCGGAGCGGCGTCCACGAGCTCGATGAGCGTCATCGGGGCGTTGTCGCCACGACGCGGCCCGAGCTTGATGATGCGCGTGTAGCCGCCCGGACGATCGGCGAAGCGCTTCGCCAGATCGATCATCACCTTCTCGACGATGTCGATCTTGGTGCCGTCGGCCTTCACCCCGAAGCGGGGCAGGTAGGAGCCGATGAGACGGCTGACGTGCAGGCGCTTCGCCTGATCCGCCGCCGAGAGCTCCTTGTGGGGCGTGTAGGCTGCCGTACCGAGACGGCGAGCCTTCGTGATGAGCTGCTCCGCGACGCGACGAAGCTCCTTGGCCTTCGCCTCGGTCGTCTCGATGCGCTCGTGCGTGATCAGGTTCGCGGCGAGGTTGCGCAGCATGGCGCGACGGCTCGACGTGTCCCGACCGAACTGCCTACCCGAATTCTTGTGACGCATGACGTGTCGCTCTCCGACAGGCCTGAGGCCTGTGCAATCCGATCAGCCCTCAGGCCTGGAAACCTTCTCGATCAGGCCTGGGCCTGCTGAGCCTTCCAGCGCTCGACGAGCGCCGGCCAGTTGTCGATCTTCATCCCGAGGGACAGGCCCATCTGCTGGAGGATCTCCTTGATCTCCTTCAGCGACTTGCGGCCGAAGTTCTTGGTCTTCAGCATGTCCTGCTCGGTGCGCTGGACGAGCTCACCGATGAGCGTGATGTTCGCGTTCTGCAGGCAGTTCGCGGAGCGCACGCTGAGCTCGAGCTCCTCGACCGAACGGAAGAGGTTCTCGTTGAGCGGCTCGTCTTCGCTGGAGGAAGACTGGTAGCTGGTCTCTTCGGTCTCTTCGAAGTTGATCCAGATGGAGAGCTGCTCCTTCAGGATCTTCGCCGCGAAGGCGACCGCATCTGCCGGGGTCACCGAGCCGTTGGTCCAGACCTCGAGCGTGAGCTTGTCGTAGTCGGTGACCTGACCGACGCGCGCGTTCTGGATGATGTAGTTGACCTTGCGGATCGGCGAGAAGAGCGCGTCCACCGGGATCGTGCCGATCGACATCGTGGGCGTCTTGTTGCGCTCGGCCGGCACGTAGCCGCGGCCGACGTTCACCGTCAGCTCCATCTGGAGCGGACCCTTCTTGTCGAGGATCGCGATGAGGTGATCGGGGTTCAGCACCTCGAGGCCGTCGACCAGCTCGATGTCCTTCGCGTAGACGGGGCCAGGGCCCTCCTTGTCGACGCGCACGGTGTAGGTCTTGGGCGAGGCCGCGCGGAACACGACCTCCTTGAGGTTCAGGATGATGTCGCTGACGTCCTCGACGACGTCCGGCACGGCGGTGAACTCGTGCAGAGCACCTTCGACGCGCACGGCCGTGATCGCGGCCCCCTGGAGCGAGGAGAGCAGCACGCGGCGCAGCGAGTTGCCGATCGTGATGCCGAAGCCACGCTCGAGCGGCTCACAGACGAACTTGCCGTAGAACTCGCTCTGGCCTTCCGGCTCGAGAACGATGCCCTTGGGGCGGATGAGGTCGCGCCAGTTGCGGGAGATGAGGCTGAGGTTCGCGTTGCTCATGAGAGGCTCCTGATGGGGGGTCGGCCGCGTCGGTCCCACACCCCGGGCCGCACTCGGCCGAGGGTGCCGCCGAACGGTGCGCGTCTCGCCGAGGCGAGGCGCTCACACGCGCGGAGAGGTCGTGACAGAGACAGGGGCGCCGGACCACCGAAGTGTCCGGCGCAATCGAAGCGAGGAGCTCGCGCCCCGCCTGGGACTCGAGCTCCCGAACGGGATCAGCGAGAGTAGTACTCGACGACGAGCTGCTCGCGCAGCTCCGGCTCGTTGACGTCTTCGCGAGGCGGCGGCGCCTTGATCGAAGCCTTGAAGTTCGCCTTGTCGACCTCGAGCCACGAGGTCTGGTTGCGACGCTCGCTGGCGGCGACGGCGGAGGTCACCAGGCCGAACTTGCGCGCGCCCTCGGTGAGCTCGAGCGTCTGGCCGACGCGCACGAGGTAGCTCGGGATGTCGACGCGCTTGCCGTCGAGCTTCACGTGACCGTGACGCACGAGCTGACGCGCCTCGCTGCGCGAGCCCGCGAAGCCGGCGCGGTAGATCGCGTTGTCGAGGCGACGCTCGAGCAGGGCGATCATCTCCTCACCGGTGCGGCCCTTGCGGCGGCTCGCCTCCTGGTAGTAGCCCTGGAACTGACGCTCCAGCACGCCGTAGATGCGGCGGACCTTTTGCTTCTCGCGAAGCCGGACCGCGTACTCGCTCAGCTTGATGCGGCCCTGGCCGTGCTGCCCCGGCGGGTACGGACGACGGGTGTAGGCGCACTTCTCCGAGTAGCAGCGCTCTCCCTTGAGGTAGAGCTTCATGCCCTCGCGGCGGCAGAGCTTGCAGACGGGACCAACGTAACGAGCCATGACTCCAACTTTCCTCGAACTCAGCCTACTTGGGAGCTCACTTGGGTACCGCTCGATGCGGCGAGCCAGGTGATCTGAACCGGAAACGGGTCGTTCGCAATGGGGCTCTGCCCCTCGAGCGACCCCGGCGCGCGGAGCTCGGCGACCACACCGGAGAGTACGGTCGAGAGCTCACTCAGCGCGCCGCTGAGCCTCTCGGCTCAGACGCGACGCCGCTTCGGCGGGCGGCAGCCGTTGTGGGGGATCGGCGTGACGTCGCGGATGAGCGTCACCTTGAAGCCTGCGGTCTGCAGAGCGCGGAGGGCGCTCTCACGACCCGCGCCCGGGCCCTGCACGAAGACCGCGACGGAGCGCATGCCATGCTCCTGCGCCTTGCGGGCGGCCTCTTCGGCAGCCAGCTGAGCCGCGAAGGGCGTCGACTTGCGCGAGCCCTTGAAGCCGCGCGACCCCGAGCTCGACCACGCGATCGCGTTGCCGTTGACGTCGGTGATCGTCACGACGGTGTTGTTGAAGGTCGACTGAATGTGGGCGATGCCGGCGCCTACGTTCTTCTTGACCTTCTTCTTCTGCTTGGTCTTCGCGGTCTTCGGAGTAGCCATGCGTCTGTGAACCTGGGCTTCTGGGCTGAGCGTCTGGGCTGAGCTCTGGGGATGAAACGTGCTTCGCCGATGCCGGCGTCGGCTGCCCGACGGTCGAACGAATCGACCGCCGGAGCGAGCTCACTTCTTCGCGGGCGCCGGGCGGCGCTGCACGAGGCCCTTGCGCGGGCCCTTGCGCGTACGCGCGTTCGTGTGGGTGCGCTGGCCGTTGACCGGGAGGCCACGGCGGTGACGCAAGCCACGGTAGCAGCCGAGATCCATCAGACGCTTGATGTTCATCTGGATCTCGCGGCGCAGGTCGCCCTCGACCTTGTACTCGGCGTCGAGCAGGTCGCGGATCACCTTCACGTCGGCGTCCGAGAGCTCTTCCACGCGCTTGTTCGCGGGGATCTTGGTCTTCTCGCAGATGTCGCGCGCCGTCTTCGGCCCGATGCCGAAGAGGTACGGGAGCGCGTAGGCGAGGTGCTTGCGACGGGGGAGGTCGACGCCGGCGATGCGTGCCATGGGGATTCCTCGAGATTCGTGTCAGGTGTGGGTGAGCGACGTGTGGCTTCGGCCCGAGGCCTCAGTTGCCCTGCCGCTGCTTGTGACGAGGGTTCTTCTGGCAGATGATCCGCACGACACCCTTGCGGCGCACCACCTTGCACTTGTCACAGATCTTCTTGACGCTGGGTCGGACCTTCATGGCTGCTTCTCTCGCTCTAGTACCGCTGCTGGGCGACTTGGTGTTGCTGGCGGGCGAACCGTCTACCGTTTGCTCATCCTCGACGCATGCGCTGGGCTGGGGGGCTCACTTGTGTCGGTAGGTGATTCGTCCGCGGCTCGGGTCATAGGGTGAGACCTCGACGGTCACCCGGTCGCCCGGAAGGATCTTGATGTAGTACTGGCGCATACGCCCGCTGATCGTCGCGAGCACCTCGAGGCCGTTGTCGGCACCGACGCGGAACATCGCGTTCGGTAGAGCCTCTTGCACGATGCCATCGAACTCGAGCTTGTCGGCCTTGGGCTCTTTGGGGCCGGTGTTCCTTTTGCTTCTGCGCGCCATATCCTAAGTTTCTCGCCCTCACGGAGGGCTGGTGTGTGCGGCGGTGGTGCCGCCAGGAGCAGCGAGCGCTCTCTCGCCCTCGTCGCTCCGCCCTCGTCGAGACCTCGAAGGGCTACTCTCGAAGGACCTGCGCTCGTCGATTCCGGTCGCCGAGCGCTCGTTCACTCGTGGAGAGCTAGACTTCAGCCCTCGTTTCGCCACTGCCTAGACCGAGGGCGTCGAAGAGGCGGGCGGTGATCTCCTCCGGCTTGCCGAGGCCGTCAACCCTTCGCAGCACACCGCGTTGCTCGTAGTACGGAAGCAAGGCCGAAGTCAGCGCCTCATAAGCATCGAGGCGCTTTTTCACCGTCTCGGGCTGATCATCTGCTCGGTGCTCGAGCTCGACGCCTGCCGGCGGCGGGTTGTAGAGCATGTGGTAGATCTTGCCGGTCGCCTTGTCGCTGCGCCGGTGGACGAGCCGCTCCTCGAGCTTCTCGCGCGGCACGTCGAGCTGGATGACGGCGCCCAGCGCGAGGCCCTTGCCCTCGAGCAGCTTCGCGAGGCCGTCGGCCTGCGGCACCGTCCGGGGGAAACCGTCGAGCAAGAAGCCTTTGGCGGCGTCGGGCTCGGCGAGGCGGCGCTCGATGAGCCCGAGGATCGCTTCGTCGGGCACGAGCCCGCCGGCGTCCATGATCTCGAGGAACTTCTTGTCGAGCGTGCCGGCCTTCTTCGCCGCGCGCAGCATGTCGCCGGTCGAGACCTGCGGGATGCCGAAGCGAGCGACGAGGTGCTCGGCCTGCGTGCCCTTGCCCGATCCGGGGGGACCGACGAGGATGATGATCATCGCGCTCACCCAGCCTCCGTGAAGCGGCGCGCGCGGACGCGACCACCGCCGGGGCCCGTGAGGCCCTCGTAGTTCCGGGAGATGAGGTGCGCCTCGATCTGGTTGGCGGTGTCGAGCGCCACGCCGACCACGATCATGAGCGAGGTGCCCCAGTAGTTCGACTGGCCAGCCTGCACGCGCAGCGCGTCCGCGAGGATGCTCGGCAGCACACAGACCGTGGCCACGTACATCGCGCCGCCCACCGTGACACGTTGCACGACCGCGTAGATGTACTCCGCCGTCTGGCGTCCGGGGCGGATGCCGGGGATGTTCGCCTGCTGCTTCTTGAGGTTCTCCGCCACGTCGACCGACTGGAAGACGATGTTCGTGTAGAAGAAGCAGAAGAAGACGATCAGCGAGCCGTAGAGAGAGTTGAAGAGCCAACCACCGCGGCTGATCATCGCGCTGAAGGCGTCGAGGCCGGGGACCTCGAAGCTCGCGAGCGTGGCGGGGAACATCAGCAGGCTCGAGGCGAAGATCGGCGGGATCGTGCCGGAGATGTTCACCTTGAGCGGGAGGTGCGTGTTCTGCGCGCCATAGACGCGTCGCCCCACCTGCCTGCGGGAGTAGACGATCGGGATCTGACGACGGCCGTTCTCGAAGAAGGCCACCGTCGCCACCATCGCGACCACGGCCGTCACGAACAAGGTCACCGTGAGCGGCTCGAAGTCGTTCTTGTGCTGCTGGATGTAGGTGCCGACGCTCGTCGGGAAGGCGGTGACGATCGACGCGAAGATGAGCAGGCTGGTCCCGTTCGAGACGCCGCGCTCGGTGATCTGCTCGCCGATCCACATGAGGAACGCCGTCCCCGTGGTCAGCGTGATCATCGTCATGAGCTGGAAGCCGGGGCCGGGGTGGTTCACCACGCCGGCCGCGCCGTCGGAGCCCGAGATGCCCTCGAGCATCCTGGCGATGCCGAAGGACTGGAAGAGCGAGATCGCGATCGTGAGATAGCGCGTGTACTGGTCGATTCGCCGACGGCCCTGCTCGCCCTCCTTGCGCATCTCGGCGATGGGTGCGTACACCATGCCGAGGAGCTGCAAGATGATCGACGCCGAGATGTAGGGCATGATGCCCAGGGCGAAGATCGAGAGGTTCTCGAGCGCGCCGCCCGAGAAGAGGTTGAAGAAGCTGACGAGGCCGCCCGATTGGCCGGCGACGTACTCGCGCATCTGGGTGCGGTCGACACCAGGCACGGTGACGAACACGCCGATCCGATAGACCGCGAGCATCCCCAGGGTGAAGAACACCCTACGCCGGAGGTCCGGCAGCTTGTAGAAGCTGGTGATGCCCGCGAGGCTCGCCATGGTCGTCGTCTCGAGGCCGATCAGCCCTTCGCGGGCGCCTTCTTGGTAGCTGCCTTCTTCGCCGCCTTCGGCGCCGCTTCAGCTGCGCCTTCGGCTGCGACAGGCTTGCGCGGCAGCTCGACGATGGAACCGCCGAGCTCGGCGATGCGAGCGGCAGCGGCCTTCGAGAAGCGGTGAGCCGAAATGGTCAGCTTCTTGGTGAGCTCACCATCCGCCAGCACCTTCACGAGGGTTCGCGCGAGACGGAAGTCCTCCACGCGACCAGAGATGAGGCGCTTCTGCTTCATCGCTGCGAGGTCGACCACGGCGCCCGCGTCGAAGATCTCCAGGTCGCCGAGGTTCACCTCGACCACCGGGGTCGCGAGCGGGTTGCGGAAGCCACGCTTCGGGAGGCGACGCTGCATCGGCGTCTGGCCACCCTGGAAGTGCTTCTTGTTGATGTTGCCCTTGGACCGAGCCTTCTGGCCCTTCTGTCCGCGGGTTGCAGTCTTGCCGTGGCCCGAGCCCGGACCGCGACCGACGCGCTTGTTGCGGCGAACGGCGCCTTCGGGGGCCTGGAGCTTGGAGAGGATATCCATGACGTGCTCGTCCTGCTTCGTTCCAATGGGGCCGTCGGTCTGGCCACCGAACGGGTCGGCGTGCCGGTCGCCCGACGGCGCTCGGGGCTACTTCTTGTCGAGCTCCACGACCTCGACGAGGTGTAGGATCTTCTTGACCATCCCGCGGAACGACGGCGTGTTGGCGACAACCACCTCGGAGCCGATGCCACGGAGGCCGAGCCCCTTGACGACCTTGCGGGTCGCCTCGGGGCGGCCGATGACGCTCGCCGTCTGGCGAACCTTCAACAGGGGTTTCATGCCGCGCCGTCCTTGGCGGGAGGCACCATCGACGCGCGCTTGCGCGCCGTGATGTTGCCCGCCTGCTTGGAGATGTAGCCAACGCTGTCGAGCTGCATGCCGCGCTTGCCCGCGAACTGGTCGGGGCTCTTGAGGCCGCGAAGCGCTTCGATCGTGGCGTTCACGATGTTGTGCTTGTTGCTCGTGCCGAGCGACTTCGACAGGACGTCGGAGATGCCGGCCGACTCGACGACGGCGCGGACGGCGCCGCCGGCGATGACGCCCGTGCCGGGGCTCGCGGGCTTGAGCAGCACGCGACCAGCGCCGACGTGCCCGTAGGCGTCGTGCGGGATGGTCGACCCGTCGAGCGGGACGCGGAACAGGTTCTTGCGAGCCTGATCGTTGCCCTTGCGAATCGCCTCCGGGACCTCGTTGGCCTTGCCGAGCCCGACACCCACGTGACCCGCCTCGTCGCCCACGACGACGAGCGCCGAGAAGCTGAAACGACGGCCGCCCTTGACGACCTTCGCGACGCGGTTGATGTGGATGACGCGCTCCTTGAGCTTCTCGTCGTCGATCTGATCGAAAGCCATGACAGTCTCCGGGCGTCAGAACTCGAGGCCAGCCTCGCGGGCGGCCTGAGCGAGCGCGCTGACGCGCCCGTGGTAGAGATAACCGTTGCGATCGAAGACGACCTTCTCGATCCCCTTCGACTTGCAGATCTTGGCGACGAGCGCCCCGACCTTCTTGGCGGCCTCGGTCTTGTCGTCCTCGCCGAAGGTGCCACGCAGATCCTTGGACAGCGTGGACGCGAAGGCGAGCGTGTTGCCCGTGGCGTCGTCGATCACCTGCGCGTAGATGTGCTTCGCGCTGCGGAAGACCGACAGGCGCGGGCGCTCGGACGTGCCGGAGACCCTCTTGCGAATACGGAGCTTGCGGCGCTCCCGGCCGACGATCTGCATGGCCATGGCTACTTCTTTCCGCCCTTTCCGGCCTTGCCGGCCTTCTCGCGGATGACCTCACCCTTGTAACGGACGCCCTTGCCGCCGTAAGGCTCCGGCGGACGGAAGCCGCGGATCTTCGCGGCGGTCTGCCCGATGAGCTCCTTGTCGGCGCCGGTGATCACCAGCTGGGTGCCCTTCGAGTCGGCCGGCACCGTCGCCGTGAGGCCCTTGGGGACCTCGAGCGCGACCGGATGCGAGAGGCCGAGCGCGAAGTGAAGGACGTTGCCCTTCAGCTCGACGCGGTAACCGGTTCCGCGCAGCTCGAGCTCCTTGGTGTAGCCCTCCGCGACGCCCTTCACCATGGAGGCGATGAGCGCACGGTAGAGACCCTGGATGCGGGAGCCGTCTCGGCCGGGAGCCGTCGAGCCGACGGAGACCGCCGTGCCTTCGACCTTGATTTGGACCTCGGGCATCAGCTTGCGGCTGAGCTCACCCTTGGGGCCCTTGACCACGATGCCCTTGCTGGCCTCGACGGTCGCGGACACACCCTTGGGCAGCTCGACCGGGCGCTTGCCGATGCGGGACTTGGCAACCTGAGCTACGGCGTCCATCACCACACCTCGCAGAGGAGCTCCCCGCCGAGCTTGAGGCGACGCGCATCGCGGTCGCTGAGCAGCCCGTGGGAGGTGCTCAGGATGCTGATGCCGAGCCCCGAGAGGACGCGGGGGATGTGATCGTGACGGACGTAGACGCGGCGCCCGGGACGGGAGACGCGGCGCACGCCGTCGATGGCAGACTGGCGGTCGTTTCCGTAGCGGAGAACGATCGTCAGCTTGCGGTCCTTGCCCTGCTCGGCGTTCTCCTGGACGTCGGCGATGTAACCCTCACTCTTGAGGATCTTCGCGACTGCCAGCTTCATCTTGCTTGCAGGGATTTCCGTCCGGTCGTGACGCGCGAGCGCAGCGTTCCGGATACGGGTAAGCATGTCGGCGATGGGGTCACTCGTCATGGCGTCACCAGCTGGCCTTGGTCACACCCGGAAGCTCGCCGCGAAGCGCGAACAACCGGAGACAGATGCGGCAGAGCTCGAAATCGCGGTAGAACGCACGCGAGCGGCCACACACCTTGCACCGATTGCGGTGCCGAGTGGAGAACTTCGGCGGGCGGTTGAGCTTTGCGAAATCCTTTGCGCGAGCCATCTGTCTACCTCACTGCCGGAAGGGCATGCCGAGCTCCGCGAGGAGGGCGCGGCCCTCTTCGTCGGTCTTGGCCGTCATGACGAAAGAGATGTTCATGCCCTTCGTCGTGTCGATCTTGTCGTAGTCGATCTCGGGGAAGATGATCTGGTCGCGCAGACCCATCGTGAAGTTCCCCCGACCGTCGAAGCCGCGCGGGCTGATGCCCTTGAAGTCGCGGACTCGAGGAAGTGCGAAGTTGAAGAGGCGATCGATGAACTCCCACATCGTCTGACGACGCAGGGTCACGCGGACGCCGATCGGGAGGTTCTCGCGGAGCTTGAACGACGCGATCGACTTCCGAGCGCGCGTGACGACCGGCTGCTGGCCGGTGATCGCGCGGATCTCCTCGACGGCGGAGTCGATGATCTTCGGGTTCTGCACGGCTGCGCCGAGACCCATGTTCACCACCACCTTGTCGAGGCGGGGAACCATCATCGGGTTCTTGTAAGAGAAGCGCTTCGCGAGCGCCGGCACGACCTGTTCGCGATAGCGAACCTGCATGCGCGGGGTGTAGCTCGGGTCGCGCGCCTCGCGAGGCCCGGTCGGCTGCGCGGCTTCCTTCTTCTTCGACGCCTTGGGCGTCTTGGAAGGAGCAGCGGCGGCCTTCGGCTTCGCCGGCTTCGTGTCCTTGGTGTCCTTGTCCTTGGCCATGGTCAGCTACCCGAGGTGATGACGGCGCCGCTCTTCGCGACCCGGACCTTCTTGCCGTCCTTGATCTCAGCCTTCACGCGGGTGGGCTTCTTGGTATCGGGGTCGACCGGCATCACCTTCGACAGGTGAATCGGCGCCTCCTGCGTGATCTTTCCGCCCTGCTGGTTGCGGGCGTTGGGCTTCTGGTGCTTGGTCACGAGGTTGATCCCCTCGACGACCACGCGCCCTGCGTCCTTCAGGATCTTGGTGACGACGCCCTGCTTGCCCTTGTCGTCGCCGCTGATGACCTGCACGAGGTCACCGACCTTCACGCGCTGCATCACAGCACCTCCGGCGCGAGCGAGATGATCTTCATGAACTTCTTCGCGCGGAGCTCGCGTGCCACTGGCCCGAAGATGCGCGTGCCGATCGGCTCGCGGTCCTTGTTCACCAGCACGGCGCTGTTCTGGTCGAACTTGATGTAGCTGCCGTCGGAGCGCTGGAACTCGCGCGTGGTGCGCACGATGACGGCGCGAGCGACGTCGCCCTTCTTCACCTTGGTGCCGGGCATCGCCTCCTTGATGGAGACGACGATGACGTCACCGAGCGCGGCGAACTTGCGCTTCGAGCCGCCGAGCACCTTGATGCACATCACGCGCTTGGCGCCGCTGTTGTCGGCGACCTCGAGGTTGGTGGAAACCTGGATCATGGCGTCACGCCTCCACGGGGCGGCTCACGAGCCGCGTCACGAGCCAGCGCTTCTCGCGCGAGATCGGCCGGTTCTCGGTGATCTCGACCTGATCACCGATCTTGTAGACGTTGAGCTCGTCGTGCGCCTTGTACTTGTTCCGCACGCGGATGTACTTCTTGTAGACGGGGTGCATCGCCTTGCGGATGACCTCGACGACGACGGTCTTGTCCATCTTGTCGCTGGTGACCGTACCCGTGAGCTTGCGCCGGAAGCTGTGCCCCTTGCGCACCTCGGTGGGGGGCGCCTCGGTCGAAGCCGGGCGAACGGAAGCGCGAGCCGGCTGGGACGGAGGCGGCGGGACCGACTTGGTCTTGGCCGCCGCGGGCTTCTTGCTGGTCTTCTTGTCGCTCATCTCAATCTAGCTCCTGCCCGAGCGTGCTCGGGCATCGGTCTCCGCTTCGGCGTGGCAGCTCACTCGCTGGCCGCGGGCGTCGCGTTCTCGCGCTCGGTGAGGATCGTCTTCACGCGGGCGAGATCGCGGCGAAGCCGCCGGATCGAGGCCGTGTCGTTGAGGCGATTCGTGTAGTTCTTGAAGCGCGCCTGGAAGAGTTCGCCCTCGATGCTCTTGTGGAGCTCCTTCAGGGCCTCGACGGTGCGCTCACGCAGTTCCTTGGCTTTCACGGCACTGATCTCCTGTCAGACGTGGTCGCGCACGAGGAAGCGGCAGGCCACGGGGAGCTTGTGGGCAGCCAACCGGAAGGCCTCACGGGCCATGTCCTGCGGCACACCGCTGATCTCGTAGAGAACCCGCCCGGGCTTCACGAGGGCTGCCCATTCTTCCGGGTTGCCCTTGCCGCCACCCATGCGGACTTCGAGCGGCTTCTTGCTGATCGACTTGTCCGGGAAGATGCGGATGAAGAGCTTGCCGGCGCGCTTGCAGTGACGCTGCACCGCCATACGAGCGGCTTCGATCTGGCGGGCGCTGACACGGCCGGGCTCGAGAGCCTGGAGGGCGAAGTCACCGAAGGAGACATCGCTGCCGGAGTGGGCGAGGCCGCGGTTGCGGCCTTTCTGCATCTTGCGGAACTTGGTTCGCTTCGGGGAAAGCATGACTCGTCCTCGGTCGCTCTTGGGTCGCTGGGGTCGGCGGGGGCCGACTCAGATCCGGCGCGGCTTGCGCTGGAGGACCTCGCCCTTGAAGATCCAGCACTTCACGCCGATGATGCCCACCTTGGTGCGCGCCTCGGCCAGGCCGAACTCGATGTCTGCGCGGAGCGTGTGCAGCGGCACGCGACCCTCGCGGTAGGTCTCGACGCGGCTCATCTCGCTGCCACCGAGGCGGCCAGCGCAACGAACTCGGATGCCCTTGGCGCCGAACTTCATGGCCGTGGAGACGGCCTTCTTCATGGCGCGGCGGAAGGCGATGCGGCGCTCGAGCTGCGTCGCGATGTTCTCGGCGACGAGCTGGGCGTTCGTCTCGGCCTTGCGGACCTCCTGGACGTCGATGAACACCTCGTTGTCGGTGAACTTCGCGACGCCGGGGAAGATGGCTTCACCCTTCTGGGCCGTCTTGACGTTGCCGCTCTTGAGGATCTCGATCCCCTTGCCGCCCTTGCCGATGACCATGCCCGGGCGCGCCGTGTAGACGATCACCTTGGCGCGGTTCGCGGCGCGCTCGATCTCCACGCCTGCGATGTTGGCGTTGTAGAGGTACTGCTTGATGGAGCGCTTGATGCGAAGATCCTGGTGGAGCCACTTCGCGTAAGCTGCGCCGTCTTCGTACCACTTGCTCTGCCACGTCTTGATGACGCCGACGCGGAAGCCATACGGATGGGTCTTCTGTCCCATGGTGCCTTCGACAGGTGAGGAGTTGCTCTAGGCGGAGATCGATTGGCCGCCTGCGCGACCGCGGAGCCGGACACGCGGCAGGAAGGCCGCGGCGCCCGGGCGAGAGCTCACTTGGAGTCGAGCTCGATGTGGATGTGGGCGATGCCCTTGGTGACGCGCGTGGCGCGACCCATGGCACGGGGGCGCCAGCGGCGCATGAACTTCGTGGGCCCGTTGTCGACGGTGGCCTTGCTCACGTAGAGCGCATCGACGTCGGCGCCGACCCGCTGTGCGTTGGCGACGGCGCTCTCGAGCAGCTTCTTCACCAGGGGGGCAGCCGCCTTGGTCGTGAACTGCAGGAGCTGGATCGCCTCGGCGGCGTTGCGGCCGCGGACGAGGTCGATGATCATGCGCGCCTTGCGGGGGGCGATCCGGGCGAAGTTCGCAGTGGCCTTGGACTGCATGGGTTCAGGGTCTCCTTCGAGAGCGAAAGACGCTCCAAGCCTCCAGTGGGAGTGGGAGGCGTCTTCTCGCCGGCCTTCCGGCCGGTCCGTGCGCGTCGTACTTCTTGGAGGTGCAGCCCTGCGCGTTGCGCGTTGCCTTCGCCGCGTCGCCGGGGGGAGGCCCGCGGTGGCCGACGAAGAGAGCTGCTTCCAGGGAGCCGTTACGGGCCCGGAGAGCAAACGGATGCGCTTCCTAGCAAGCGCCCGAGTGCACGGCAAGAGACTTTTCGTGATCGATGAAAGAAAGATCGATCAGTTGCGCGGCTCGCTGAGCGGCTGCGCAGGGTCCGGAGCGCCTCTGCGGTGCGCCCGCTGGACGGGTGTGCGCCGCTGGGGCTTCCGGAGCGGCTGAAGGGTGGCCGCAGGTGGGCGGGGGTGGTAGGGAGTTTGGGTCGAGCGGCGAATCAGTGGGGGTTCGGCTCGTCGAACGACCGTAGCACTTCCCTGCGAGCTCCGACTCGCGCACCACCTGCTGGAGGATCGCACCATGCTTATCCGTTCGCCTTTGTTCGTTCTCACCCTCGGTCTCTCGGTCGCCTCGGTGGCCTGCGTGGTCTCCACCGACGACGGCTCCGGAGGCTCGGGCGGCGACGACCCCACCACCACGACGACCACCACCTCGGGTCAAGGTGGTTCAGGCGGCGAAACGAACGGCGCCGGAGGTAGCGGCGGCGGCGAGGGTGGCTCCGGCGGCGGGGTCGCTTGCGTCGGCCAC
>ERZ761610.1352-NODE-1352-length-13929-cov-18.050959_pt1 | contig 13929 bp, 13 predicted proteins | sample MGYA00512164_ERZ761610 | MGnify/ENA primary metagenome ERZ761610 (study PRJEB28899, sample SAMN02850038) | bioreactor sludge metagenome | biome: EBPR Sludge; feature: EBPR Bioreactor; material: flocular biomat | place: Australia: Thorneside Wastwater Treatment... | reverse complement strand
AGGAGCAACATTTCCCGCCTGCGCCGAATTGTTAGATACTTGTTGCTGATTAAGAATTGAAGAGATTGAAAGATCCATAAACCCTCCTGGTTTTAGTTTTTTGTTATTATTAATTATAAACCATTATTAAAAAGAAAAAACTGAAAATATAAAATTACTTAAGCTATTTGCGTGCCAAAAGTGGAGGGGAAGTCTGCCCCCTCCACCTGGTTTTACCGAAAAGGTTAAAATTAACCTTGTAGTAACTGTAGTAAGTTCCTCGGAAGTGCATTCGCCTGAGCAAGTACAGACACTGAAGCCTGTAACTTAACCTGAGCAGAAGCAAACAGAGTAGACTCATTTGCTATATCAGCATCAAGGAAACTACCCCTTGCAGCATCCTGGTTAGATATTGATATCTCAATATTGTTCGAAGCGAAGTTGAACCTTGATTGAGCTGCACCAATATCAGCACGACGAGCGATCACCGAAGATATTGCATTGTCAAGTACGCCAATTGCTGTTTGCGCATTTTCCTGAGTATCAATTGAAAGGGCAGTATAAACATTACTATCATTTTTGTAGATAGTAGTTGTTGCAACTGAATTTATTGATATTGCAATCTTGTCAGTAATGGAAGCACCAACTTGGAATGATAAACCGCCAGAACCAGCTTCACCACTTACACCAAAATAATCATTCAGTGCATTTACAAGTGAATCTATTTCATCCTGGTTAGTAAGGTCAATTGAACCAGTTAAGCCAGTTAAACTGATCTTAATCTCTTCACCCGTTGCATTACCTGCAGCATCACGACCAATTAAGGTAATATTAGTATCAGCTGAAGATAAGGTATCATTATCACCACCAAGGTCATTAGCGTTGAAAGTTGTACCATTGATCACTACTGAAAGTGTATTCAATGAACCAGCACCCGCAACACCAGAAAACGAACCAACATCACCGAAGTCATTGTTAGTAGTGTCAAACTGGTTAGACTTGATAGTAACTGAAGAAGCCCCTAAACCTTCAAGAACTGTGTTGGTAATTGAAGAAACATTAACAGAGCTTAAAACCCTAGTTGAATAAATATCAACACTAGCAAGGCCAGCAGTAATATTTTCAGCAACAGTATCAGCTAAAGCGCTAGTGTTAATAGTTCCTATTGTGCCACTTGCAGCAATACCTACATCAAACGACGAACCAGAACCATCAGTCGCGGTGAAAGTTATAGTTTGAGCAGAGAAAGCACCACCATTACCAGAAGCAACAAGTGAAGCCGTATAAGTTTTATCACCTAAAGTTGTTGTAAAGGTTACGTTTTCAGCATTAGAGCCATTCTCCTGAAACTGGGCTACAGCAAAAGTACCAAAGCCTTCAGATTGATAAGTTGCATCATTAAAGCTAGCAACATCAATAGAAGTTACATTACTTCCAGTTATAGCATTTACAGGCGAGTAAGCATTAACAGTAGATGTTGAAGCTTCAGTTATCTCAATACCGAAGAATTCATTAAGCGCAGTAGCAAGATCAGCAACATCACCTGCATCAGTTAAGTCAAAAGTTCCAGTTAATGAACCAGAAGCTATTGTTAACCTTTCATTGTTCAGATCACCTAATGCATCCCTACCGTAAAGGATAAGAGTGTCAGAACCAGCAGCGAACTGATCATCACCACCAGCAGCAGGATCCGCAACATTGAATACTCTGCCATTGATTGTAACACTGATAGTTGATTCACCACCACCAGAACCAGCAGTAACAGTAAAGCCAGCAGTAGATGTACCAATTTCACCAAATGTAGTTGCAGTTGCAATATCAAAATCATCAGACCTGATAGTTGCACCAGAAGCGCCAGTTACAGCCCTAGTTTGGAACACACTGATTGAAGAGATTGCAGTTTCAAGTTCGTTTGCAAATGTTGCAGCCGTACCTGATGTGTTGATAGCACCAGTAATAGTACCATTCAGAGTTATCCTGAAAGTAGAGCCACCACCAACTTTTACAAAGTCTAAGTTTTGTGCAGCTAAGTTACCACCATCGCCAGCAGCTGTAATAACACCAGTTCTATAGGTATCACCATTGATCTGAGTTTCAAAGATAACATCTTCAGGACTAATTCCGTTTTCATCAAAACCATAAGCTGTGATAGTCAAGCCCGATAAATCACCCTGGAAAGCTGTATCAGCGAAAGAAGCAAGGCTAACAGTAATATCACCATCCGAAAGTATTGTAGCGCCAGTGTAGTCATAAGTGCCAACAGCTGTGTATGCAGAAACTGTACTGCCTAACGCAACATCAGCAGGCACTGCGCCTTCTTCAGTTGTAGTTGTTGTAGCAGCAGGGCCAGCAACTGTAGTAGTTGCATTACCAGCAATTGAACCATTTAATAAAGTAATACCGTTGAATGAAGTTGAACCAACGATACGGTCAATCTCAGCGGTTAGAGAAACGAACTCCTGATTTAGGTAACCACGTTCTGTTGTACCTAATGAACCTGAGTTTGCTTGCGTTGCAAGTGCTTTCTGACGAGACAAGATATCACTAACCTGAGCCAATGCTCCGTCAGCAATCGACAATACTGAGTTAGCCTGCTGAGTGTTCAGAAGTGCAACCTGTAATGTAGTAACAGCTGACTTAATAGCAGTACCAATTGCTAGACCTGCTACATCATCAGATGCTTTTACTATACGATTACCGCTAGATAGCCTTGAGATTGAGTCCTGCACGATTGTATTTGCAGAACCGAGATTTCTGGTTGCCGATGCGGCCGCCAGATTTGAGTTAATACCCACCATAGAATCCTCCTACTTGGAATTGTTAAATTAAAAATATGCACTAATTGCGCACAAGGACATTTATAACATAAAGTTTTAAGACCACCAAAAGGTTTCAATTCATTTTTAAATAAAAAAAATTTAAAATTTGAACAATTTGGTGTTTTCAATATTGACTACGCCCAAGATGCTTGGAAAAGCTGGGTTTTTTAGCGTTGCCTTTTTACACTATCACTGACATTTTTATCACGCCCCTCCACTTCCAAATGATTTTCACTGGAGGATTTTGAGACAGAAATTTCAAAATCATAATCTTTAGACGTGGATTTAAATTTTTTTGCATCATTAAGTTCTGATAATTTATCATTAGGAATATATATTATATAGCCATCAGCAGATTCAAGAAGGCTAACTTCCGAACTAGTGAATTTTCCTTCTGTCATTTTTATAAAATCAGAAATCTTTTTAAACTCTGGTGTTCTCTTCATTTTTAAGAATGCAGCTTCAACTTTTGCCTGTATCTCCTGCTCGGTATATTTTGCCTCCGCTTCATCAGCTATGGATTTTTCAGCAGGTACAGCAGCGCCGTGCAACAGTGTTTTATCTGACTGGTATGATGAGTAAAAAATATAAACTATTATCAAAATAGCTGCCATCCTGAATATTTTATCAGCACTTTGATAGCCACCAGATTTTGGATTACCAAAATAGTCCTTTGCGTTATCTGAATTATTTTTTGATTTTTTACTAAACAAGCCAAACAGCATTTCCCACCTCAATCATTACCTGACATTGAATAGTCAATTTTTTTATTTTTGATATTCTCAAGCTCTTCCTTTGCATCAAGGCTAAGGTCAAGCAATTTGAACCTTGCATTGAAAGTAAGCCTGTTATTCAACAAACCGTTTTTTTGCAGTGAAGACTCAAGCCTTTTTATAGGTGGCATAGCTTCATCCTCAAAAGTTTTTACCATTAGAACCGCAAACTTACCAAAACCCAGATAGCCAATTACATCGCGCACCCTGAAATTGTTTTTTATAATTTTCCCTATCTCAAGAAGCATTTCATCGGCATTTTCCTTGCCATTTTCCATCCTAAAATTGGGAAACCCTTCCAGCGTTATAACAGCAAGCACACCTTCTATTTTTGAGTCATAGAGAAAGTCCATCACCTCATCCAGAACTTCAATAAAGCTACTCTCATTTATTAGCCCCGTATGCTCATTAATCACCTCCTGCACTGAAGAGATCGATTCAAGTATTGATTTTATCTTTTCCTGCAAATGAATTTTTGGCTCAAGTATTATACGAAATTTAAGGTTTTCAAGGTCTGATATTTCACGCTCCGCTGATACATTCATCTCTATTAATTTATTTTCTTTTGTAACTACTTTAAAATGAATTATCTTGGAGAGAACTTCCTTCAAATCATTCCCCTCCATGCTGAACTCAACATTGTCATCAATCAATTCAATTATATCAGACGGGAGGAACCTTTTAAAATCAACACCTTTCAGGTCAGCCTCATCAAAACCGAAATAATCACCATTGCGCCTATCATCCACAACCTTTCTAAAACTATCAATAGATAAGGACCTGGAATTATTATCCTGCGTTACCAAAAACTGTAAATTTCCCTTTCTCAGATACATTTTATTTTAGTAGCTAGTAGCTACTAGCTACTAATTTATAATTTTATTATGCGGATATAGTATTCTATCAGGATATCTGCCTTGAAACAAGTTAATTCCCAAAGCATGACCATATTCTATGGCATGAATGTCATCACAGCGACATAATATCAACCTGTTTGCACCACAATTATCAATGGCTTCTTTAAGCAGACGATTTTCATTCTTTAATTCAAGGTCTGACTTCATATCAGCATTCCACTGTAGCTTCGCCATATCAAACCCAAGGTTTTTACGACTTACCTGAATAAAAGCGTCATTGTTAAGCCCATCAAGGCATATTTTATGCTCCCTTTTCTGGCATATATCGCGCACTTTGAAGAAAGTTGAAATATCTGAGAATATATCTGTTACGGAAAGCTCAATGAATATCTGACATTTGAAGTCTTTCGCTATTTCAGAAAACTCCGTAAAATCAGGCGAGAGCACGGTACTCAAGTTCAAATTAAGGCTTATTGGCATGTAAAGGAACTGCTCAGGATTAACGGATATTGTTTCTATTACCTTTTCATCGAGCTTCTGGGTAATGTATAAAAAAAGCCATTTATTGCCAGTTATCTTGAAATTAGACTTCATCTGCGACTGAAGCGACGGAATATTGATATATATCTCATGAAACAAGGGTTTAGGAGATTTAATATCCCTAATAGTGCATATCGACTGTTTTCTGATGGACTTATCCAGTCTAGTTTCTTCTATCTCCTTTTCCAGATCAACCAGTGATTTAGCTGAAATTACTGGCATCTGCTCAAGAAAATCACTCTTACCGATTGCCTTCTGTATCGACTCCGTCATTATTTTATTGGCAAGCACTGAAAAACCCTGCCACTGGAAATTAATGTCATATATTTCACAGAACTCTTTATTTTCCTTGCCATCAGGGGTAGTTGCCAGAGGATCATCAAAAAACAAATAGCGCAGCTGAAAAATGGCTTTGTTTACAAGGTTTCTATCATTACCCTTATATAAAAGGAAAATATCAAGGTTATCAGCTCTTAAAATATCCCCCTGCTCTTCCCTGAACAGCTCATTTAGTATATTGACCGCTATTTTTATCTGAAAATCACTTTTGTAACTCTCCGTTAGCTTGGAAAGCCTGAAATGCATGGCATAATAGTCCTCGGCACTGCCACGGGTAGTATTGACAAAATCAACAAGCTTTGCCTCTATATTGGAGCTGAAAATTCTCATTTATAATATTAAATTAGACTTTTTTATAAATTCCCTTGAATTTAACCATTATATTATATATAAGCGCACCTCAACGAAAAAAATATACACAATGGCTAAAAAGAATACAGTTTTAGTAAAACTTGAAAGCACTGCTGGTACTGGCTATTTCAAAATAGCTAAGAAAAATCCTAAAAAGCAGCAAGCAAAGCTTGAATTCAATAAATATGACCCTGTTGCAAGAAAGCACGTTAAGTTTGTTGAGAAGAAGTATAAGTAGGCTTCTTCGAGATATTCTAACTTTTTTGTTTAAGTTAACTGCTCCAGATTTATATAAATTATAATCAAAACTAGTAAATGTATAGGAATATACTATCATCTAATGCTATTCTAAGAAGTCTTTCGATATTAATTGTTGATGATAGCGAAATAGGGGTTAAGATCATACAGAAGTTTCTGCATGAAGCAGGTTTTGAGAATGTTTTCTTTGCCGTGAACGGCGTTGATGCCCTAAGAAAGATAGAAGAACTTCACCCCAGCATAATAGTTACTGATATTTATATGCCCGAAATGGATGGGTTTGAGCTGTGTAAACATATAAAAGCGAATGATGAAACAAAAGACCTACCTATAATAATTCAAACATCAGCCACAGACACCGCTGAAATATCAAAGGCTTTTGATGTAGGGGTAAATGATGTGGTCATCAAGCCCATACAGAAAGATGAGTTTTTAAGCAGGTTAGTGCTTCACCTTGAAAATAGCCTGTTCAGAAGAAGGATAAAACAGGAGCTTCAATCTGCAATTGAACTGCAAGCCTCAATAATGCCAGATCAGGAAAATTTAAAAGCTGTTTCAGCGCATTATTCAGTTGATATTGCCTCCCTGTTTCACCCGTGTTCTGAAGTTGGCGGTGATTTCTGGGGATTTAAAGAGGTTTCCCTCTCGGAATTGAGCATTTACAACGTTGATATATCTGGTCATGGTGTGGCTTCGGCTATGAATGCGCTACGCATACACACGCTTATGCAGGGTAAAATGGGGGTTTTGCCAACACCTGATCTATTTATTAGAAAACTTAATCGCAAAGTTTGTGAGCTAATAAGCGCAGGGCAGTATGCAACAATGTTCTACGGTATAATTAACTTTGAAGAAAATTATATTGAATATACTAATGCAGCTTCTCCTCTGCCTATGATATTAAGAGCTGATGGCAAAGTGGAAATATTGGAAAAAACATTTCTTCCCGTTGGAGTTAGCTCCGCTTCTGGATATGAGTCTATAAAAGTTCCTTTCAAAAAAAATGACCAGCTTATAATATTCAGTGATGCTTTGGTTGAAACTCCAAATGACCATGGGGAGTTCTTAAACCAGTATAAATTAGCAAAATCATTGAATAGTTATTCTGGCAAATCTGCACAGGAATTGCTAAATTTTATCAATAGCAAATTTGAAGATTTCATCGGTAAAAACACCATTAATGACGATCTCACTATTAACGTGTATAAAAGATTGTAGCATTTAGTTAGTAATGTTATATCTATTCATCTGCCTGTTGCAAACTGTACAATAATCACCTTAATCAAATATATAATGCAATTTTCTAAATTAGGAAATACTGATATTTCTGTAAGCAAAATATGCCTAGGTACAATGACCTGGGGTGAACAGAATAGCGAAGCAGAAGCTCACCTGCAAATGGATATGGCTGTTTCAAAAGGCATTAATTTCTTTGATACTGCTGAAATGTACCCCGTACCACCAAGGGCTGAAACGCAAGGAAAAACTGAAGAATATATTGGAAGCTGGTTAAAAAAAACTGGTAAACGGAAAGATATAATACTGGCAAGCAAGGTTATAGGAAAATCTGATAATTTTGATTATATACGCCCAGGTTTCAAACCAATTTTAGACAGGAAGAATATTGAATACGCTCTTAATAATAGCTTAAGAAGGCTGGAAACTGACTATATTGACCTCTACCAGATACACTGGCCAGAAAGAACCGCAAATTTTTTTGGACAACTGGGTTACATACATAATAAAAATGAAACCCCTACGGCATTAAGTGAGACACTAGATATTTTAACTGGCTTTGTAAAACAAGGAAAAATAAGGTATATCGGGCTTTCAAACGAAACCCCTTGGGGCGTTATGGATGCAATTCGCAGTAGTGAAAAATATTCTCAGCCAAAAATAGTTTCAATACAGAACCCTTACAGCCTGCTTAACAGAAGCTATGAGATAGGATTAGCTGAAATTTCTATCCGTGAAAATTGCGGGTTACTCGCTTATTCGCCACTGGCATTCGGAATGTTAACAGGAAAATACCTAAATGGCGCAAAACCGCCAGAAGGAAGAATAACGAAATTCGGGCGGTTTCAAAGATATAATAATGTACGTTCACATCAGGCAACTGCTGAATATTGTGCAATTGCAAAAAAATACTCACTCTCCCCCGCTCAAATGTCATTAGCTTATATTAACTCCAGACCCTTTGTTACATCAAACATTATAGGCGCAACTAATTTGAATCAATTAGAAGAAAATATTAACTCCATTGATATAAAACTTACAGCAGAAATAATTAACGAAATTGAAGTTATACATCATAATAACCCTAACCCAGCGCCTTAAAGGTTACAAATATTAAAGTTAATATTTCAGAACCTAAAATTAAATGGAAAAAAGCTTGAGTATACAATACGTTACCCATTCAGCTTGTTTGCTGATGCAAACAAAATTGGAAAATGGTGCGACTGGGAGGACTTGAACCACCGACCTCACGGTTATCAGCCGTGCGCTCTAACCAACTGAGCTACAATCGCATAAAAATATAGAGCCAAACAAAACCCCCTGAGAACACAAGCCCCCTGAGGCAAAGGGCTTATAGAAAACAATAAATGTTTTGTAAAGATAAGATTTTCTTATAATAATCGAAATTTTGTATAATAGCCTGTTTAAAGCGAAAATATTTACGCCTTGTCTAGCTTTGGCCTTTTTATTATCAACTCCCTGTGGGGGTATGGTATCTCTATATTATTTTCTTTAAACTTTGCCCATATTTCAAACAAAATGTCATTTGTTGGGGTGAGTCTGCCATTGGTAACATCATCCACCCATGCAAACATGGTAAAATTAACTGATGAATCCCCAAATTCCCGCAGGAAACAATCTGGTGTTTTTATCTTACTTACTGCGGGGTGGTTTTTAGCAGCATTTACAATTATTTCCTGAGCCTTTTTGAGGTCAGAATTATATGAAACGCCAATTTTAAGTTCCATCCTTGCCATTTTATCAGAATGGGTAAGGTTGATTACCTGATTAACTATAAAATCCTCATTAGGCACCATTACATCCCTGCCATCATAAGTTTCTATCAGGGTTGCGCGTGCGCCAACATTCTTAACTACACCTTCAATGCCGTTTGTCAGTTGAAGAAGGTCCCCTTCTGAAATTGACCCCTCAAACAGCATGATAAAACCACTAATAAAATTAGAGGTTATTTTCTGCAAGCCAAAACCAAGCCCAATACCAATTGCACCGCTAAATACAGCAAGGGTTGTAAGGTCTATCCCTAGAAGCTGAAGGGTAATAAAAAAAGCTATTATATAGATCAGTATGCTGATAACCTTAACCGCAAGAGCTCTACTATTGTTTGATATGGTTCTTATCTTCAAAAAAACCTTAGAAAACATACCAGCAACAATTGAAGCAAACCAGAATAAATAAATTATAATTATTGCAGACTTGATAATTAAATATGGAGTAATTTTTGTTTTACCCACTTTAATCGTTAACTCAGGGCTGCTAAGATATTTTATGATGGCATTCAACTGCCCATGATAGCCAAGGTAGAACACAATACCCAGTATAACCCATGGCAATATTCTCAACAATAGCAGTAAAGTTCCTTTTAAAATTTTCATCACACTTTTATTATCTTAATATTGCAGTAATTGTTTTTTGAACATTTTTTGCCTGATCATTATAGTCTTTATATTCTTTTTGTACAGGTTCAGTAGCCATATTTACCCTTCCATAATTCATTTAACCGCAGTTTTATTTTTTCTTCCTGCTGGTTATTCTGTGGTTCAAAAAGCTTGGTATTTTTAATATTATCAGGAAGATACTCCTGAGCCTCAAAATTATCTGTAAAATCATGGGAATATTTATACTCTTTGCCATAGTTCAGATCTTTCATCAGATCTGTCGGGGCATTGCGCAAATGCAGAGGCACGGCTAGGTCACCAGTTTTTCTCACCAGCTCCAGCGCATTATTTATCGCCATATAGGTGGAGTTACTTTTGAGAGAAGTTGCCAGATATATCACCGCCTGTGCTAGTATTATCCGTGCTTCGGGTAACCCTACAGAATTTGCTGCATCAAAGGCAGTTTGAGCCATAAGCAGCGCATTGGGGTTTGCCAGCCCGATATCCTCCGCAGCACAAATAACAATGCGCCTTGCGATGAATTTTATATCTTCTCCTCCTTCTATCATGCGTGCCAGCCAATAAACCGCACCGTTGGGGTCACTACCCCTGATTGACTTTATAAAGGCTGAAATAATATTATAATGCTGCTCTCCCCCCTTATCATAAATGGCGATATTGTTATGCACATGTTTTTTTACCAGCTCATTGGTGATAAGTAATTTCTCATTATTTCTGGCAAGGCTTGCCACCAGCTCCAACACATTATAAAGCTTGCGGGCATCACCACCAGAATATTGCAGCATTGCCTCATATTCTTTTACTTCAATATTTTTAGTTTTAAGCTGCTCATCTTTTTTTAGCGCATCGTCAACCAGCTTTATAAGCTCTGATTTTTTCAGTGGCTCAAGTATGTAAACCTGACAGCGGGAAAGCAACGCCGATATAACCTCAAATGATGGGTTTTCCGTAGTAGCGCCTATCAGGGTAACTGTTCCTTCTTCCACCGCTTTTAACAGACTGTCCTGCTGAGATTTACTAAAACGATGTATCTCATCAATGAATAATATTGGTCTCGCAGATGAAAACAGATTTTTATCTTTCGCTGCCTGAATGGTATCCCGCACATCTTTCACGCCAGAATTTATGGCACTTAAACTATAGAACTCACATTGCAGCACATGGGCAAAAAGCTGGGCAAGGCTGGTTTTACCAACACCTGGTGGCCCCCATAAAATAAACGATGGTATATTTTTACTCTCAATTGCCTGCCGCAACACAGCCCCTTCACCTATCAGGTGTTTCTGCCCGATATACGCTTCAATATTTTTCGGGCGCATTCTTTCAGCTAATGGCTGCATTTTTAATTGTGGTTAATTCCAATCAAGCTATTGGCAAAATTTTCTGCGGTGAAAGTTTTAAGGTCATCAACCCCTTCACCTACACCAACTGCAAAAATGGGAAGATTGAATTTTTCTGCTATGGCTACTGCAATGCCACCTTTTGCGGTACCATCAAGCTTGGTTATTATCAGTCCGTCAATTTTAGTGAATTCTTTAAAAACCTCAGCCTGTAACAAACCATTCTGACCAGTTATGGCATCTATTATTAAAATGGTTTTATCTGGCAATTCAGCATCATGCTTTTTTAAGGTACGGCTTATTTTTGCCAGCTCTTCCATAAGCCCCTGCTTATTTTGTAACCTGCCAGCAGTATCAATCAGAAGTACATTTACATTTTCCGCCTTTGCCTTTTCATAAGCCTGATATGCAACGCTTGCGGGGTCTTGCTTTTCTACGCCTTTAAAAAACAATGCGCCTGCTTTGCCCGCCCAATGCTCAAGCTGAGCCTCCGCCGCTGCTCTGAATGTATCACAGGCGGCTATCATTACTTTATTATTTTGAGCTACCAATGAGCTGGCAAATTTGCCGATAGTTGTGGTTTTTCCGCTGCCATTAACCCCTACAAACTCTATTACATAAGGTCTTTGTAGGTCTTTAGGAATCTGTAATTCCGCCTCATATTTTTTTAAAATATCTGTAATTTTTTCTGCAAGGAATTTTTTTACCTCGTTAACTTCAACATCTTTCTCAAATTTCTTTTTTGAGAATTCTTCAATTATCTGCGCTGAGATTTTTACGCCTATATCTGCTGCTATCAGCAATTCTTCAAGCTCTTCCAGAGAAGCTCCATCAAGCTTTTTTTTAATAAAAATATTATTTAGCCCCTCTGAAATTTTATCAGAAGTTTTAGTGAAGCTTTGCTTTATCCTGTTGAAAAATCCCATAGATGTATAATTTCATTCCTTCATCACTTTTACCAGCCTGTCAAAAGCCTTTTGCCTGTGTGATATAGCGTGTTTTTCCTTCGGGTCAATTTCTGCGAAGGTTTTTGTGTAGCCTTCAGCGATAAATATGGGGTCATAGCCAAAACCTTTCTCACCCTTTGGTGGAAACTGTAACCGCCCAAATACCTTACCCTCAGTTATTATGTCATTCTGGTTGGGAACAACTAATGCCAGCGCACAGGTAAAATTAGCTGTGAGCTGTTTAATATCAGCGCCTGCTCTGGTGTTTATGCCTTTTTCATTAAGTTCTATTTCCAGCTTCTGCATGGCGTGGTAAAAATCAGTTTTGCCTAGCTCATCTTTGGCATATCTGGCGCTGTATATTCCTGGGTTATTATCAAGAGCGTGAACCTCCAGCCCAGAATCATCCGCCAGTGATGCAATGCCAGTTTTATCAGCATAATATTTTGCTTTTATCAGGGCATTTTCCTCAAAGGTTTTTCCCGTTTCTTCAGGCTCAGGTAAATTATATTGCAGAGTTGAAACTATTTCAATTTCAAACGGTTCCAGCAATTCAGTTATCTCCCGTATCTTGCCCTTATTGCCGCTTGCCACTAAAATTTTATTCAGGTTCTTGATCATATATTTCTAACTTACAGCTCAATCAACCTTAAGGCGCCAGTATAATACGCAAAGGTTATTGCCTGAATTTGCAAGGTCATATTCGCCATTGTCTTCACCATCACTTGCAGAGGTTGAACAGCCTTCCACATTCTGGGAATTCAAAACTTTTCCACTATAAGCCAAGCCATCATCAATTTTACTATCTATCAGGTAAAGTTGTTCTGAGGTTAAGAATCCCTCTTGAATACTGCACTCCCCTCTCTGTTTTTCAAAAAGCATCATCTGACCAGGTGTCACAGTAGATGATGCAGCATCAGGGGTTTCACCATAGTTATAAAGAGATGGGTTTGGGCCATAACGATTATCCACAGTAAAAAGTGAGGCTGTATTACTGATTGCCGTTTGCGGCAAGTCTTCTGTAACACATAATATTTCATCATTACGCACTGCAATTGCATCATTGATATATTTCGCAAGTGAAAGATGTTTCCATGCCCTTGGCGATTCTAATAAAACTATATAACCATTTCCATCACCATTACAAAAACCAGCCTCAGTGGCACATTCACTATCCCAGTAATCATATGCCCTGTCCATATCCCCTGGTAGTTGGTTATATTGCGCCTGAAAGCCTTTGACCGCCGAATCGAACTTCTGAATATCTTTTATGAAAGAATTTAACTCCGCTGACCTTATAAGGTTCTGCCCAACAAGAACCCCACCGATAATAAGCGCAATTATTATCATAACTATTGAAAGCTCAATTAATGTAAAACCTTTATTCATATTTAATTTTTTAGAATTTATTGTCATTAGATAGTATCGTATTTCAGAAATTTAATTATGACTAAGTTTTTCTGTTGCCCCTGAATGTAATTGACACTACACTGACAGATTAAGCAGTGCGGTTATCTGAATTATAAAATCTAATAAATAGCCCTACCCATTTATACCTAAAAGCAAAAGCGATTATCTGATAAATTTTTTAGTTTTGTATAACTGGGCTTACTGGAACGGCAACTACATCACTGGCGTTATTGCATGTAACCACACCTTTGATAGAAGGAACCTGGATAACGGTTACGTTTTTCATGCCATATTCCCTGAGCGGTTCCATGCGTGAAGAGTTGATCTGCTGACTGTAATTTTCACCACCGCAAACTTTTTTAGCCTCATTTTTAAAAATATTCATTGCCTGCGCCATTGTTGCACCAGCAGGTGCTTTAACGGAAATTTCATATGCCATTGCGGAAGAAACTGGCTCAGGAATATTACCCAGCAAGGTTTTTTCATTGGTAGTTTCTATCTGTGGAACTGTAGCTTTTACTGCAACGCCATTTTTTTGAGCAGACTCCGCACCAGCAAAGTCAAATAATCTGTCGCCCTTGAAGTTGAAATTATCACGCAGTGTCTCATAATTTGCGCAAGAAGCCAAAGTAACAATTGATACCAATATCAGAGTTTTCTTCA
>ERZ761610.1342-NODE-1342-length-14048-cov-16.393197_pt1 | contig 14048 bp, 11 predicted proteins | sample MGYA00512164_ERZ761610 | MGnify/ENA primary metagenome ERZ761610 (study PRJEB28899, sample SAMN02850038) | bioreactor sludge metagenome | biome: EBPR Sludge; feature: EBPR Bioreactor; material: flocular biomat | place: Australia: Thorneside Wastwater Treatment... | reverse complement strand
GCTCCCACAGGTCGCGCTCATCAAACTTATCGCAAGTGGTTGCGTCGCCCAGTGCGGAACTAACCACGCCGAGGGCCGTCAACAATTGTACCGGCCAGCTTCAGGCCGGCAATCGACTTTCCACGACCGGACCCTGCGAACTTGAACAAGACGCTCCTAGCAATTCCCATCCTCTTGCTCTCGGTCAGCGCTGATGCTCAGTCTTTTTATCTGGGCGCCAGCATCGGCGAGACCGCGATCGACGATTCGCCGGCGCAAGTCATCGGCGATCTGGACACCGACGAAAGCTGGCGTATCCATGCCGGCTGGCAGTTTCATGAAAACTGGGCCGTGGAGGCCAGTTACCACGACTTCGGCACCGCATCGGGAGATTTCAGACCCTGCCGCGAGGTGTGCATCCCCGATATTCCCGTCTCCCGCGAGTTCTCGACCGACGCCTGGTCGCTGCGCGCGGCGTGGCGTGTCGGCGACCAGCGCTGGCAACCGTTCGCGGCAGCCGGCTGGACCTGGTCGAATACAGACGGCAGTGTCCGCGGCCTCGGCTCGGGCACCCGTGTCGGCTACAGCGACAGCGACAACGGATTCAGCGTAGAACTTGGAATACGCCTGTTGGTCGGTGAGTCATTCGCGCTGCGTGCCGGTTACGAGTGGTTCGATCTCGAGGCATCGGATGCTGCCTTCAACATCGGCGGCGAGTTCATTTTCTGATTCGGACGTTAAGCCCCGGCGCAACTGCAATCGGTTCAGCAGTTGCCTCCGGGGCACGCGTCCATTGATCTCCCTCAACGCGTAAACTTTCGCGTAGCACTAGCTTCCGGCTGGATCTGAAGAGTGCCTTCATCGGCTACCGGGGAGCGCCGTGGAATCGTTCAAAGCGGATGTCGCCATCATCGGGGCCGGGGGCGCCGGCCTGCGTGCCGCGATTGCGGTCGCGCAGAAAGACCCCAGGCTGAAAATCGCGCTCATTTCCAAGGTGTACCCGATGCGCAGCCACACCGTGGCCGCCGAGGGTGGCGCCGCTGGCGTGGTGCAGTCGCACGACAGCCTGGATCATCACTTCCACGACACCGTGGCCGGCGGCGACTGGCTGTGCGAGCAGGACGTGGTCGACTACTTCGTCGCCCACTGCACCGAGGAAATGGTGCAACTGGAACACTGGGGCTGCCCGTGGAGCCGCAAGCCGGATGGCCACGTCAATGTGCGCGCCTTCGGCGGCATGAAGATAGAGCGCACCTGGTTTGCCGCCGACAAGTCCGGCTTCCACATGCTGCACACGCTGTTCCAGACCTCTCTGCAGTTCCCGTCGATCAAGCGCTTCGACGAGCACTTCTGCGTCGATTTGCTGGTCGAGGACGGCCGTGCGCAGGGCGCGGTGGCGATCAACATCGCTTCGGGCGAATTCGTCATGATCGAAGCGAAATCGGTGGTGATCGCCACCGGCGGTGCTGGCCGCGTGTTTCGCGAGAACACCAATGGCGGCATCGTCACTGGCGACGGCATGGCGCTGGCCTATCGCCACGGCGTGCCACTGCGCGACATGGAATTCGTGCAATACCACCCGACCTGCATGCCCGGCACTGGCCTCTTGTTCACCGAGGCCTGTCGCGGCGAAGGCGGTTTCCTGGTCAACAAGGACGGCTATCGCTATCTGCAGGACTATGGCCTGGGACCGGCCGAACCGACACCGCGCAATAAGGCGATGGAACTCGGTCCGCGCGACCGATTGAGCCAGGCCTTCTGGTACGAGCAGCAGAAAGGCCGCACCATCGAGGGCATCCATGGTTCGACGGTGCACCTGGACTTGCGCCACCTCGGCCACAAGAAGCTGCGCGAGCGCCTGCCGCAGATCTGCGAACTGGCGGAAGAGTTCATGGGTATCGATCCGGCCGACAAGCCGATTCCGGTGCGCCCGGCAGTGCACTACACGATGGGCGGCATCCTGGTCGACGGCAACTGCGCCAGTCCCATGCCCGGCCTGTATGCGGCCGGCGAGTGCTCCAGCGTCGGCATCCACGGCGCCAACCGCCTCGGCTCCAATTCGCTGTCGGAGATCTGCGTATTCGGCAAGGTCGCCGGCGACAACGCGGCCGATTTTGCCCGGACGGCCAAACCCGCGCCGAGCGCCACGCTGATGAAGCAGGCGGAGGCAGCGCAGGCACGCGCGCTCGCCCTGGTCCGCGGCAATAAAGGTACGGAGCGCATCTCGGTGCTACGCCGGGAAATGGCCGAAACCATGGAGCGCGGCTGCGGCATCTACCGGATGGGCGACACCATGCAGCAGACCTGCGACCATCTGGAGCAACTGCGCGAGCGCTACAAACGCGTCAAGGTCGACGACACCTCGAGCGTGTTCAACACCGAATGGCTGCTGGCGATCGAACTTGGTTACCAGTTGCAGGTGGCGCAGGCAATGGCGGTTTCCGCGCTGAATCGCAAGGAATCGCGTGGCGCGCATCAGCGCCTCGACGACTACAAGGTGCGCGACGACGTCAATTACCTCAAGCACACACTGGCCGTGTCCGCAGGCGATGCGCCACCGGTGATCAGTTACGGCGAGGTCAAGATCACCCATCTGCCGCCCGGCGTGCGCGCTTACGGCGCCGCTGGCGAAGCCGCAGATGCCGCCAGCAAGTCCAAGCCAGCGGGAGGAAGCGCGCCATGAAAGCCGCAACGCGCACGATCCGCATCGAAGTGCTGCGCTATCGCCCCGAACAGGATGCCGAGCCCGTCGTCCAGGCTTTTGATGTGCCGTTCACCGACGACATGTCGGTGCTGCAGGGCCTGCAGTACATCAAGGACGAACTCGACGGCTCGCTCTCTTTCCGCTGGTCCTGTCGCATGGCGATCTGCGGCAGCTGCGGCATGATGATCAACGGCGTACCCAAGCTGTCCTGCAGCACCTTCCTGCGCGATCTCTACCCGGGTCCGCTGCGCGTGGAGGCGCTGGCGCATTTCCCGATCGAGCGCGATCTGGTGATCGTCATGGACGATTTCATCACCAAGCTGCACAAGATCAAGCCGTACATCATCCCGAAAGAAGCGCGCAGCCTGAGCCAGGGCGAGTACCTGCAGACGCCGGAGGAGCTCGATCGCTACGAGCAGTTCAGCTCCTGCATCAATTGCATGCTGTGTTACGCGGCGTGCCCGCAATACGGCTTGAACTCGAGCTTCATCGGCCCGGCGGCAATGGCGCTGGTGCATCGCTACAACCTCGACACCCGCGACGGCGGCAGTGCCGAGCGCAATCCGTATGTGCAGGCCGAAGAAGGCGTGTTCAACTGCACCGCGGTCGGCTATTGCTCGGAAGTCTGTCCCAAGGATGTCGACCCGGCGAATGCCGTCAACGTCAACAAGACCGAGGCTGCCAAGGACTATTTCCTGCGGTTCTTGCGACCCAAGGGAGCGCAGGCATGAGCGCGCGAAAACCATACCGCCGACCGATGGCCGGCTGGTGGAAGAAGAACCCCTACTTCGTCGAATACATGGTGCACGAAGGCACCGCGCTGTTCGTCGCGGCCTATGCGCTGATCCTGCTTGCCGGCCTGTTCGCGCTGGCGCGCGGCGAAGCCGCCTGGAACGCGTTCGCCGCATTCCTGCGCAGCCCACCATCGCTGCTGCTCCACGGTGTATTGCTGCTCGGGTTTCTGTATCACACCTGGACCTGGTTCAACATCATGCCGCGCACGCTGCCGCCGATCATCATCAGCGGCGAACGGATCAAGCCGGCGACCATCACGCGCGCTGGACTGGCGGCATCGGCGCTGGCCAGCGTCGCGCTGTACCTGATTGCGAGGATCGCCGCATGAAACGCTCGAATGCTCCGATCTTCTGGGCGCTGTTCGGCGCTGGCGGCATGCTCTCGGCGCTGGTCGGCGCGATGCTGGTATTGATCACCGGAATCGCGGCGCCGCTCGGCATCGGCCTGCCCGGCGATGTGCTCAGTCATGCCAATGTGCTGGATTTCGTGCACAACTGGGCTGGAAAGCTGATCCTGTTCGCGGTGATCACACTGTTCCTGTGGCATGCCGCGCACCGCATCTTCCACACGCTGCATGATTTAGGCATTCATGCCGGTTGGACGGCGCGGATCTTGTGTTACGGCTCGGCACTGGCCGGCACGATCGCCAGCTGTGTGTTGCTGATGCAGATCGCGTAGGCGCGAATCGTCATTGCGAGCCCTGCTTCGGTTCGAAGCTGCACACGAACCATGAACCACGCCGTTGTTGTAGGAGCGACGTGCACGTCGCGACCGGTGACGCGCCGGAACTGACGGTCGCGGTGTGACGGCCGCGGTGTACACGCCGCTCCTGCAGATGGGTTCGTGGAGAGTCTTCATTTCGCCCAAAACTGCGCGGCGACCTTGAACCTCATCATCGCGAGGAGCGCAGCGACGAAGCAATCCAGTGGTTCTTCGCTTTCCGTGTCTCGCACCTGAAGAAGCCCTGGATTGCTTCGCTGCGCTCGCAATGACGAATCAATTACTTTCGCCCAAAACTGCGCGGCGACCTTGAACCTCGTCATTGCGAGGAGCGCAGCGACGAAGCAATCCAGTGGTTCTTCGCTCTCCGTGTCTCGCACCTGAAGAAGCCCTGGATTGCTTCGCTACGCTCGCAATGACGAATCAATGACTTGCGATTGTGGTTCGTGGAAGGATGTGCGGCGTCGGCGATCACCACCCCGGGAACCTGCAGAAGTTGGTCAGAGGGTCCCCGGCTTGTTCAGCGCGTTCACAATCGCGCACAATGGCAGCATCCGGATTGCGGAGCGCCCAGATGGGACGGCAACTCCTGGCTGCAACCCTGTTTGCCATCTCGGGCAGCGCGCCGGCGCAAGCCGACTTCAACTGCATCCCGCCACCGGCTCCGGTCCTGAACAACCCCGTCGTCCTCGGCAACGGAACAGCCGGCAGCGTCACCGGCGCCCAGTTGCAGGCCGCGCTCAACGTCGGCGGCGATATCCGATTGAATGTAGGCAACAGCGAGATCGTGTTGACGCAACAGCTCAACGTGACGCGCGCCACCACGCTCGATGGCAATGGTGCGTTTCTGGATGGCAACTCTCTGGTCCGCGTGATCGAGTTCAGCAATCCGCAGGGCGTCGAATACACGTTCAATCTGATCAACATCACCTTGATCAACGGCAATTCTCAGACTGCGGCGGGCGATGAGTTCGCCAGAAGTGGCGGTGCCTTGCTCAACAATCATGGCAACGAGCCCTGGCGCGCGGTGCGCCTGCGCCTGTTCAACAGCCGGGTCGCCGCCAGCACAGCCATCCAGAGCGCGCAGGACGGCGGCGGCGGTGGCATCTATGTCGTCGGTCTGAAGGAACTCACACTGGTCGATTCGATCGTCGAGAAGAACTCCGGCAGCAATGGCGGCGGCATCTACTCGCTCGGCAGCGAAACGATCAACCTGTTCGACACCTATGTCGCGGACAATGACGCCAACGGCAGCGGCGGCAATCCGGGTTTGGGCGGCAATGCCGGCGGCATCGGCATCGATGGCGCAACCCGAAACGTCAATCTCTGTCGCGTGCAGCTGTCGGGGAACCGCGCCAACGCCTACGGCGGCGGATTGTTCACCACGGTGTACGATCTGAGCAGCTTCACCCACATCCGCGACTCGACCATCGCCTTCAACAACAGCGCGGGAAGCAGTAATGCGCATACCGGCGGTGTTTACCTGCAGGGCGGGCCTTTCCTGATCCGCGGCAGCACCTTCCGCGAAAACCAGGCATCCGGATTTGGCGGCCTCGCCTTGTTCGATCACCAGACAGGTTCCGGCCTGATCAGCACCCAGGGCACGATCATCAACTCGACGTTCGTCGGCAATCTTGCCCGTACGGGTCTGGGTGGTGCCATGAACATCTCGGCGACCGGCCCGATCCTGCTGCAGAACCTGACCATCGCCAACAACCGCGCCGAGTGTTCGGTGTGTTTCGCCGGCGGCATCCAGAACTCACCCGGCCTCGACATCACGCTGCGCAATTCCATCCTGCACAACAATACCGGCGGCAACGCCTTCAATCCCTGGAACATCCGCAATCCGGTGTCCGGCAGCAAAAATCTGCAGTTTCCGCAGGTGCGCCCCGGCAGCGGCGGCCAGATGGAGTTGCCGGCGACGCCGGACACCGTATTTGCCGACGCCTTGCTCGGCGCCGTCGCCGACAATGGCGGCCGCACCGAAACAATGGCACTGCTGCCCTCATCGCCGGGAATCGACACCGGAACCGGCACTGGCGCGCTCAATCGCGATCAGCGTGCGCGCCAACGCTTCGGTTCGGTCGATATCGGTGCCTTCGAACGCCAGCCGGACGAACCGCTGCTGCGCGACGGCTACGAGTAGGCGCGATCGCAGGTCGCAATGGCAGGCTGAACGGGAACCCGCAGCAAACGCGAATCGCAGCACGTTTCGCGCCAGCACGCGGCCGGACCTTGAGCCGCTCGCATAAAATGGCGCATCGAAGTCTGCGAAGGCCGCTGCATGCACGGAATGGCCCGGATGATCGGTGTGCTGGCGCTCGGCGCCTGTGCGCACCATGCCTCGGCGCAGAACGACGCTGACCGCGAATTGGCGACAAGCATCCGCGCGCTGACCAGTCGATCGGACGCCGGCCTGCAACCGACGGTCGTCGCCGACGGCAGCGTCTCGATCGACCTTCAGGGCCGATTCCGCCACGCCCACATTGCGCGCCTCGGCGACGACGGCAATCTGCATGCACAGTGCGTAGGCAGCCTGGCCGAAGCCAACCGGTTCTTCGGCCGCGATCTTGAAACCGGCGCGACGCTGCCGCAACCTGAGTGGGCTGCCGCGCAACTCGACGCCGCCGCCGACATGCACGGCATGTCCGCCGCAGAGTACGCCTACTACTGGGGCCTCATCGAGCAGGCCAAGGCGCTCAATCCCGACGCGCCGACCAGCAGCACAATCACCATCCAGAATGGCGACGGCGCCGGCGAGGGTTTCAATTCAGCCGCCGCGCCATTCCCCGACGCTGGCAACAATGGCGCTACGCTCGGCGCGCAACGCCTGAATGTGTTCAATTTTGCCGCCGCGATCTGGGCCGCGCAGCTGGACAGCACGCGGACCATCAACGTGCTGTCGAACTTCGATCCACTGACGCCGTGTACTTCGGGCGGCGGCGTGCTGGGCGCCGCCGGACCACAAACCGCGCACCACTCCTTCAGCAACGCTCCGTTTTCGTCGACCTGGTACCCCTCGGCACTGGCGAACAAGATCGCCAACTCCGATTTGAACGCGACCACCGCCGAAATTGGCGCAACGTTCAACAGCAACGTTGACGCCGCCTGTCTTGGCGCCGGGAGCCGATTCTATTACGGCCTCGACAATGCGACGCCGGCCAATCGAATCAACTTGCTGGTCGTGGTGCTGCATGAACTCGGCCATGGTCTTGGTTTTCTCACGCTGACCGACGAGGCCACCGGCGCCTATTTCAATGGCCTTCCCGATGCCTGGACGCGCCTGATGCGCGACCGCACGCAAAACCTTACCTGGTTCCAGATGACCCAGGCGCAGCGGGCAGCGTCGGCAATCAACGTCAACAATCTGCTGTGGGACGGACCGAATGTGCGCATCGCGTCCGGGTTCCTGCTCGCCGGGCGTGAAGCCGCGACCGGTCGTGTCGAACTCTACACGCCGAACCCGGTGCAACCGGGCTCATCGGTTTCGCACTGGAACACGGCGGCCAATCCGAACCTGCTGATGGAACCGCAGATCAACACCGGGTTGCCGTTGACGCTGGATCTGACGCGCCAGTTGCTGCGCGACATCGGCTGGTTCCGCGATGCCAACAACAACGCGGTGGCCGACCTGATCAGCAACGTCTCGCCCAGCGGCGGCAGCCTCACCGCAGGCAGCAACGTCAACATCACCTGGACCAATCCGCCGAGCTTCTCGCGCAACGTCAGCATCGAACTGTCGACCGATGGCGGCACAACCTTTCCCACGACCATCGCCACGGATATCGCCAATACCGGCACACGCGCATGGACGGTGCCGAATACGCCGACCACCCAGGGCCGCATTCGTGTGCGCGAGCACGATTTCGTCGCGCCCGCTGCCATCTCCGCTGCCAACTTCACGATCGGCGGCGCCAACACGGCACCGAGCTTCAATCCGGCACCGGCGATCACGCGCCTGCGCGGCAGCGCGTCGGGACCGGCCGTGGTGGTTGGCACCGTTGCTGATAGCCAGACACCCGCGGGCAGCCTCAGCGTCAGCCAGGTCGCCGGCAGCAGCGCTACCGGCATGACCGTCAGCGGCGTGAGCAACAACAATGGCGCTGTGAGTGCCGCCATCGCCGCCGCCTGCAACGCCAATGCCGGCACCGTGCGCTTTGAAGTCAGTGACGGTTCGCTGACCGGGAGCGGCAACCTGCAGGTCAACGTCACCGCCAACACGCCGCCAACGTTGAGTTACAGCGCCGGCAGTGTCAACGGCGGCGCCAATGGCAGCATCAGCCCGGCGAGCGGCCCCAGCGACAACGGATCGATCGCCAGCATCAGCGTGCAATCGCAAGGCAGCTACAGCGGCGCCATCAGCGTTGCGCCGACTGGTGTGATCAGCCTCGGCAATGCCGCGCCCATCGGCATCCATTCGATCACCATCCGCGCCACCGACAACTGCGGCGCATCGGCCGACGCCAACTTCGCGTTGACCGTGAACAACACCGCCCCGAGCTTTGTGCCGGCCGCGGCGATTTCGCGCCAGCAAGGCAGTCCCGCCGGAGCCGCCGTGACCGTGGGCAGCGTCAGCGACGGCCAAACCGCAGCCGGCAGCCTGACGGTCACCCAGATTGCCGGCGGCAGCAGCACCGGCGTCGCTGCCAACGCCATCAGCAATGCCGCCGGCACCATCTCCAGTGCAGTCGCCGCGGCGTGCACGGCCACCAGCGGCACCTTGCGCTTCCAGGTCTCCGATGGCCAACTGAACAGCAGCGGCAATCTGCAGGTGAATGTGGATGCCAATACGGCGCCCACCTTGACTTACGCGAGCGCCAACGTCAGCAGCGGTGGCAACGCCAGCATCAACCCGACGGCCGGTCCCAGCGACAACGGTTCCATCGCCAGCGTAGTCGTACTGTCACCCGGCAGCTACGCCGGCGGCATCAGCGCGGCTGGCAACGGCGTGGTTTCGCTGAGCAACGCGACGCCGGTTGGCGCCCACAGCGTGACCATTCGTGCTACCGACAACTGCGGCAGCACGCGCGATGCGACATTCACGCTGAATGTGACCACGTCGGCGCTGTTCAGCAACGGTTTTGAGTGATGCGCGCCACCACCTGCTCGATCAGGCCGGGATCGAGCTCGGTGCGAACCTCGAGCACATACCAGCCGTCGAGTTCCGGCAACTTCACCGCATCCTTCTCGGTCGTGATGCACGGCAGGCCATCAGCGAACTTCGGCACGCCGACCGCGGCGTAGTCGACATGGTCCGGCTGCGGATGCTCGATGACATCGATGCCGGCTGCCCGTGCCGTGGCAAACACGCGCGCGGGATTGCCGGTACCGGCCACCACATGCGCACGACGACCACGCCAGCCTTCCAGCGCTTCCAGATGGCCCCCGCGCAAACGCCGCAAGCCGCTCGCGACCATGTGCAGGTAGTGCTCTCCAGGTTGCGCATTGCCGCCATTGCGCACGATCAGATCGGCGCGCGCCAGGCGCGTCAGCGGCGCCCGCAACGGCCCGGCCGGCAACAGCCGACCGTTGCCGAACCCGCGCATGCCATCGACAACGACGATTTCGAGACAGCGCGGCAGGGCCAGATGTTCCAGGCCGTCGTCGGAGATCAACAGGTCGAGCACCACCGCGCCGAGCAACCGGCGCGCTGCGGCGACACGATCCTCGCCGACGGCGACCGGTGCGCCGGTGCTGCGTGCGATCAACAAGGGCTCGTCGCCGACCTCGGCTGCGCTGCTGCTGCCATGAACCAGGCGTACGCCGCGTGTGCTGCGGCCATAACCACGACTGACGACGCCGACCGCAAAACCGCGCGCCCGCAAGGCCTTGACCAGTGCAATCGTCAACGGCGTCTTGCCGGTACCGCCGACCGTCAGATTGCCGACCACCACGACCGGGACGTCAAGGACCTGAGCTCGTCGCAGCCGTGCACGGTACGGCAGTTGCGCCAACGTACGCAGGCCGGCGTAGACCACGCTTCCACAACGCAACCACCAGGGTGCCGACGCACCCTCGTACCAGATCGCCTGCAGGAATTCGGAGCGCATCGAACTAGGGAAAATCCGCATCGGGCGCATCCGTGCGTGTGCGATGCAATTGCGCGTATTCCCCGCCGCGGGCCAGCAATTCCTGGTGCGTGCCCTGCTCGACGATGCGACCCTCGTCCATGACCACGATACGATCGGCCTGCTCGACGGTGGTCAGTCGATGGGCGATGACGATCGTGGTGCGGCCGCGCATCGCCGCCTTCAGCGCCTGCTGCACCGCCCGCTCCGAGGCGTTGTCGAGCGCCGAAGTGGCTTCATCGAGAATCAGGATCGGCGCGTCCTTGAGCAGCGCGCGGGCGATCGCCAGGCGCTGGCGCTGGCCACCCGAGAGCGCCGCACCGCGCTCGCCGATGGTGGTTTGAAGGCCCTGCGGCAGGGATTCGATGAATTCCCAGGCATGCGCGGCGCGTGCCGCAGACTCGATCTGCGCGGGCGAACAGCGGCGCAGATCGCCGTACGCAATATTGCGCGCGACGCTGTCGTTGAACAGCACGATCTGCTGGCTGACCAGCGCCATTTGCCGGCGCAATGCACCGAGCTTGTACTGGTCCAGCGATATGCCGTCGATGCAGACGCGACCCTCGTCTGGCTGCAGGAAACGGGCAAGCAGCGCCACCAGCGAGCTCTTGCCGCTGCCGGAACGGCCGACCAGGGCCACGGTTTCGCCCGCGGCGATGTTGAGGTGAATGCCGCGCAGCGCATGTTCCTCGCGCCCCGGGTAACGCAGGCTGACGCCTTCGAAAGTCACCTCGCCGCGCACTCGATCCGGCGCGTGCGTACCCAGATCGGCCTCCGCCGGCTCGTCGAGAATCTCGAACACCGACTCGGCCGCGGCCAGGCCACGCTGGATCAGGGCCTGTGCCGAGGTAAGTCGTTTCAACGACGGCAGAATGGCCAGCATTGCAGTCATGAACGCGGTGAACGCACCCGGCGTCAGCCGTTCGAGTTCGCCGGGGCGGGTGGCGATGTAAACCACCAGCGCCAGACTGCTCGCCGCCAGGATCTGCACCAGCGCCGAGCTCATCGCGTTGGTCGCCGACACTTTCAGGTGTTGCCGCCGGTTGTGCTCATTGACCTTGCTGAAGCGCTCTGCCTCGTCGACCTGACCGCCGTAGATCTTGATCTCGCGCTCGCCGAGGATCACGTCCTGACCGATCTGGGTAACATCGGCCACCGAGTTCTGGATGCGGCGGCTGATCGCTCGATAGCGCTTGGACACGGTGCGCACCACCAGCGCGATCGCCGGGCCCGCCAGCAGCACGGCAAGCGTCAGTTGCGGGCTGTAGAAGGTCATCACACCGAGCAACCCGACGATCACCAGCGAATCGAGAATCCAGATCTTCAGGCCCTCGGTGCTGGCATGGCCGATCTGTTCGACCTGGAACGACAACCGCGCCAGCGCATCGCCACTGGCGCGCTCGGCGAAATAACGCGACGGCAGCACCAGATAACGATCGAACACCTGCGCGCGCAGGTCGGCGATCATGCGTCGGCTGATCCACGCCATGCCGTAATCGCCAACGAACACACCAAGGCCGCGGGCGACGAACAGCGCGACGATCGCGAACGGCAGCCAGGCAATGACGCGGCTGTCGTGGGCGCCAAGCGCATCGTCCAGCAGCGGTTGCATCAGTGCAGTGAACCCGGCGGCCACGCTTGCCTCCAGGATCATGCCGCCGAGCGCACCGAGTCCCACCAGCCAGTGTGGGCGCGCATATGGCGCCAGTCGTCGAAACAAACGCGACGCGCCAGCGGCTTCGGTCACGGCGTCTCGCTGCCGCGCACCGTTGCAATGGAGAGATTGCGGTAACCGGACTGCGCCAGCGCGTCCATGGCTGTCACCACCGATTGGTGCTGCGCACGCGCGTCGGCGCGCAGCAGCACCGCTTGCGTGGAAGGATCGCCACCGAGCTGTGCCAGCGCCGACTTCAACGTCTCGATACGCGAGTTGATCACTTCGCTGTTGTTGACGAAGTAGCGTCCTTCGGCGTCGATCTGCACGATCAGCGGCTGGTCGGTGTCGGCCTGGGCTTCGTTGCTCGCTTCCGGAAGTTGTACCTTGATCCGCGAATTCTGGTCGAAGGTGGCGGTGGCCATGAAAAAGATCAGCAGCACCAGGATCACGTCGATCAACGGGATCATGGTGATCTCGGGCTCGTCGCCCTCCGGCGCAATGAAGTTCATCGAACCGCCCGCACCGGTTGACTGGCGCCCTCGGGCGCATGTTCCAGGCTGTCGATCAGCAAGGACGCCTCGCGCTCCAGTTCAACGGCCAGGTCGAGCACGCGACCGCGGAAGTAGCGGTGGAACAGATAGGCGATGATGGCGATGCACAGGCCGGCTGCGGTCGCCACCAGCGCTTCGCCGATACCACCGGCCAGTGCGTTGGCGTCGCCGATGCCCGCCGTGGTGATCACCAGGAACATGCGGATCAGGCCGGAAACCGTGCCCAACAGGCCCAGCAGCGGCGAAATCGTCGCAATGGTGCCCAATGCATTCAGATACTTGCCCAGCCGATGCACGATCTGCCGGCCTGCGTCCTGGGCCTTTTCCCGGATCACTTCACGCGAGCGCTGTCGATTGCCGACCACCACGGCAAGAATCGCACCCAACGGCGAATTGCTGCGCAGTTTCTCCAGGTGATCGCGCTCGATCTTCGCCGACCGCGCCCAGGCGCGCACTTCCGCACCCAGTTTGGGCGGAATCACGGCAGCACGCCGCAGCGACCAGAAACGCTCCAGGATGATGCCAATCATCGCTATCGATGCCAGCACGATGGGATACATCACCCAGCCGCCGGCCTTCAGAATTTCGAACACGCAGACCTCTCGTCAACAACCACCCAAGGCGCGCGATCATACAAGGCATGCGCCTGATGCGGGCCGGCCCGAGTTCCCAGGCGTGACTGAGTGCACCATCGGCGCCCGACGAATCATCAATCGCCTGATGCAGGCGCATCCACCTCATGCCACCAGCGTGTTTGAGTTGCACGCGCGAGCTGGGGGATACCAACCGCACCCGCCAGGAATATCTGCCCAACGGCCCCGGACTCCGCAGTGCCGATCTGCCGCGCTCCGAGCTTCGCAACACGCTCGACCACTTCCGGGCGCGGGAAGTTGAAGCGGTTGCGATGGCCCGCGGAGTACCACACCTGAGACGGGCTCACCGCAACCAGAAATGCCGCGCTGGATGACCCCGCGCTGCCGTGATGGCCGGCGATCAGCACGTCGACGTCCAGCCGCTCCGCCTGTTCGCGGATCAAGCGACCTTCGATGACTTCGCCGATGTCTCCAGGAATCAGCACGCTGCCGCCGGGGCCTTCGATGCGCACCACGCAGGAGCTTTCGTTGCCGAGGTAGGGCAACGTTGGCGGCGGATGCAGGATTTCGAATTCGACGCCGTCCCAGACCCAACGTTCTCCCATTTGGCACAGGCGTGCTCCGGGGATACGGTCCGGCAAGGAGGCGTCGATACGATCGACCGGCAGTCGCCGACGCAGGCTGGCGGTGCCGCCGGAGTGGTCGAGGTCATCGTGGCTGACGATCACCCGGTCGAGCCGGCGTACGCCGAGTTGCGCGAGGCTCGGTGCCAGTACGCGATCGCCGAGGTCGCCGCCGTCGGGAAAGCCGGGGCCGGTGTCGACCAGCAGAGCGTGGTTTTGCGTCTGTATCACGGTCGCCTGGCCCTGGCCGACATCCAGCAGCGTCACTGCAAAGGCGCCCGGCGGCAGCGATTCGACACGCGGCCACAGCAGCGGCAACAAGCCAAAAGCGCCGAGCGCCCTGCCCGGCCAGCCGCGC
>ERZ761610.1339-NODE-1339-length-14056-cov-358.808442_pt1 | contig 14056 bp, 7 predicted proteins | sample MGYA00512164_ERZ761610 | MGnify/ENA primary metagenome ERZ761610 (study PRJEB28899, sample SAMN02850038) | bioreactor sludge metagenome | biome: EBPR Sludge; feature: EBPR Bioreactor; material: flocular biomat | place: Australia: Thorneside Wastwater Treatment... | reverse complement strand
GCTTGATCGATGCCAGCATCGTGTCCCACAGCGGCACCTCGTTGCCGAGCATCATGAGGATGCGGTCACCGCGGCGGACGCCCTGGTCGCGCAGCCAGTTGGCGACCTGGTTCGAGCGCCGCGACATGTCGGCGAAGGACATCTTCTGTTCCGAACCATCCTCGTTCACCACCCACAGCGCCGGCCTGTCGTTGCCGGCAGCCATCACGTCGAAGTAATCGAGTGCCCAGTTGAAGTCGTTGAGGACCGGCCACCTGAAATCCCGGTACGCCGTCTCGTAATCGGTGCGGTGGGCCTGAAGGAAATCGCGGGCCTGCACGAAGGCCGAATAAGACATCTCTGCTCCTTTCTTGTTGATCAAACCGCTCTGGCGCCGATCTCGGCCGGAGCCCTTGCGGGCGTCCGCGCGTGCCGGCGTCTCTCCCCGACGGTGGCTCGGCAGAAGCAGCACGCGAAGTCTTGCCGCGATCTGCCGCCGGCCGGTCCTTGCCATGCCTTGCAGAACTGCATTGTAAGTGAGTTGCCCGCTTCGCAACCACCATTCCCATGGTCGACCGATGGCGCGGCATCACTGCAGCGGGTCTGAGCACTGGCGTCGGGCACGCGCCGGTTGCAGCCGCCGGGCGTCGCGGACGTCGGCCGCCGCTTCGCCGGATGCGATGGCGTGTCGCTGCGGAGCTTTACATCTACTGGCAACTATGCAAACGCATAGTAGAAGCGTTGACAGTACAGGATCATTGCGATACGGTCCATGGAACTGGAACTGGAAGCGGCTGCCAAGTCGTCGAGGACATCGCTGGATGGAGGCGACCGAAATCCGAACGCTGCGCGAAAGGCTTGGGCTGACCCAGGCGGCAATGGCCGCGCAGCTCGGGGTCAACTTCGTGACCCTTTCGCGCTGGGAACTGGGACGCAGCCGACCGTCCGCGCTTGCGCTGGGTAGGCTGCGCGAGTTGGATCGGGCGGAGTCAACATCGCGGTCTGCGCCGGTTGCTTCCGTTGCCGTCGAGGCTGAAGAGCGGGCAGGCCAGAAGCTGGACTTCCTCGGCGACCCGAATCAGCTGCGGACGCTCGTCGAGGGCGAGCGGCTCAGCTACGGCCACCTGTTCAACCCGGCCTTCGCCACCGAGATCAGCCAGGTTGATCCGCTGCCGCATCAGCGGATCGCGGTGTACGAACGGATGCTGCCTCAGCCGCGTCTGCGCTTCGGCCTGTTTGATGATGCCGGCGCCGGCAAGACCATCATGACCGGGCTCTACATCCGCGAGAGCCTGTCACGGCGTAGGCTACGCCGCGTCCTGGTTGTCGTCCCCGCCGGGCTGGTGGGCAACTGGTACCGCGAGATGCGGACGCTGTTCCAACTGTCCTTCCGCATCGTCACGGGCAGCGACGCGCGGCGGGGCAACCCCTTCACCGGCGCGGACAGCGACCTCGTGATCGTCAGCGTCGATAGTCTCCGGGGCCAGGCCTTGTTCGGATGCCTGAGCGGCGCCACCGTCTCCCCGTATGAACTCGTCGTGTTCGACGAGGCGCACAAGCTGAGCGCCAACCGCGATCCCGACGGCACCTTCAGGCCCACCGACCGCCATCGCCTTGCCGAGGCGCTCGCCGGGGTGCGCGATGTTCCGGACGAGTGGCGTCTCGGGTGGAGCGCTCACCACCTGCTGCTCCTGACCGCGACGCCCCACATGGGCAAGCCGTTCCCGTACTACTGCCTGTGGAGACTGCTCGAGCCGGAGATCTTCTCGACCGAGACGGCCTTCGCTTCGTTCGCCGCAGACGACCGCAAGAAGTATTTCGCCCGGCGGGTCAAGGAAGAGATGGTCGACCTGCGCGGCGCGCCGCTGTACCCGCTGCGCGTTTGCGACACGCACAGCTACGAGCTGAGCCAGGGGCCGCTCAGCGAACAGGAGCTGTACGACAGGACCACCGCCTACATCCGCCACTTCTACAACCAGGCACGGCTGCTCAACCGTTCTGCGGCGCGCTTCGCGATGACCATCTTCCAGCGTCGCCTTGCCAGCAGCACCTGGGCGCTGCTGCGCTCGCTGCGAAACCGCCTGGATAAGCTCGAAACGCTCATCGACGACATCCAGTCCGGCCGGATTCCGGAGGAACAGCTGCGCGAGCAGCAGCGGCGGCTCGATCGCCAAGTCCGCGACACGCTGATTGATGCGACCGCCGACGAGGAGGGTGCCGAGGGCGGCATCGAAGAGCACGAGAAGGACGAGGCGCAGGCACTTGCCGCCTTCGTCGCTACCAATCTGGCCGAGCTGGTCGCTGAGCGCGAGAAGCTCAGGGAACTTGTCGGTCTCGCGGAGGCCGTCTACGCGCGTGGCCTGGAAAGCAAGTTCGAGAAGTTGCGCGAGTTCCTGCGCAGCCCGGAGTTCGAGCACGAGAAGGTGATCATCTACACCGAGCACCGCGACACGCTGGACTTTCTGCTGCGCCGGCTCGAAGCGATGGGCCATGCCGGGCAGGTGGCCTGCATCCACGGTGGGCTGGACTTCGCGGCACGCGACACTCAGGTGGACCTGTTCCGCCGCCCGCACGGTGCCAAGTCCGGGCCCGATGGGTCAGGCGCACGGTTTTTCGTCGGCACCGACGCCGCGGCCGAGGGCATCAACCTCCAGTTCTGCTGGGTGCTCGTCAACTACGACGTGCCATGGAACCCGGCGCGTCTCGAGCAACGCATGGGCCGGATCCACCGCTACGGCCAGAAGAAGGATCGGGTCGCGATCCTCAATCTCGTTGCCGGCAAGACCCGTGAGGGTCGCGTGGTGCAAACCCTGCTCAACAAGATGGAGGCGATCCGCAAGGAACTGGGATCGGACAAGGTCTTCGACGTCATCGGGCGCATCTTCGAGGGACTGTCGCTCAACGACTACATCCAGCGCGCAATCGTCTCCGAGGACGCGGCCGAGCGCGAAGCGCTCGATCTGGCCGGGCACCTGACGGTGGAGCAGATCCGGGCGATCGCGGCGCGCGAAGAGGCGATCTTCGGCCGTGGTGGCGAGGTGGTGACAGACCTGCCCAAGCTGCAGGAGGCGATGCACATCGAGGAAATGCGCCGCCTGCTGCCCGGCTATGTTCGCCGCTACCTGGAACACGCCGCACCGACCATCGACGTCGATCTCGTCGGCGACCTCGACAGCGCCTTCTTCCTGCGTGCTCGAAAGAAGGGCGCGCTGGACAGCGTCATTCCCCTGCTGGAAAGCTACCGCGAGTCAGCCCGAGCGCGGCTCACCGTGTATCGCCCAGCCGATAGCCGCGATGCGGTGTTTCTGCATCCGGGTGAACCGGTCTTTGAGCGTCTGTCCGCCCTCGCCGTGGAACGTTGCCGCCTTGCCGGCCGGCGAGGGGCAGTCTTCGTCGATGTCTCCGCGTCGGCGCCATATCTGCTTCACGTCATGCGCGCAAGCGTCGTGCGGCGCTTGGACGAAGCGTATCCGGCCATGCACCAGGACGAGGTGCTCGAGCAGTGCCTGGTCGCGGTAAAGCAGTTTGGGGACAACCGCATCGAGGAGACCTCCGTCGAGCAGATCCTGCTCCTGCGGCCGGCGTCGAAAGTGGACGCGGCCAGCGTCGGCTTCGTTGCCCAAGGCAACACCTACCGCCTCGCTGCGGAGGAGTTCGTCGCGGGCACCTTGCTTCAACGAATGAGCGATGTTCGTCGACTGCAAGCGATCGATCGGCTGCGCGACACGGAGGACCACCTGCGCCGCGCCTACGACTATCAGGAATCCGAGCTGGCGTCGGCGCGCAAGCGTTGCACCGAACGCGCCCGCGAAGGCGACAAACGCGCCCTCGCCGAGCTCGAGCGCATCAAGCAGCAGCAGCGCGGGCTGTCCGAGCGCCGCGACGTCGCGATGGCGCAGGCGCGGCGCGAAGCCGAGCTGATCCAGCCGGGCCAGGTCGAACGGATTGCCAGCGCCCTCGTGCAGCCATCGACCAACCCGGAGGACGTCAAGGCCCGCGACATCGAGGTCGAGCGCATCGCCATGGAAATCACCATGGCGTATGAGACTGCGGCCGGCGGCGCGGCGCGTGATGTCTCCACACCTGACAAGGCCAGGCTCGCCGGACTGACCGACCATCCGGGATTCGACATCTTCTCGAAACGCCACGACCACGAGCGCGCGATCGAAGTGAAGGGCAGGGTCGAGACCGGCGACATCGAGTTGACCGAGAACGAATGGGCGAAGGCGATCAACCTGCGGAGCCGCTACTGGCTCTACGCCGTCTTCGACTGCGGCAGCGGGTCGCCGCGGCTCGTCCGGGTGCAGGATCCCTTCGGGAAGCTGGTCGCCCGCTCGCAGGCCGGCTTCGTCGTGTCGGCCAAGGCCATCCTGGACGCCGCCGAGGTCCGGTGGTGACGGCCTCGCGCAGGCACGAAAAGAGACGCCTCCACGAGGGAGGCGTCGGGCCGGAGATGCGATCTCCGGCGGGGTTGATGCGTGGCATTATCGCGAGTGCGATAGGTGGCGTCAAGCCGCTGTTGCGGCCTTGGTGGAGTACTTCACGATGACTCGGGTCATCTCGTATATCGACGGATTCAACCTCTACTTCGGCCTGCGCTCGAAGGGATGGCGCAAGTACTACTGGCTCGACCTCGTTGCTCTGTCCACGAGCCTGCTCAAACCTGGCCAAGAACTTCAGGCCGTCCACTACTTCACGACCCGCATCCGCAACAACCGGCACAACAGCCAGGATATCCAACGGCAGAACATGTATCTCGAAGCGCTGGGCATGCGGCCGGCGTTGTCACTGCACTTTGGCCACTACCTCGAGAAGCCGAAGCAGTGCCGAAAGTGCGGCGCGACCTGGATGGACTTCGAGGAGAAGATGACCGACGTCAACATCGCCGTTCAGCTGCTTGCGGACGCCTTTGATGATCGATTCGACACGGCGCTGCTCGTCTCCGCGGACAGCGTTCTCACGTCGCCGGTACGTCAGGTGCGGAACCGTTTTCCGCTGAAACGAATCGTCGTTGCGCAGCCGCCGGGACGACACTCCAGCGAGCTGACGAAGGCAGCGACGGGATTCGTCACGGTGGGCGAGGACAAGCTGCGGCAGTCGCAGCTGCCGCCATTGGTCGCGCGTTCAGACGGGTTCGTTCTGCAGCGCCCGACCTACTGGACATGAGTCTTCTGCGCATGGGAACAGCGATGACTCGTGCTCGACCCGCTGCAATGGCGGAACGGCTGAAGCTCGGGGAGGTGGACCCTTGCGCGACGACAGACGCGCAGTGCGACGCCATCACGCAGCAGATCGACGCCGCGGTCGAGGCAGCCGGTCGCGGGTCGCGGATGCAGACCGTCAACGGCAACTGCGGCCCAAATCGCGGCATCGCCTCAGACCTTCTGATTGTTCTGGCGGTCGCGCCAGCAGTACCTCCGCTCAACGGCCCTGTTCCGTGCAGCGTGCTGGTTGCGATCGGACTGGCCGCGTCGCGCATGCATCGGGTTGGAACGTACTGCGGACGCGAGCTGTTTGTGCAGTTCCTGCAGCTGCCGGCCAGCGAACGACCTCCGGAGAACAAAACATGAGTGGTCCGAACGGCAAGCGCCTGATCGAAGTCGCATTCCCGCTGAAACAGGCGTCGATCGATTCCGTCCATGAGAAGAACGTCCGGCACGGGCACATCTCGACGCTGCACATCTGGCCTGCGCGGCGACCGCTGGCGGCATCGCGGGCGGCGCTGATCGCCACCCTGCTGCCCGATCCCGGCGACAAGGAGATGCGCGACGAGATCCTGAAGCGGCTCGGCGGCACGGTCGTCACGGCGGTCAAGCGCAAGAAGCTGCCTTCCGGCAAGGTCGAGGACGTGGTCTCGGAGGAAACGCAGGGCGGCATCCTGCACTGGGGTCGCGAGTCCGGGCCCGACCTGGACTGGTTTCGCGCCGAGATCCGCAAGGCTTACGGCGGGCGGGCGCCGAAGGTGCTCGACCCCTTCGCCGGTGGCGGCGCGATCCCGCTGGAGGCGATGCGCCTCGGCTGCGAGGTGACCGCGGTGGACCTCAACCCGGTGGCGTGGTTCATCCTGAAGTGCACGCTCGAGTATCCACAGAAGCTCGCCGGGCAGAAGCGGCGCCTGCCCGATTTCGCGCTCGCCGATCGCGAGTTCATGACCGCCTACCTGAAGGCGCTCGGGTTGAAGCCCGCGGCCATCCGGACGCAGCTCGACCTGCTGACGGGCCAGACGCCCAGCGCTGCGCAGCGAGAGATGTTCGAGCATCTTCAGCTCGATCCCGCGCTGCTGCAGGCCGATCTCGCCTGGCATGTGCGCGCCTGGGGCCGCTGGGTGCTGCGCGAGGCGCGCCGCGAACTCGCACGCTTCTACCCGACGTATGCCGAGTTCTGCTCGCTCGCTCCCTACCGGCGCGTGCCGCTCGCGCGGGAGGAGCAGCTCAGGCTGGTGCCGACCAACGCGGCCGGTGAGCCGCAGATCGAGCTGCTGAATGCCGGCTTCGACAGGAAGACCTATCTCGACAACGACGAGAACCCGCGCTGGCTGGCCAAGCCGACGGTCGCCTACCTGTGGGCGCGCACCGTCAAGTGCAAGGCCTGCCGCGCCACCGTGCCGCTGTTGAAGACCCGCTGGCTGGCGAAAAAGGACAACAAGCGGGTCGTACTGGCGATGGAGCCGAACGCCGACGGCACAGGGGTGGTGTTCGGCATCGATTGGGAGGCGAAGGTCCAGGGCGGCAACGCCGCCCAGCGGCGGGAGTACGACAAGCGGCTTGGCGCAGGCACGATGAGTCGTTCCGGGGCCTCTTGTCCCTGCTGCGGAACCATCATGACGCAGGAAGACCTGCGGCTCGAAGGCCGTACTGGTCGCTTGGGCGCCGTCATGACTGCAGTGGTAGTCGACGGTGTCGAAGGCAAGGAATATCGGCTGCCGACCGAGCATGAAAGTGCGGTGGCACATGCCGCCGAAGCGGACCTGGAGCGGGCGTTCGAAAGTGTGCCACTCGGGCTGCCAAGAGAAGCGATACCCCTTGGCGCAAGCCGCGAGGGAGGCGGCTCGGCCTTCACAGTGCCTCTCTATGGCATCGACGAGTGGCAAAAGCTCTTCACGGCGCGGCAGCTCGTGGCACTGAGTTGTTTTCTCAAAGCTATCAGGGCAGTGCCGGCGCGATTTACTTCCGAGGAAGCCACATGGCGTGAGGCTTTGGCGGCATATCTCGCCACCGTGCTCGACAAGTCCGCGGACTACGGATCAGCTATCTGCACTTGGCATAACTCTGGGGAGAAGATGCGCAACACCTTTCCCAGATTTGCGTTGCCGATGGCTTGGGACATCGCAGAGCTGCCCCTGCCAAATTCCGTAGGCGGCGCTTGGGAGGCGCAACTGGACTGGGCTGCACGTTACGTCGAGCACGCAACTGGCGCAGTCGACGGCGGTAGGGCCCATGCTATGCAGCGCTCGGCAACCCGGCCGCTTGACGAGCAGGTGGATGTCGTCGTAACCGATCCGCCGTACTACGACGCCATCCCCTATTCGGACCTGATGGACTTCTTCTACGTCTGGCTGCGGCGAATATTGTTGAACCTCTCGCCCGAGTTCGATGCGGCATTCGCTGAACCGCTGGCGCCGAAGTGGAACCATCTGGCCAACGACGGTGAGCTCATCGACGACGCTTCTCGCTTTGGCGGCGACAAGGCTGCGTCGAAGAAGAACTACGAAGACGGAATGGCGCGTGCATTCCAGGCGTGTAATGCGGCACTGAAGGCCGACGGACGGCTGGTTGTCGTGTTTGCCCACAAGCATCCCGATGCCTGGGAAACGCTGGTATCCGCAATCATCCGCGCTGGATTCGTGGTGGACGCTTCTTGGCCCATACAAACCGAAATGGGCAACCGCATGCGGGCGATGTCGTCTGCTGCCTTGGCATCATCGGTCTGGTTGGTCTGCAGGAAGCGCGATCCATCGGTCCGCGCCGGCTGGGACGCGCAGGTGCTGAAGGAAATGGAGACCAGCATCGTCGCGAAGCTGCGCGACTTCTGGGATGCCGGCATCCGCGGTCCCGACTTCGTCTGGGCCGCCACGGGCCCGGCCTTGCAGGCGTACAGCCGGTATCCGGCAGTCAAGAAGGCGTCCGAGCCCGGCGCGCTGATGACGGTGACGGAGTTCCTGCGCTACGTGCGCCGCATCGTCGTCGACTTCGTCGTTGGCCGCGTTCTGACACGCGGCGAGGCGGTTGCCACCGACGGCGCCGGCCTTGACGACCTGACCGCGTATTACCTCCTGCACCGCAACGACTTCGGCCTCAAGGATGCGCCCGCCGGCGCCTGCATCCTGTACGCGGTCTCGTGCAACCTCTCCGAGCGGCAGTTGGCCGATCAGTACGAGATGCTCAGCCGTGGCAAAGGAGCGGCCGCGGAGGAGGAAGGCGAGGATGCGGAGGCTGAGGAGGGCGCGGAAGAGGTCGAGCGGAGCGGCGGTGGTGGCACGTTCCGGCTGCGCGCATGGTCGCAGCGCAGGCATCGGATGCTGGGTCTGGACTCCGAAGGCGGTCGCGCGGCGCCGCTGATCGACCAGGTTCACAAACTGATGCACCTGTGGAAGGGTGGCGACGTCAACAAGGTCAACGAATACCTCGACTCGCGTGGTCTGCGACGGAGCCCCATCTTCGCGCAACTGCTGCAAGCATTGATCGAGCTCGCGCCGCACGGCGACGAGGAGCGGTCGATCCTGGAGAGCCTTTCGAATCACGTACGCAGCCTGGGCGCTGCGGCCCAGGGTGCGTTGCCGGTTTGAGAGCGCAGCTGCTACGAGACACACAGAAGAAGGACTTGCACATGGCCAAGATCAGCACGAAGCCCTGGCACAAGGTGGTCGACTTGAGGCCGGACATCCGCAGCGGCGAACTGTCGCAGAAGGAGTTCGCCGCGGACCTCTACGACGTGATGATGGAACGCAACCGCTCCGTCTACCACGACCCGAAGGAGTTCTTCGGGCTGACGTATCCGACGACCAAGCTGCGCGACCTGGCGCGTGACGTGGTCCTCAGGCTCGCTGGGAAGTCGGAAAAGGCCGTCCGGCAGCTCCAGCTCACCTACGGCGGCGGCAAGACGCATGCGCTGATCACGCTGGTGCACCTGACCGCCGCGCCAGATAAGCTGCCCAAGCTGCCGGCGGTGGACGAGTTCATCACGCACATCGGTACCGTGCCAGCCAAGGCGCGCATTGCCGCCCTGGTCTTCGACCAGCTCGACCTCGAAACCGGCATGGACGTCAAGGCGCCGGACGGGACGGTGCGCCGTTTCAGGATGCCCTGGAGCGCGCTGGCGTGGCAGTTGGGCGGCACGACCGGACTCCAGGTTCTGGGCAGGGCGGACGGCGAGCGCGACACGGCGCCGGCGACGAACGTCCTGGAAGAGCTGCTCGCGCTGCCGGGCAAGGAGGGCCTGGCGACCCTGGTCCTGCTCGACGAGGTGCTGATGTGGGCGCGGCAGGTCGTCGGCGCCGACACGGCCTGGCTCGGCAAGGCGGAGTACTTCTTTCAGTGCCTCACGCAGGCGGCAGGACGGGTTCCGGGCTGCGCGCTGGTCGCCTCGCTGCTGGCGTCCGATCCGGCGCAGAGCGACGAGCTCGGCAAGAAGATCGAGAAGGCGCTGTACGAGACCTTCCAGCGCGTATCGGATGCTGGCGTGCAGCCGGTGGAGCGGCAGGACGTCGCCGAGGTGCTGCGGCGGCGGCTGCTGGCACCGGCGAGCTACACGCAGCGGGCCGATTGGAAGCAGCAGGTGGTGAGCGCGCTCAACGGCATCTGCGAGCTCGACGAGCAGACGAAGAAGAACCGCTCGCTCGAGGAAGATCGCTTTCTGGCGGCGTTCCCGTTCCATCCGAACCTGACCGATGCGTTCTTCGAGAAGTGGACGCAGCTGGAGGGCTTCCAGCGCACGCGCGGCGTTCTGCGGACCTTCGCACTGGCGTTGCGGGATGCCGAGAAGTGGGGTGATCCAACGCCTGTCATCGGTCCGGCGGCGTTCCTCGCTGCGCCGACGGACTTCGCGCTGACCGATGCCACGCGCGAGCTGGCGACGATCGCCCGCACCGAGCAGTACGAGGGCAAGCGGCAGGACTGGCAGGCGATCCTCGAAGGCGAAATCAAGAAGGCCCGCGAGATCCAGGAGGAGGGCTTCGGACTCAAGTTTCGCGAGATCGAGCAGGCCGTCGTCGCGACCTTCCTGCACTCGCAGCCGATCGGCCAGAAGGCGCGGACACGGGAACTGCTGGTGATGCTCGGCGCCAACGGCCCGGACAGGATCGATCTCGCCAAAGGTCTTGCGCGCTGGGCGGACGTGTCGTGGTACCTGGATGACACCTTCACGGCGGAGAAGGAAGGCAACCTGCCGAAGGTCTGGCGTCTGGGCTCGAGGCCGAACCTCAGGCAGATGCACCACGACGCCCGGCAGCACGTCTCGGGAACCGTGCTCGACGAGCTGCTGGAGAGGGAGATCGGCCAGATCAGGCGTTTGACCGAAGGCGCGCGCACGATGGGCGCGGCTGTCCACATGCTGCCGTCCAGGGCCGCGGATATCGAGGACGACGGCGAGTTTCACTACGCGGTGCTTGGCCCGAAGGCCGCGTCCGAGTCGGGCAAGCCGAGCGCGGAAGCCAGGCGGTTCATCGACGAGACCACCGTGGCTGACCGGCCTCGCGCCACCAATCGGAACGCGGTCGTGCTCGCCGTGCCATCCAGGGACGGCATCGAACTCGCCCGCGAGAAGCTCCGCGACCTGCTCGCCTGGGACAAGGTGCGCGAGCTGCTGAAGAGTCGCGACGACATCGAACCAGTCCGCTTCGCGCAGCTCGACGCGAACCTGCGGGCGGCGCGCGGCGAGATGACGTCGCAGCTGATCATGGCCTATTGCGTCGTCGTGACGGTGAACGAGGCGAACGAGGTGGCGGCGTTTCGTCTTCCCATCGACAACCAGCCGCTGTTCATCAAGATTGTCAACGAGCGGCGTGCCCGCATCGAGAGCACCGCGGTCAACGCCGAGGCGCTCCTGCCCGGCGGGCCCTACGATCTGTGGCAGGCAGCCGAGAAGTCGCGCTATGTGAAGGACCTGGTTGGCGCCTTCGCTTCCACCGCACGGCTGCCGAAGATGCTGAACCGGGGGGCGATCCTCGACACCTTGTTGCTCGGTTGCGTGGCCGGCGATTTCGTCCTGCAGGTCACGCGGGCCGACAGGTCGGTCCGCACCTTCTGGAGGTCGCGTCCGGATGACCTGGCCCTGCGTGACCCGTCGCTGGAAGTCGTGCTGCCGGATGCCGCGACCCTCGTCGACCTTGATGCCGCGCTGCTCGCGCCGGGAATCCTCCCAGGTCTTTGGCAGACGGACGCAATCAATCTCAGCGACGCCGCGGCGTACTTCTCGGGCAAGCACTGCGTGCCGATCGACAAGGGGGGCTACACGGAACCACTGTCGATTCCTGGCGCATCAGCGGAAGCGATCAAGGGTGCGGTGGCGGCTGCCGTCAAGTCGGGGCGGGTGTGGCTGCTGAACGGGACGATCAGTGTCTGCGGCGACGATGTGCCTGCCGGATTTCTGACCGACGAAGCACAGCTGCTGCCGCCGCCGGCACCGTTGTCGACAGCCGACCTGCTGCCGGCGAATCTGCCGGCGGCCTGGGCCGAGAGGGTCACCACCGCGCATCTGATCCACGCCTCGCTCTCGAACAAGCGGGGCAAGCCACTGCCCTGGGCTCCGGTCAGGCAGGCGCTCGACGAGGCCTTCCGGCTGGGGGTCCTCGAGCGGACGGCGGATTCCCACGACTGGCCGACTGATTTCGGCGGCGCCGCCGGCGTGAAGTTCGTCCGGACCGGAATCAAGGAGCCGCCGCCGAAGAAGGGCTACGGCGCAAGGCAGCTCATGGCCGAGCTGCGCCCGAACGAGATCCAGGACCTCGCCGACCAGCTCGGCGAGCTGACGAAGGCTGCCGCGGGACATGATCTGAAGTTTTCGCTGCGGATTGAGCTGGGGACCGAAAAGGAGCCGCCGGACGAGGTGGTGGTACAGATGAACAGGATTCTGGGCGGGATCAAGACGGGGATGCGGCTCGAGTAACGGGGTTGATCGTAGTCACTCGCTCCACGCCAAAGGCGGGACGAGTGACTCAGGTTGCAAGTCGCCTTCTTGTGAGCATCGCGTCAGCGTCTCGCAACCTCGCTTCTCAGGCACGCGGGAGAAGGTACCGGGGGTGAGGGGGAACGGTCATGGCTTTCACCATCAGGGGCGTCTCGACAGCCATGACCGTTGACCGCGGTCCGGTCGGCTAACGGAGGTCGAAGACCGGTGGAAAATGGCCTTCCTCGACCTTGCGGGCGACCGCCTGGCCGATCTCGATCAGTTGCGGCATGTTCTTCGGTTGGTCCATCTCGCGCAGCGCCTTCGCATCGGCATCGCTGTAATCCGGGCGGACGTTGGCGCGCAGCCAGTCGCCGTCGAGGTGGGCGTTGTAGCGCAGGTAGGTGAGCAAGGGCAGTCCGCCGCCCGGATGGTCGGTGGCCAGGTCGCCGACCTCGCGATCGATCACCCGCGCCGTCGGGCTGACCGACATCCACTGCAGCAGCTGCTCGTTGAGCGCCAGCGCATCGTCCATCAGCGACGCCAGTCCGATCACCGCCTCGGCCGCTGCGGGTGCCTTCTGGCCGGGGTCGAGAGCCGTCTCGTTGATGCCCGTACCACAGGAGACGAGCAGCAGCCTGTCGGCCCCTGCCGGCCACTGCAGCGCATAACCGCGCAGCCAGGCGAGCATCAGCAACTGCAGCGATGGGTTGTTGTGCGGGCTGACGCCGCCATCGACGAAGACTCCGGCCTGATCCTTGCCGCCGGCATCGCGGCCGACGACCAGCTTCTCGGGATCGAAGTAATGCGGTGCCGCGGTGCTCGCGCGAACGATCTGCCAGAGCAGGAACTCGCTGTTGGCGAGCGCCTTGCCACCCGGCCGCGGGCTGAAGTAGCGGCCGCGCGGGTTGTTGTGCACGACCCACGGGCTGCCGGTATCGAAGCGCTTGAGCATGATCGCCAGACCGGTGCGGATGCGCGTCGGGTCGCCGAGCCTGATGTCGCCGAACTGCCGCTTGAGCGCCTTCTCGAGCGGCGCTTTCGAGAACTTGGCGCGCAGCAGCCCCCAGCGCAGCAGGTCGGGTTCGAAGATCGCGTCGCCCAGCTCCTGGTAGAGGGTTTCGAGGTCCGCTGCCGACATGCCGGTCGCCAGGCCGGCAGCGAGAATGGCGCCCGTCGACGTGCCGCCGATGAGGTCGAAGTAGTCGCACAGGCGGAACGTGTCGTCACCGCCGGCACGCGCGCGCAACAGGCTTTCGATGCGCTTCAGGATCTGGACGGTGAGGACGCCACGGATGCCGCCGCCGTCGAGGGCCAGGATTCGCTTCGGTCCGGGGCTGAAAAGATGTTCGTCGCGATTGGGTCGGGTCATGGTTGCGGTCCTCACGGCTGTGACGCACGGGTTGCAGAAGGCTGTGGCGAAGGGTCGGCGGCCGGCGCCGCGGAGCTCCAGCGCGCATTGGCGAATCCCGCTCGATCGACGGCCTGCCCATTGGCCGCCCCGGCAACCGCCGGTCGCCTGGCAGCCGCCGGGTCGGCCGGGCCGCTTCGGACCCTGCCCGCAGACGGCCATTCTAAGCGCATTGCAGCGGCCCTGGTTGCCGATCGCTGGTCATCGCCGCGGTTTTCCTGCGCAGCGGCCGTGGCGCTCGCCGCGTGGCTGTTGGCATCGGCAGTCGGCAGCCGGGTCGGCGGCTGCTAGAATGCCGGCCCATGCAAGTCGATGGCGTCCCGTTGCGAACGATCTGGCCGGTCGCCGGCGCGCGCGCCGTCGACATCATCGACCAGACGGTGCTGCCGCACGTTTTCCGCGTCCGCCGGCTGGGCCGTCTCGAAGACGCGGCGGAGGCGATCCGCAGCATGCAGGTGCGTGGTGCGCCGCTGATCGGGGTGACCGCTGCCTACGGCCTGGCGCTGGCGCTCGATGAGATCGGAAGAGCGTCGTGTAGGGAAAGAGGGTAGATCTCGGTGGTCG
>ERZ761610.1326-NODE-1326-length-14129-cov-29.376652_pt1 | contig 14129 bp, 13 predicted proteins | sample MGYA00512164_ERZ761610 | MGnify/ENA primary metagenome ERZ761610 (study PRJEB28899, sample SAMN02850038) | bioreactor sludge metagenome | biome: EBPR Sludge; feature: EBPR Bioreactor; material: flocular biomat | place: Australia: Thorneside Wastwater Treatment... | reverse complement strand
GACGCCGTGCAGGTCGGGGCGCAGATGCACGGGATCGGCGCGCAGCCACCAGCCCTCTTCGGCTTCGGCGCCGTCGGCCAGGCGGGTGACCGCCGCCACCGGCAAACCGGCGTCGTCCGATGTCGGCAGACCGAAAAGCTGGAACAGCAGCGCGTCGGTTGAGGCCGGCGCGGCGGAAACGCTCGCGCGCGTCAGGAGCCATTCCAAAGCCGGGGCGCGCGGGCGGGGCAACGCCGGATCGGACGGGTGGCGCGGCCACGCTCCGAGCAGGCCGGGAATCACCAAATCTAGGATGAGCGTCACCAGGGCCGTCCGTCGTTCGCGCGGCTCAGTCCGAATCGAGATATTCCAGCCGGATGCGCATGACCGGCGCGCGGATGTTATCCAGTTTTTCGATGGCGGCGATGGCTTGGTTCATCCGCTTTTCCTTGACCGGGTTGATCAGCATCACCACCGGCACCTCGCTGGCGGTGGGCGGCGCTTCCTTCTGCACGAAGGCTTCGATGCTGATGCCGCAATCGGCCAGAATCCGGGTGACGTCGGCCAGCACGCCGGGACGATCGTGCGCCAGCAGCCGGAGATAACAGGCGGTTTCCACCTCCTCGATCGGCAGCACCGGCAGATCGGACAGCGCGTCGGGTTGAAACGCCAGATGCGGCACCCGGTTTTCCGGATCGGCGGTCAGGGTGCGCACCACGTCGATGATATCGGCCACCACCGCCGAGGCGGTCGGTTCGGCGCCGGCCCCGGCGCCGTAGAACAGGCTTTGGCCGACGGCGTCGCCGTTGATCAGCACCGCGTTCATCACGCCGTTGACGTTGGCCAGCAACTGCCGCTGCGGGATCAGGGTGGGATGGACGCGCAACTGCACGCCGTTTTCGTCGCGGCGGGCGATGCCGAGATGTTTGATCCGATAGCCGAGCTTGGTGGCGTAGGCCACGTCATCGCGGGTGATGCGGCCGATCCCCTCGACGTAGACCTTGTCGAATTGCAGGGGAATGCCGAAGGCGATGGAGGCCAGAATCGTCAGCTTGTGGGCGGCGTCGATCCCTTCGATATCGAAAGTCGGGTCGGCTTCGGCGTAGCCCAGCTTTTGCGCCTCGGCCAGCACCTCCGGAAAATCGCGGCCCTTGCTCCGCATTTCGGTCAGGATGAAGTTGGCGGTGCCGTTGATGATGCCGGCGATCCATTCCAGGCGGTTGCCGGCCAAGCCTTCGCGGATCGCCTTGATGATCGGGATGCCGCCGGCCACCGCCGCCTCGAAGCCGACCATCACGCCGGCTTCGCGGGCGGCGGCGAAGATTTCGTTGCCGTGCAGGGCGATCAGGGCCTTGTTGGCGGTGACCACGTGCTTGCCGTTGGCCAAGGCCCGCAGCACGAATTCGCGCGCCGGCTCGCAACCGCCCATCAGCTCGATCACGATCGACACCTCGGGATCGTTCACCACTTCCAAGCCTTCGCCGGTCAGTTTTATGTTCGCGGTGTTGGCGGTGGTGGTATCCAAATTGCGGGCGGCGGCGTGGGTGATGACGATTTCGCGTCCGGCGCGGCGGCTGATTTCGCCGGCGTTACGGGCCAGCACCCGGGTGACGCCGCCGCCGACCGTGCCCAGGCCGAGGATGCCGATCTTGACCGGAGGATAGGCGCTCACAGGCTCGCCCCCGCCGCCTTGGCCGGCGGCGGCGCTTGCCAGTCCCGGCTGTCCTTGCGGAACAGGTCGCGGATGCCGCGCAGCGCTTGCCGGGTGCGGTGTTCGTTTTCGATCAGGCCGAAGCGGACGTGATCGTCGCCGTATTCGCCGAAACCGATGCCGGGCGAAACCGCGACTTTGGCCTCCGCCAGCAGTTTCTTGGAAAACTCCAGCGAGCCGAGCCGTCGGTATGGTTCGGGGATCGCCGCCCAAACGAACATGGTGGCCTTGGGTTTCTCGACGGGCCAGCCGAGCGCGTTCAATCCGTCGCAAAGCACGTCGCGGCGGCGTTGGTACATGTCGCGGATCTCGCCGACGCAGGCTTGCGGCCCTTCCAAGGCGGCGATGGCGGCGACTTGAATCGGGGTGAACATGCCGTAGTCGAGATAGGATTTCATCCGCGCCAACGCGGCCACCAGAACCGGATTGCCGCACATGAAACCGACTCGCCAGCCGGGCATGTTATAGCTTTTTGACAGCGTGAAGGATTCCACCGCGATGTCCTTGGCGTCGGGTATTTGCAGGATCGAGGGCGCGGTATAGCCGTCGAACACCAGATCGGCGTAGGCCAGATCGTGAATCACCCAAATCTCGTGCTCGCGGGCGATGGCGACGACTTTCTCGAAGAACTCCAGCTCGACGCATTGGGCGGTCGGATTGGCCGGGAAGTTCAACACCAGCATTTTCGGGCGCGGCCAGGAATCCTTGATCGCCTTTTCCAGTTCGGCGAAGAAATCCACGCCCGGCGTCAGGGGCACGTGGCGGATGTCGGCTCCGGCGATGACGAAGCCGTAGGGGTGGATCGGATAGGCGGGGTTGGGGACCAGCACGGCGTCGCCCGGCCCCAGCGTGGCCAAGGCCAAATGCGCCAGACCTTCCTTGGAACCGATGGTCACGATGGCCTCGGATTCGGGATCGAGCGCGATGGCGTAGCGGGTCTGATACCAGTTGCAGATGGCGCGGCGCAAGCGCGGGATGCCGCGCGAGACCGAATAGCGATGGGTGTCTCCGCGTCGAGCGGTTTCCACCAGTTTCTCCACGATATGGGCTGGAGTCGGCTGATCGGGATTGCCCATGCCGAAATCGATGATGTCCTCGCCGCGAGCGCGGGCCTTGGCCTTCAACTCGTTGACGATGTTGAAGACGTAAGGGGGCAGGCGTTTGATGCGTTGAAAGTCGGCGTTCACGGTGGCATACCTGACAGGCTGAATCTGGGAGCGTCCGGCGGATCGGATGGACGCAGGCGGCAAAGACCAGCGGAAAAAACGGCAATCGCCGCAGAATTGACCAGTCTAGCGGTGTGAAGAGGTCGGTTCAACTCCAAATTCGGCGCTGCCGGCGGTACGGGGCTGCTGCGGGCGCAACTGGATGGACCGTGAGGGCGCAGGGGGCGCGTCGGATCTCCAAACGGCCGCTTTCGCAGCCGGCTTTGGGGTTATCGCCTCAAAGCGGAGGCGGCGGGGACAGTGCGGGCGGCGAAAATCTGAAACATCTTTTCATCCCAATCTGCTGGCAGGCATTGCGCGACTTTTTGGGTTTGCGCCGAGAGGCGAAGGTCTGTGGGGGTCACGATAACACCCCGGACGAAGGTGATGCACTCGTTGGCGGACAAACGAGTGGCCGGGTCGGCCGGACGCGAGCTTTCCACCAGCAGGGTTTGGCTTTTACCGGTTCGCACCACCCGCGCCTCCCCCGTCGCGTTTCGGTTGAACTGGCAGGGGAGGGGAAAATCGAGCTCGACCGTCCCAGTTTTGTCGGCGCTTTCGTAAGTCAAGCGACAGCCGGCCAAACTCAGCCTGTAATGGCCGACGCGGGCGGTTTGCGCGCCCGATGGCGCGCTCGGTTGGACCGAAGGCGCTGGAGGCGTCGGCATTCCCTCGGGAAATTCTTTTCCGGCATGACCGAGGCCGCAGCCGAGGACCGTCAGATAAAGTAGCAGACACCCTTTCTTGAGCATCTAACCGACCTCCCAAAACCAGGTTTGCTTGCAGGAGTCAATGTATTCGCCGGTTTTGGTGGCGCCGTTGTTCCAGAGATCGAAATGATCGCCGATGCCGCCGCGAAAACCGGTAATGTCCTTGAAAAAGAGCAGGCCGGTTTTGCCGCCGACCGCGATGCGCGTCGCGCTCGCGGTTTTAGAAATTTTCGGGCGACCCACCTGATTCCAAAGGTAGTTGGCCAAAGACTCAGCGCCGCGCGCGTGCCCGTGCTTGCATTTAGGCTCGGTATATTTGGCCAGCTTGAAACCGGCGCCGATGAGGCAAACGCTCATGCGAATGGCGCACTGATTGTCCCATCCCTGATCGCAGGGCTTTTGTTCGGTGGGATAGCTTGCCCAGAGTGAAAGAAAATTCGGTAGCGTGCGTTTGGCCATAGGGCTGTCCCCTCAAGTATGCAATTAATAAAAGCAAGATCCGGGCCAACAAGAAAAATGGCGAAAATGTATTAATAATATTACAAATTCAGGGCTTGCAGCCGTTCGGCGAAGCGGGGTTTGGTGATGCCCTCGTGCGTGGCCGAGCTGTCGAAGGTGACGTGAACCTTGGTCAAATTTCGCCGTTTCGCTAGCTTGTCGAGGTTGGTGGAGCGCGTCGCGGTGCCGCCTCCCCGCGTACCCGATGCGCAGTAGAGGTGAAACGCGACCCCGCTGTCGCGCAGCCAGTTGGCCCAGAGCGTTTCTCGGTGCGCCTTGTGCTTGCTCTCCCATACGGTCCATTGTGGTTGGGGCGCTTTGAGGTCCGGCGCGGGCGTCGGCGTCGAGAGCAGTCCGCTGGCTTGGCCGTAAAGGCAATCGAACCCCCAGCATTCTGTGATCCTATCGGCATACTGGTCCGCCCCTCGGGTGCGCGCCAAGGCGAGCATGACTTTGCCGCCGCCCGAGTGCGCCGCCAGGACGATACCATTGATTTTGCCCGGATCATCGAATTCGGGGATCGGCGGATTGGGGTTTTGCTTTTGCAATTCCTTGGAAACCAGGGGCAAGTACCACTGCAAGGCGGCGCCGGGGATGGTGTCCGCCTCCTCGCCGCCCAGATTGCCGCCCTGCGCCCCCTGAGAGAGGGTGGGGGCGATCAGAATAACCTGCTTGACCGGATTTGAGCCGTCCAAAACGGATCGCAAGTCGTGATCGGTTTGCCGAAAGTAGTCGCGAATCGAAGTTTGGCCGGTGCCGTGCAGGAAAAGGATGAGGTTGGCTTTTTCGCCGGCTTTAAAGCCGGTGGGAACGCAGACTGCTGTAAGCGGTTTCGCGCCGTTTTTCAGGTCGATCGTGTCGAGATAATACTCTGTCGCCATGCTGGGGTCCTCCGGGGTCAACGCGCGGCGCCCGAGTCGAACCACCGCGATAGTGTCCTCATGTCAAGCAAGGCCCATTCCAAAACAACCTTGGGGCGTCTTCGCCAAGCGCTGAGATTCTCTCGATTTGATTCGCACCTGAACCACGTCGGTCGATGTGCTGGGGATTTTATTTTGCCCCAACCCGCTTCGCCGCAAATTCGGCGAGTGCCGCCGCTCGTTCTTGGGGCGTCACCTCGCGCTGCGGCCCAGGGATGGCGGCCGCAAGCTTTCGCTCGGACAGGAATTCGGTCGGAGAAGGGCACAAGACCGAGAGGGCGGGATCGGGCGTGGTGATATCCAGAGTCGTCACTGTGTTTTGCCGAGCAGTTAAATCGCTATCGGTTTATGGTCGATCAACCGATTCGGTTTGGCAGACCGGAACCCGATTTCCGGATTCCGGTTACATCGGCCTACGCCAAAAACACCCGCTCCAACGCCCCGCGCGAGACATTGCCCTTGCCGTCTTCCGCTTCGATGTAATACCGCACGTCGCCCGCGCCGGCCGGCAGCTCGGCGGTGAAGTAATGGGCGGTCAGCGCCGCGCCGGTTTGCGAGGGATAAGGCCCGTTGTCGGTCATGGTGATGCGGGTCTCGGAGGAGGCCGCGCGTAGCGCCAGGGTCACCCGTTTCAAGCCGCTGATGTCGTGGCCGAAGGTATGCACGGTCCCCTCGCGCGGCGCGTCGAGCAAGCAGCCTTGCCCCCAACGCTTGCCGCCCGGATTTTCCGGCGTGATCCACGGCGCGAAAATGGTCGGACCGGCGCGGTCCTTGCCGGAGGCCAGCAAGGCGTCCACTTCGCTTTTCACCATGCCGTAGCCGGCGTTGGCGGCGTTGGTGACTTGCTGGTCCCAGATGTGCTGGCCGGTCCAATACCAATAGCAGCTGGTTTCGGCGGTCAGCAGCAAGCGGCTGAGGTCGTCCAGCCACGGCTTGCCGGGATAGGCGTCTTCCAGGGCGTGCGCCATGTTCTGAAACGCCGTCAGCACCGCCCAGGAATTCAAATCGGGCGAATACGGTTGGTCGTAGCGGCTGAACCATTTCATGAACTGCGGATCGCCGTTGTCGGCCCCGCTCCAGGAACCCGGCTCGATGTGCGCGGCGCGCGCCGGGTCGGGCGGAAAGCGGTCCAAATAGTCGTGGATGGTGGTCAATTCGAAGCGCGGATCGCCTTGCAGCCATTGCACCAGTTGTCCGGTGTTGTGGTTGTAGTAACTGTCCGCGCCGCCGCCGTGGTTGTCGCCGTCGGAATGCAGCAGCAGAAACGGCGGGTGTTGCGGATCGAACGCGCCGGTCGCGACGATCTGGTTGTAAACCTGCCCCAGCACGTCGGGATATTGCAGCGCCCCGAAACCGCCGCGCGCGTCTTCGTTGCCGATGTAACGCTCGGCCGGGACCGCGATGATCTGATGGATGTTGCCGTCCGGGTCTTCGTAGCGGACGTATTCCGGCTTGAGCAGGCCGGGCGAGATCTTCGAACCGGCCCAGATGTTGCGCAGTTGCAGCCAGTCATCGACCGGCGGGTTGACCTGCTCGGCCGGGTTGGGCGGCAGCATCCCCTCGTTGAGGCCGGCGTAAGGATAATCGCGGCAGGCCCGGAAGCGGTGGATCGAATCGTAAATCACCGCCTTGATGCCGGCTTGATTGAGCGCGGGAATCATGCGGACGTGAAAGGCGGTTTCCGGCGGGAACATCACGCTGGAGGCTTCGATGCCGAAGGCGGCGCGGATGATGCCGCGATGCCATTCCACCTGCTTGACGATATCGCGGTCCGGGATCAGCGCCATCAGCGGATGAAAGAAGCCGAACGCCGAAAAATCCACCCGTGGATGGCCGAGCGCGGTTTTTTCTTGAGCGACGGCGCGCAGTTCGTGATTCCAGCCGCCGAAACGCCCGCCGCATAAACCCTCGGCGGCGCAGCGGTCGAGCTGTTCGATCAGCGAACCGCTCCAGCTGGTCGACAAACCGGCGTGGGGCAGGCCGCCGTTGATGTATTGACGGACGGCGGTCGGGATGAAATGGGTGTACGGACCCCCGCGCGCGCCGAAGATCGAATCCTTCTCGCCGTCCCAGTAACGCCGGTCGGCGGCGTTGTAGTAGGGCTGGTGCATGTGTTTGTGGATGCCGAAATACAGCTTGACCGAGCCTTGATCCGCGCCGCTCGCCGCTCGAATCACCGGCCTCGCCTTGATTGCCGGCGCGAGCCGCAGGGAGCGGAATTCCTTGATCCAGTCGCCGCCGCCGGCTTGATGGATCTCGGCCTTGCGGCAGCCTTCCACCTGAATCTTGATTTCGCCGCACCCGAAGAGGTCGGCGGGAACTTGGACGGTATGGAGACGCTCGCCGCCTGGGCTGTCGCTGACGGTGATGGCGTCGCTTTTAAGCAGATGCTGGCCGTTGGGCGCATGCAAGATCACTTGCGGAAACGGGACGATCCCGTCGGTGGTAAACGCGATGGTGAAGGCGGGATTCTTATCGGAATCTTCGCATTGCAGCATATCGGGCAACAGAATTTCCAAGATGCGGTTGAATACGTCAGCCATCGAACAACCTCCCACCGTTCGTTAGCGCTCGAAGGTTCGGCCGTCGAGCGAGGTTTTGATTTAAGCTGCTTTCAGTTTAACCGGCCTGAAATGGATTGCCGCTGTCATCGCGATTTATCCGTTTGAAGGCGATGGGCGCTTCACTTAAACTGCACGTCGAGCCTATAAAAATAAATAATTGATTATTAAAATTTTAAAAATTTTTTAAGCGGGGATAGCATGTCGAAAATCATGAAGTTCACCAAGATCGTGGCGACGCTGGGGCCGAATTCCCGAAATCCGGGCGTGATTGAAGGCTTGTTAAGGGAAGGGGCCGATGTCATCCGGCTCAATTTTTCGCACGGCGCCCACGAGGACCATGCCTTATCGGTCCGGCTGATCCGGGAAGTCGCCCAAAAGCTGAATCGCTATATCGCCATTTTTCAGGATTTGCAGGGCCCCAAGATCCGGCTCGGCCAACTGGACGGCGAGTTTTTGGAGGTGGCGACCGGGGATACGCTGGCGCTGACCACCGAGGATGTGGTGGGCGGTTTTCATGACGGCGTTCACCGCATCGCCATCGACCATCGCAGCTTGCACGAGGAGGTCAAGGCCGGCGACCGGATTTTGATCGACGACGGTCTGTTCGAAATGACGGTCGAGCGGGTCGAGGGCCGCGATATTTTGACTCGCGTCGTCAACGGCGGCCGGTTGAAACCGCGCAAGGGCGTCAATCTGCCCAACATCAAATTGAAGATTTCGGCGATCACCGACAAAGACCGCGCCGATTTGCAGTTCGCCTACGACCACGGCCTGGATTACGTCGCTTTGTCGTTCGTGCGCGACGCCAGCGATATCAAGGAACTGATCGATTTTATGCTGACCCATTACGGCCGCAAGATTCCGATCATCGCCAAGATCGAAAAGCCGGAAGCGTTCAAGCACATCGACGGCATCATCCACGTCGCCGACGCGATCATGGTGGCGCGCGGCGATCTGGGCGTGGAAACCTCGCCCCAGGAAGTGCCGTTGATGCAGAAAACCATCATCCGCTTCTGCAACATCGCCGGCAAGCCGGTGATCACGGCGACTCAGATGCTGGAATCGATGATCGCGAATCCCCGGCCCACCCGCGCCGAGGCGAACGACGTGGCCAACGCCATCCTGGACGGAACCGACGCGGTGATGCTCTCGGGCGAAACCGCCGTCGGTCAGTATCCGGTGGCGGCGGTGCGGATGATGAAGAATATCGCGCTCAGCGTGGAGGCCAGCGATATTTTTAAGAGCCTGATGCACAAAAGCGTGCTGAGCCAAGAAGAATTGATGACCAAGATCGGCCTGAAAATCGATGAAGCGGTCCATTTCGCGACGGTGGATTTGACCGAAAAAGTCCGCGCCAGCTATTTGATCGGATTCACCAACAGCGGCTCCAGCGTGCTGGGCATGGCGAAATTCCGGCCGGTGGCCCCGCTGATCGCCTTCAGTCCGAAACTGGGTATTTTGCGCAAGCTGGCGTTGATTTGGGGGGTGACGCCGCTGCAATTGGGCGCCACCATCACCTCGGTGGACGATCTGCTCAGCGCCGCCACCGAATTCTTGCTGAACAAGGGCATGGTGCGCGAAGGTGAAATCGTGGTGTTCAGCGCCGGCGTGCCGATCGGGGTGTCCGGCGGCACCAACATGATCAAAGTGGTGAAGATCGAGCGGGAGAATTAAGCGAGGCTCGCAAGCTCAGCAGATTCTCGGCAACTGCTCGCCGCTTAGCCAATCGACCAAGCGCCGGCCGCCGAAGGCCGTTTCCAACTCCACGAAGGCATGATCGTCGGCCACGACTTCGCCGATGATGGCGGCATCCCGCCCCAGCGGCTGGGCGCGCATCGTCTCCAGCAGCAACCGCGCCGAGTCTGCCGGACCGATCGCGATCAGTTTGCCTTCGTTGGCGACGTAGAGCGGGTCCAGTCCCAGCAGTTCGCATAAGGCGCGCACCGGCTCGCGCACCGGGATCGCGGCCTCGCGCAGGCGCATCCCGACTCCGGCTTGTTGGGCGATTTCATTCAAGGCGCTGGCCAGTCCGCCGCGAGTGGGGTCGCGCAGGCAATGAAGATCGGGAACCGCCGCGACCATCGCCGCCACCAGCGGGTGCAGGGCCGCGGTGTCGGATTGAATCGGGGCGTCGAAGCTGAGGTTTTCCCGCTGCGCCAACACCGCCATGCCGTGATCGCCCAGCGGACCGCTGAGAAGAATCGCATCGCCGGGCTGCGCCCGCCGGGCGGAAATCGCCACGCCATCCGGGACCACGCCGACGCCGGTGGTGGTGATGAACACTCCGTCGCCCTTGCCGCGTTCGACCACTTTGGTATCGCCGGTGACGATGGGAACGTCCGCCTGACGCGCGGCCCGCGCCATCGACTCGACGATGCGCGCGAGGTCGGCCAGCGGAAAACCTTCCTCCAAAATAAAACTGGCGGCGAGATACAGCGGTCGCGCGCCGGCCATCGCGACGTCGTTGAGGGTGCCGTGAACCGACAAACAGCCGATGTCGCCGCCGGGGAAGAATAAGGGTGAAACGACGTGGCTGTCGGTCGCCATGACCAGCCGACCGGCGGGAACGGCGAATTGGGCGCAATCGTCCTGGGCGCGCAGCCAGTCGTTGTCGAAGGCGGCGAGAAACAGGTCTTCGATCAAGTGCGCCATCGCCCGACCGCCGCCGCCGTGGCTCATTTCCACGCGCCCGTGCTTCAGATCGAGCCGGCGGGCGAAGCGTTCGCGGCGGCTCATGACGCCGCCGCTTGGCGAAACCGGCCGTAGTGATAGTAGGCCGCGCAAGCGCCTTCGGCGGACACCATGCAGGAGCCGAGCGGGTGATCGGGGGTGCAGGCCGCGCCGAACACGGTGCAGTCTTGCGGGTGTTTGACGCCGCGCAGCACCTCGCCGCAGGCGCAAGCTTTGTGATCGGCGGCCTGAATCGGGAGGATGGAAAAGCGCTGTTCGGCGTCCCAGGCGGCGAACGCCGGCCGGATTTGCAAGGCGCTATCCGGGAGCCAACCGAGCCCTCGCCATTCAAAGCTCGGCCGTACCGTAAAAACCTCGTCCATCAAGCGCTGGGCCTTTTGGTTGCCTTCGGCGCTGACCGCGCGGGTATATTCGTTTTCCACTTCGGCGCGGCCCGCGTTGATTTGGCGGACCAGCATCGAAATCGCTTGCAGCACATCCAGCGGCTCGAAGCCGGCGATCACCAGCGGCCGGCGATGCTCGGTCGCGACAAATTGATACGGCTGGCTGCCGATGATGGTGCTGACGTGGGCGGGACCGATGCAGCCGTCCAGTTGGATCGGGTCTTGAGTCGCCAGAATCGCCCGCAGCGCGGGGGGCGTGAGGACGTGATTGCAGTAAACGCTGAAATTGTTGAGCTTTTCTTGCCGCGCCTGGCGCAGGGCGACGGCGGTCGGCGGGGTGGTGGTTTCGAAGCCGATGGCGAAGAATACCACCGGCCGGTCGGGTTGGGCGCGGGCGATGTCGAGGGCATCGCTGATTGAATACACCATGCGGATGTCCGCGCCGCGCGCCTTGGCCTTGAGCAGGGTGTCGCCGCGCGCGCCCGGCACCCGCAACAAGTCGCCGTAGCTGCATAACACCACCCGTTCACGCTCCACCAGTTCGATGGCGGCTTGCAACCGCCCGCTCGGCAGCACGCACACCGGACAGCCGGGTCCGTGGATCAATCGGACGTTGGAAGGGAGCAAGTCTTCGATGCCGTAGCGGCAAATGGCGTGGGTGTGGCCGCCGCAAAATTCCATCAGCGCGTAATGGCGTTCCGGCTCGACTTCCTGGCGGATGCGGGCGGCGAGGTGGCGGGCCAGGTCGCCGTCGCGGAATTCATCCAGGTATTTCATCGTTGATGACCTCGGCGATTTCGGCGAACAACCGCAAGGTTTCGGCCGCTTCGTCCGGGTCGAGCCGATTGAGGGCATAGCCGACGTGCACGATAACGTAGTCGCCGACCGCCACCTCGTCCAGCAGGGCGGTGGAGATGGCTTTGCGCACCCCGCCCATGTCGGCGATGGCTTGGTCGTGGTCGAGAATTTCGACGATCTGGACGGGAACGGCGAGGCACATGGGAGTAGTCCTCTGAAAGTGCGGGTCGAAACAACTTGGAAAGTTGCGCTCCTTACCTCAAGCTAAGGCGACGGATAGATAAAGCCTATACTGCTTATGGCTTGGGTTCCATGTTGTACGCAGATTCTTTTTCGTTTGTATGCTGATCACGGTTTAAGATGAAAATCGACAGCCTCGACCACTTGGTTCTAACCGTTAGCGACATGGATGCCATAATCTCCTTCTATTCAAGAATAATGGGCATGGAAGTGATTGCATTCGGCGATGGACGTAAAGCTTTATCCTTCGGCAAGCAAAAAATCAACTTGCATCAATATGGAAAAGAGTTTGAACCTAAAGCCCAACAACCCACCCCTGGTTCGGCTGATTTATGTTTTTTGACCTCGGTTTCATTGGTTGATGTGATCAATCATCTGACCGCATATGGGGTTTCGATCCTTGAAGGGCCGGTTCAACGCACCGGAGCCACAGGCCCAATCCTTTCCATTTATTTTCGTGATCCAGAGATGAACTTGATTGAGGTTTCAAATCGTATTTACTAATAAAGCTTTCTACAGTTTTTTGCGTCATCAAACTGTTTTTTTCACCATCTTTAGAATTTTATGCTCTCTGAAACCGCCATCATTCTCGCCGCTGCCCGCGATGCCCCTATCATCGCGGCAATGTCGCGAGAGTACATCGAACAGGGCTTGGGATGGCGCTGGACAACCCAGCGGGTTTTAGCCGCAATTCGCGATCCCGAACGAAACGTTGCGGTCATTCGAGGCGGCGGTACGGTTATCGCTTTCGGGATCATGAGTTACGCGGAAGATTACGCCCATCTTGAATTGCTCGCCGTATTGCCGACAAAGCGGAGGCAAGGGCTGGCAAGCGCTATCGTGGTGTGGCTCGAACGCGCCGCGCGGGTGGCGGGTATTGAACGCATCTTCGTGGAATGCCGCCGAAATAACGACGCCGCGCGGAACTTCTACCATGAGCATTGTTACCACGAACGGCAACTGGATAAAGGCATGTATAGAGGCATCGAGGATGGTATCCGCCTTCAAAAGTGGTTGCGAACGCCGGATTAACGCCAAATTCTCGGCGGTTATCGGCGAGCCTTTAAGGATGATCTGGCTTAATTGCTAGAGGATTGAGCGATGAAGGTGCAATTCCATCGGACTGGAGAAAGGCGCTATGCCATTGTCGTTTTGCGCGAGGGTCAAGAACCGCTGCGCATGGACTCGGCGCCTGGATATGATTCGCTGATGCCGCACGATCTTCAGCATTTAATCGTCGAACAAGAACTCGGTATCCGGCTTGGCATATTCGGGCAAATCGCCGCCGGTGGGACTGCGGGAACGTTCCATCATCTTCATAACGGAACGGATCGCGCTCCAACCCGCGTCGCCCGCCGCTCGCGAAAAAAGGGCAAGACGCTCCAACAAGCTGGCCTCGAAGACGCTATGTTCTCCGAGCGTGCGACCTACATCTGCTGGCATCACTGGCTAAGCGCAATCTCCGATCCGAGAGCGGATGATATGGCGGATACCGCGCGGAGCCTATTGGCGCTGTCTCCCGAGCATGAACGCAAGCGCTATACTCCGGACTTGCTTCAACGGGTTAGCTCGAAAATGAGCGCCTTGAGCAAAAAGTGGTCGTCGACCCCGGTCGGTGAGTACCTGGAAATTGAGTGGATTGCGAGTGGCTCAAAATCGACCGCCTAATTTAGATCCCTAATCGATTGAGGTTCAATCCACCAATTCATAGCTCACTGTCGTGACCACGCGGACCCGCTTGTTGACCGAGGTCTTGTCTTCGTTCCCGCCTTCGCTATCCGCGCTGTTGGGTGTGGTGATTTGAAACACGCCTTGGGATGCGCTGCGGATCGCGCCGACCCGGCTGCCGGAATCTTGCGCGAACTGCAAGGCGGCGTTGCGGGCGTCCTTGGTGGCTTCCGCGATCATGGCGGCGCGAATCGCGCCGATGCCGGTAAAGGTGTAAGACACGCTGGAACCGGTGACCGCGCCGCCGGTGCTGACGATCAAATCGTTGATGCCGGCGTTGACCTTCTTGATGGCCTCGATGTTGGGCGTGGCGATTTCGACGCCGCCGGTCAAGGTGTAACGCAGGCGTTCGGGATCGTCCTTAAATTCCTCCGCGGAGATTTCGGACGTGCTCCATTGCGTTTCCGTGAGTTCAGGATCTTTAATGCCGTTGGCTTTTAGCTGTTGGATGACCGTGCGTTGAACTTTTTGCAAGTCGCTAAAAAGGCGGGTTCGGTCGTTGCCGCTGAGTCCCAGGTTGATGGTCAGATGGGCTGTATCAGCGACCACATCCCGCTCCGCCAACCCCCGCACATCCACCGAGCGGGTCAGTTTGCGGCTGTCTCGAATCCCGTCTCCGATGAAGAAACCAAGGGCGGCCAGGCCGGCGGCGACGATCAGGGCGATGATGGGAGAGCGGGAAGTCATTGCGTTACTCGGTGG
>ERZ761610.1325-NODE-1325-length-14136-cov-163.845537_pt1 | contig 14136 bp, 16 predicted proteins | sample MGYA00512164_ERZ761610 | MGnify/ENA primary metagenome ERZ761610 (study PRJEB28899, sample SAMN02850038) | bioreactor sludge metagenome | biome: EBPR Sludge; feature: EBPR Bioreactor; material: flocular biomat | place: Australia: Thorneside Wastwater Treatment... | reverse complement strand
AACCATTTTACCGATAAACTCCTACCTTTGTCGAAAGACTTTTTAGACAGCCCCTTTTTTGCTTTTTTTCTACAGTACAAGTACCGTAGCTCCCTACGGGTTTAAATGATACTTGAATTTAGAAGATGGGGGGGGTGTAATTTTGTGTGCTATAATTTAAGCATTTTTAGGCAACCGGAAGCAGCGGTAATTGTACCGCTTATTTTTCTACCTTTTACAACGGTACAAGTACCGTAACTCCCTGCATGTACCACCCAACCCTGTAAGCGTTCCAAACGCATTGGTTACTACACAAATAATACTTAATATTACAAGAAAATATCAAACTACAGACATGCGTTTGGTCAAGCGATTAGAGAACCTTAATAGTGTATAGACACAACACAGCAAGTAAGTATTAGGGTTCTGCTTCTCTCTCCTAACCCTGCTTTTGGTTGCTTGGGTTTATGGGCTGCGGCAAGGTATAAAAGGGGTAATTTGGGTAAACAATTTTGGTAAAATAGCCGCTACCGGTTTAACCCACCTTGTTACTGCTGTGGTGCATGACCAGTACGACTGCTTACAACGGAATATCCCCTGCATTCATCTCAACCCCCGATACATTCATCTCAACTCCCAATACATTCATCTCAACCCCCGATACATTCATCTCAACCTCCGATACATTCATCTCAACCCCCGATACATTCATCTCAACTCCCAATACATTCATCTCAACTCCCAATACATTCATCTCAACCCCCGATACATTCATCTCAACTCCCAATACATTCATCTCAACCCCCGATACATTCATCTCAACCTCCGATACATTCATCTCAACCCCCGATACATTCATCTCAACCCCCGATACATTCATCTCAATCCCTGATACATTCATCTCAACCCCCGATACATTTACTTTAATACCCCACTTAGCAAACCTATTTAAGCAGGGATGGAGATGAATGCGTCAATAGTTGAGATGAATGTGTCAATAGTTGAGAGGAATGTGTCAATAGTTGAGATGAATGTGTCAATAGTTGAGATGAATGCGTCAATATTTGAGAGGAATGTGTCAATAGTTGAGATGAATGTGTCAATAGTTGAGATGAATGTGTCAATAGTTGAGAGGAATGTGTCAATAGTTGAGATGAATGTGTCAATAGTTGAGATGAATGCGTCAATATTTGAGAGGAATGTGTCAATAGTTGAGATGAATGTGTCAATAGTTGAGATGAATGTGTCAATAGTTGAGAGGAATGCGTCAATAGTTGAGAGGAATGCGTCAATAGTTGAGATGAATGCGTCAATAGTTGAGATGAATGCGTCAATAGTTGAGATGAATGTGTCAATAGTTGAGAGGAATGTGTCAATAGTTGAGATGAATGTGTCAATAGTTGAGATGAATGTGTCAATAGTTGAGAGGAATGTGTCAATAGTTGAGATGAATGTGTCAATAGTTGAGATGAATGCGTCAATATTTGAGATGAATGTGTCAATAGTTGAGATGAATGTGTCAATAGTTGAGATGAATGCGTCAATAGTTGAGATGAATGCGTCAATATTTGAGATGAATGCGTCAATATTTGAGATGAATGTGTCAATAGTTGAGATGAATGTGTCAATAGTTGAGATGAATGCGTCAATAGTTGAGAGGAATGTGTCAATAGTTGAGATGAATGCGTCAATAGTTGAGATGAATGCGTCAATAGTTGAGATGAATGTGTCAATAGTTGAGAGGAATGTGTCAATAGTTGAGATGAATGTGTCAATAGTTGAGATGAATGTGTCAATAGTTGAGAGGAATGCGTCAATAGTTGAGATGAATGTGTCAATAGTTGAGAGGAATGCAACAGATATTAAGGTAGCGTGCAGCCTCATTTCGAGGTAAAAATCGGGGTATTGCCACTATACAACAACGGTTATTGGCAATCAACCTACTCCAACCTCACGCCATCTTAATAACGCGCTAACCAACCATAAACCTCAGACATTTTTAGGCAACCCAGTAGCCGCGGTACTGGTAACGCTTTTTTTCTACGGTACAAGTACCGTAGCTCCCCATCTGAAAACAGGGAGCAGCGGTACTTGTACCCCTTTTTTCCTGCTACCTGAAAAAAACCGTTTTTCAAAAAATTTCGCTCCGCCTTACGGCGGAGTTTAACTTGCCCTAACTCGTTTGCCTTACAAAAAAAGCACGCAAACGCCGCTACCGCTTTGGCGTTTTGCTTTGCTTTTTTTGAGGCAAACTCTCTTACCCTATTAGCTGCAAGGAAAAAGCCGGAAAAGCAAACCATAGCAACTATGGAACAAGCGCCACGCGGAAGCCGTAGTGGCTGCGGCGGTGAGGGGGGGTGTGGTTGCGCCGAGACGACACCCGGCAGAAAACGGCGCCGTAGTTCCAACTACCGCCGCGCAAAACGCGGTAGGAACCCGATGCCGGACCTCTTGGGTTTTCCTTGGGGCTGTTTTTGTAGTAAGCGCCGTCATACCAATCCTGGCACCACTCCCATACATTACCGCTCATATTGTATAAACCCAGCGCATTGGGGGTAAAACTGTTTACCGGCACGGTTTGGCTTGCATCAAAATTTGCCTCAGTAGGGCGCAGTGTATTTTGCCCATTGCCAAAACGCACTTTTTTACCCCCTTCGCGCGCCGCATACTCCCACTCCGCCTCGGTGGGCAGGCGGTAGCCGTTGGCATTCCAATTAGGGGTAACATTGTTGCCCGTAATGGTGTAAACAGGTGTTAGCCCTTGCTGCCGGCTCAGCCAGTTGCAGTATTCCACCGCATCATACCAACTTACATCTATAACCGGTCTATTGCCTCTGCCCCAGCCCTCGTCATCGGGTTTTTGCCTTCCGGTGGCAACACAAAATTCATCGTACTCCTCAAAGGTTACGCAGTAGGCGCTCATGTAAAAATTGCCTACCGTTATGCGGTGTACCGGTTTTTCTCTGTCACCATACCAATCGGGCATGCTACTGCTATCCCCAAACACATCACCCATATCAAATGTGCCGCCTTTTATGAATTTCATGTGCGCAGGCATGGTAGGGCGTTGTTGCAGGGTTTGCAGGTGGTTTTCCAGCAGTACAATTTCTTGCTTTTTTATTGCTATCAGATTTTGGGTTTCGGCTATGGTGGGGGGCAGGTGTAGGGTTGGGGTTTGCAGGGCTTGGGCAAGCCCGGGCAGTTGCAGCGTTTGAGCCACTATGCTCTCTTGCAGCAGGGTTAGCAGTTGGTTTATGGTGGGGTGGTTTAGTTGGCGCAGGGTTTGCAGCAGGGGGGCGGTGGTGGTGAGTAGGTCGGTGCGGGAAAACAGCAGCCGGTCGGCATTGCCGTATTGGGTGTATAAATCCGGTTGTTCTGCCAATGCCAGCAGCGCTGCCGCTATTACCGCTATGCTGTAATCGTCTATTTGGGCATTAAAATTTTGCAACGTGCGCATCGGGTGTTGGTATTCTTCTACCCCCTTGTTTTCTGCCGCATAACCTTGCAGGGCGGGTACATACATGCCATCGTAATCTATCAGCGCAAGGCTGCCATCGGGGCGCACTAAAATGTTGTCGTGTTTTAGGTCGCCATGTGCAAAATCCTGTGCCAGCAGCCATTGCCCCATTTCCATAAAATTAGCTGCCAACTGTTGCAGCGCAGCGCGGTTGCCGGCGGTGGCGTGTTCCCTTACCGCCTCGCCCAGTGTTTTACCCTCTACCCACTCCATCAGCAGCACATCGTACCAGGTTGTTTCGGCGCTGTTTACCCATAATTCCTGCGGCAGGTAGCGGTAGTGTACTATGTAGGGGCTTTGCACACTTTGAAGCCGCCGCGCTATGGCTTCCATACGCATTTGTTTGTGGGGTACAATAACCGTAAAACATTTTAAAGCCTTATAGCCCTCATTACTGTGCAGTTTAAACACACAGCCATAGCCTCCGGCAATAAAATGCGGGCTGCCGTCGTCTCTCAAAAAAGGCGTAAGCTCCGCATCTTGCAGCTCTTCGTTAAACTCGGGCGGGTCGGGGTATAAAGCCTCTATGTATTCGGAGATATTGGGTAACATGGTGGGGTGTTATTGGGGGTGGTGTATGGTTGGCTGCGTGCGTGGGAACCCTGTCAGCGTTTGGAACGCTGACAGGGTTTAAAACACGCTGACAGAATTTAAAACGGCAATCAATCATCTACTTCTATATGCCAAGGCAAGTTTTCAGAAAGAACAAAATTATGGTCGTGATAATTTTGGTAGGCAGCAGCGCCGCCAAATTTATCTAAAACTTCGCTGCGGGGAAGAGCCGTTTTAAGTTGGCTCAAAAAACTATGATAAGACGAGTGGGGGTAGTCGACAAAATTAGCAACGAGGCGGTGTTTTTGCGGATTTTGGTGTATATAGGCAATTACCTGATTGAGGTATCGGCTGCTCTCTACCGGTTTTCGCCTGAAAGGAGTTTCAAACAGTCCACCGCTGCGCTTAGTTTCCTTGTTAAAAGCCTGTGCATAAGCATTAAACAAGTGCGCAAACTGCCCACTCACCACCTTACCCGCGCTTGGGGTATGGGGAACAGGGGTATAGGGCTTACCCGTTTCGTCCGTTTTGCGGCGCATAAAAAAGTCCATAATTTCCGGTTCGCTGCGCACGGCTATCAATAAATGAAAATGATTGCCCAGCAAACAATACGCATAAGTAGTAGCTACCGGACTAATGTAGAAGGCGTATTTTTGCAAAAAATAGGCATAATTTTCTTTTCGGGAAAAAATGAGGCAGCCGTTTATGCCTCTGTTATACACATGATAATAATGTAACGGCTTTAAGGGTTCGGTATGTATTTTCATATCGGCAAAACCGTTTTCATTTCAAACAACAGGGGCAACTGCATGTATGGCAATAAGGGTATAATCGTCGTCATCTATCAGTCCTTGTTGGTAGTAATCATACAGCAGCTCTTTAAAAAGGGGGCTTTCGGTTTGGTTGGGCGGGGTAAGCGTTTGCAATAAGTTATGCAGCCAGTTTTCAAAATCGGGCAAATCAGCCTTTTGGTTAGCGGCTATCAGTTGCCGGTGCAATCCACTTGCAGCGGCAGCCTGTTGCAGTTGGCTCACACACTCCGGTTTATCGGGCTGGCTAAGTAAATATCGGGTAAGTACCAACTGTGCCAGTGCATCGGAAGCCAATAAAATAATTTCGCCGGCAACGGGCTCAAAGCTATGAATATGGCAGCAATCGGGTTTAAACTGATGGTAGGCGCTCCAATTGAGCAGGTTGGTTCTGCCCGAAAAATCCGATAACCGGCTCAAATGTGGCGGCATCATCAGTTGCCCGATGTTGGGTTGGTAGCGCATACAAGGGCTGTCGCCATAAATACAATAAGTAGCCAAAGTCCTTTCCTGTTCGGCATAGTTGAGCCATAGGGCGCACAAGGTAGCCGCCGAGCCTTCATCCCAAAATAGTTCTGTGAGTTTTTTTTGTTCAGCCTCCGGCTCGTGTGTTTCAAAAAAATCGATAGCAATGGGCAAAAGCCAGTCTGCCAAGTGTGCGGGGGTTGCAAAAGGCATATCGGGCAAAGCATTTACCAACTTTTGCGCCCATTTATCTACAAAAACACCCATACCCCCTGCGCCATCGGCTACTGCGGCATACCGGCAATGCAATTGGTGTGCGGCTATAAAACGGGCATCTTGCATAATAGTTTCGCGGGGTTTAACCGCATTTGCCCACATAAACTCAAAACCAAGCATAAACAAACGATTAAAATTTGATAAAAGAAACCCGATGCCATAAAGCCACGCTTCCCGATACTACTTGGAATAAGACCCGATGTTGAGAAACTTAATCAACCTTGACCCATCGGTATTAAACGACATGCCCCGCATACTGCTCTTGGTTGCCGCCACAGCCAGTTGCCCCTGTATAATATCGTTGTAAACATCGGGCATTACGCTCGACATTTCATACAGCGTTTTGGCATAACTATTATTGGGTAGCTGCCCTATATCGTCAGGAAAAATAACCGCTTTCCCTTCTACATCAGACAGGTGGCAGTTTAAAAACAGTACATGTCCATCGTTGGTACGCAGTTGTTTAATGTTTTTGGCAGCTTCTATCAGTTCATTATTGGTGGCATCGGTAGCCTCGCCATCAGTAATGTTGATAACCACCGGCGGATAGGAGTTTTGGTGTCCGTTCTTAATCCATTCATCAACCAACTTGGTTGCCATTGTCATAGCCGCTAACATGGGCGTTCTTGCATCGGCAATGGGTTGTATCCATGATTTAGCCTGATATTCTACCAGTTTTTTAGTACCGTTTGGTCCTTTTTTTTCCTTTACAATCTTTACATATTCTGCCGCCTCGTTCAGTTCAACTATGCCCACCCATTGCTTCCCTTTCAGTTTACCCGACCACGCAAAATCTACCTTACCGTTTAATCCGTAGCCTATAATGCTAACATAAACATAGTTTGCCAGTTCGATTTCGCGGGTTGTTGAGCGGTTGATGAGTTCGCTCAGGGTTTTATTAATGATGCGTGCAGTGGCAGATGCCTTGTTCATGCTTACCCCCTCAATATCCAACTCCCCCTCATTCATAGACCCCGATTGGTCTATCAGAAAAACAAGGGCTGTTGGTTGGTCGCGCCGTATTTTTGCGCTGTAAGCGCCTTTTGCCTGTTGTAAAAGTTTATTACCTGTAGCAATGAGGTTTCCGGTTTGGTTGCTGCCGGTTACGGGCAGGTGGGGATTTTGGCTCATAATTGGGTATTTTTTTGGTTTAAAGTAGGTGGAATGAATGGGTTTTTGGGGAGAAGGGGGTGATGTATTTGTTTTGCCAACACTTATACGCTAAGTATAAAAGGCAAGATGTTACTGATTAGTTCCAAACAGTAGTATAATCAACTCATCTTTTGTTAATTGATGGTGGAGGGCAATATCGCTTAATATATTTGACAATGTACCGATGCTAATGGGATTGTGCAGGGGTATTGTAATATGATGCTGACCTTTCACCTCAGTAGATAATCTTAAATGGCTACCGGTTTGCCTTGTGGCAAAGTAACCCAACCGGGCGAGTAACTGTGCCAGTTCTTTCCCTTTCAAATTACGAGGCAACTTCATACCGCTATCAATTCTTGTTTTACAAAGTGCAATCTAATAAGCGTTGGTTTTTCGTTTTCGTTGAAATGGCATAAAACGGCATCGCGCACCATTGCTCGCAGTTCAGGCAGGGTGTCGGCTTCGGTGTAAATGCTGTGCCCTAAGGCTCTTGCTATGTAAGTGCTTTCGGGTGTTTCTTCTACTACAAAAATTATTTCGGCATTGGCGGGGATTAGGGGGTGTTGGCTCATAGTGGGGTTTTATTTTTTATAGTTTACTTATTTGGGGTGTTTAAATGGGTAAAGTTAGTGGTTTGGGAGGATATAAAGAAGGTTGTTGGGTTAAGAATAAATTTAAGGTTAAACGATAATACCCAACTGTTTACAGATGATTTTACACAGTACATTGTCTATTTCTTTATGGCGAGGTATGGTAGTTTGGCATTTATTTTCGGGGTTCACCCAAATTTCATGGCTCTTACCTTGCCTCATCAATTTGCAACCTTGTTCTTTGAGGTGTTTTTCAAGGTGTTGCTTTTTCATTGCACAAAGAGCAATTTGCGTTTTAGAATTTTTTTCTCTTTGTACTCTTGGTTTAGCTCTTCTTTTTGCACTTCCAAGTATAGTTTTAACGCATCGGCTATGTTTGTTTTCAGTTCTTCTATGGTTTTACCTTGCGATAAAACAGCAGGGTATTCTTGTAATTGCCCTACGTAATAGTTGTTTTCTCCTTTTTGAATGATGAGAGTAAGCTCCATTTTTTTCATAACGGTATGTTTAATGGGTGTGGTGTAAGGTTGATTTTTTTAAACAAGCGGCAGATAGACAAAAGTTCGGGATGGGTGGGGTGTTGGGTTAGGTTTTGTTTTGGAGGTAGGATAATTGTTTTTCCAAATCTTTTTTGGCGTGGGTAAACCATGCGTCCCAATCGTTACCAGCTAGTAAAATCAGTTTATAGGCATCGGAGTTGCGCAGGAGGTTTACCTCGGCAAGCAGGGCGTTTAGCACGGTGCGCAGGTGGGCAATGCGGGCGCGGAGCCGGTCTTTTTGCATACTGCTGCTGTTGGCGGAGGAGAAGGGTTTACCGTTTTCGAGGTAGTCCAATATCTCTTTTACCCGATGTAGGTTTTTGGCTTGGTAGGCATTGTGCAGCTCTTTAAAAAGCTCTTCTGCCTCTTGTTTTTTGGCTTCGTCTTGCACCATATCGGGGTGGCAAAGGGTGGCGGCTTTTTTGTACAGTTTTTTGAGCAGGTTTTCGTCATCGGGCGGCAAGTTGGCGGGTTGGGGTTGTTTTTTGGCTTGTTGGTACTGTTCGTAGTTTTGTTGGTATTCGGTATGTAGGTTTTCGTAAGCCTGTTGTTTTTTGGGGTCATCGGGGTGTTTTGCTAATTCTTGGCGGGCAATTTCGGTTTGGAGTTGTAAAATTTGGAGAATCAACTCGCCCAATTCCATTTGGTGGCGGCGGGTAAAAGCGGCAATCAGGGTTTCGAGGTCGGTTTTTTCGTCTCGCAGGGCGTTAATTTGTAGTTCAAGGGTTTGGAGTTCTAAGGCAAGGGTTTCCGCTTCGTAATCGGTATAAAGGGTAAGTGCGCTGGTTTTTATCAGCCATTGCGCTAAATACTCGGCGGCTTGTGGGTATAGTTGTTGTTGGAGCAATGGGTACAAATGCTGCCACTCATGCGGCGGGGGCAGGGGCAGTTGTGCCACAATTTTGGCTGTTTGTGCGGCAATATCATCGGCATCGGCAAGTTCAAGGGCATTGAGCAGCATTTGCAAGCGCAGGCGCAGGGCAAACACATCGGGCGTATGGGCAGGAACTGCTCCGCCGTGTTTTCGCCACAGGTGGTAAAACTGGTTTATATAACCGGCGGCAAAAGGGGGGTTATTGGCAATGATTACTATGTTTTCGTCGTTTTGCTGCGCCTGATTAGTCCAGTTATAGGAGCCGGTCATCACCGTGTGTTGGTCTATAATGCAAAACTTGTTGTGCATTCGGGTAAACCCATCGGGCGCAACCCACAGCACTTGGGCAAGGGGCGGGTGGTGCAGTAGTTGGTGGTTTATGCCGCAAAGTTGGTTTATTTCGTCTTGCAGCAAGAGCAGTTCTACCTTTACCCCGTTAGCGGCTTTGGTGCAAAGCAGGTGAAACAGGGCAGCATCGGTAAACCATGCCACGGCAATGCGTATGTTTGAGGTGGCAGTTTGCAGTTGTGCGGTTATGTGGTGTTGGATGTTGGTAAAATGGTGGTCAATTTTAGACATGTTTTTTTTGCAAAGATAGCGTTTTTTTAAAAACCCATTCAGCGTTTGCGTTTGGAATGCTAACAGGGTTTAACCATGCGGAAGCCATAGTAGTTGATGCTACGATTGGGAGCGCTGTAGTGCCGAGATGCCACCCGGCAGTCAATGGCGCTGGCATCCCAACTACCGCCGCGCAACACTCGGTCAGCGCCCGATGCCGGACCTTTTGGATTTACAGCCGGGCTTGCGTTATAGTATCCGCTATCAAACCAATTCCAGCACCACTCCCATACATTGCCGCTCATATTGTATAAGCCCAGCGCATTGGGGGTAAAACTGTTTACCGGCAGGGTTTTACCTCTGTACTCCCCCTCTTCGGAGTAGGGTTGTTTATATTCTGCACTTGCATCAAAATTAGCCTCTGTGTGGAGCAAGGTATTTTGCCCATTGCCAAAACGCTGTTTATTACCTCCTTGGCGCGCCGCATACTCCCACTCCGCCTCAGTGGGCAGGCGGTAGCCGTTGGCTTGCAGGTTGGGGGTTACTATCCATTTAAGGTCATCGTAAACACTATTGTTGTTTGGGTCTTTTAGGGTTTTGTCTATGGCATATACAGGTGTTAGCCCTTGCTCTTGGCTCAGCCAGTTGCAGTATTCCACTGCCTCATACCAGTTTACATTTATAACTGGTCTGTTGCCTCTGCCCCAGCCTGCGTCATCGGGTTTTTGTCTGCCTGTGGCATCACAAAATGTATCATATTCCTCAAAGGTTAGGCAGTAGGCGCTCATGTAAAAATCGGCTACCGTTACGCGGTGTACCGGTTTTTCTCTGTTGCCATACCAATCGGGTAAGCTACTGCTGTCACCAAACACATCACCCATGTTGAAAGTGTTGCCTTTTATGAATTTCATATAATTGGGCAGGGCATTAGGGCGTTGTTGCAGGGTTTGCAGGTGGTTTTCTAAAAAAATAATTTTTAACCCTGTAAGCGTTTGAAACGTTTACAGGGTTAAATGCTACCGCTTGCGCAATGCTTGGAGGGCGTTCATAGCCTTGCCCGACATAGACATTTTAGACATGGTGTTGAGCATTTTGCGCATTTGGTCAAACTGTTTCATAAAGGCGTTTATATCGGTTATGCTGTTGCCGCTACCGTAGGCAATGCGGCGGCGGCGGCTGGCATCAATTAAATCGGGATTGGCGCGCTCGGCTGGGGTCATGGAGAAAATAATGGCTTCAAATCGTTTAAACTGACTGTCTTCAATTTCTACATCTTTGAGCATTTTACCCATTCCCGGAATCATAGCCGCAATGTCTTTTATATTACCCATTTTGCGGAGCTGATTGAGCTGGTAGAGAAAGTCGTTAAAATCGAACTGATTTTTTCTGATTTTCTTTTGCAGCTCTTCGGCTTGTTTAGCATCAAACTGCTCTTGTGCTTTTTCTACAAACGATACTATATCGCCCATACCCAGAATACGCTGTGCCATACGGTCGGGGTAAAAGAGGTCTATGGTTTCCATTTTTTCACCATAGCTCACAAATTTTATGGGCTTGTTTACGGTGTATTTAATAGATAGGGCAGCGCCGCCGCGGGTATCGCCATCGAGTTTGGTCAGTACTACGCCGTCAAAATTGAGGCGCTCGTTAAAGGTGTGGGCGGTATTTACGGCATCTTGCCCGGTCATAGAGTCCACTACAAATAAGGTTTCATCTGGATTGGTATGTTGTTTTACCGCGCTAATTTCGTTCATCATTTGCTCATCAATAGCCAACCTGCCGGCGGTATCTATAATTACCAAGTCATGGTTATTAGCTTTGGCATAGGTTATGGCGTTGGTAGCAATGCCTACGGGGTCTTTGCTGCCTTCATCGGTATAAACCGGAATTTCTATTTGTTTGCCCAGCACTTTTAACTGCTCAATAGCGGCGGGTCGGTAAACGTCTCCTGCTACCAATAAGGGTCGTTTTTTCCTTTTGGTGCGCATATAATTGGCTAATTTTGCCGAAAAGGTGGTTTTACCGGAGCCCTGCAAACCAGCAATAAGTATTATGGCGGGTTTACCTTCTAATTTTACATCGGCTACGGTGCCGCCCATTAGCTCGGTTAGCTCATCTTGCATAATTTTTACCAACAGTTGCCCCGGCGATACGGCTGTTAATACGTTTTGCCCAATGGCTTTGTTTTTTACGGTATCGGTAAACTCTTTGGCTATTTTGTAGTTTACGTCTGCATCTACCAGCGCTCGCCTAATGTCTTTCATGGTGGCGGCTACGTTTAGCTCGGTAATGGTGCCGTGTCCTTTGAGGGTCTTAAACGCCCGTTCTAACTTATCTTGTAAATTTTCGAACATTATATTAAAAAGCAGTTTACAAAGTGAGCAATAAAAAGGTTTGGAGCAGCAAAATTACAGTATTTTATGGTTAATTGTTCGCTAAAAGGGTTAAAACTGTTTGTTTATCGGTATATAGCTGTTGTATGAGGTGGTCGAGCGAGGCAAATTTGTGTTCGCGTCTGATAAGGCTTTTAAATTCTATTTGAATGGGTTCGCCGTATATATTATCAGAAAAGTCAAAGATATTAACCTCTATGGTTTTGGTTTGTCCATCTACGGTGGGTCTTACGCCTATATTTAACATGCCGCCGTAGGTTTGAGAGCGCAAATGCACTTTTACGGCATACACGCCGTTATCGGGAATGAGTTTGCAGGGGTCTTCAATAGCTATGTTTGCGGTAGGGAAGCCTATTTTACTGCCCAGTTGATTGCCTTTTACCACTATACCGCGCACAAAATACTCGTGCCCCAGCAGTTTTTGGGCGGTTTCAATATCGCCGGTGAGCAAGGCTTTTCGGATAAGGGTGGAGCTTACCGACATTTGGTCTGCCTCTTGTTTAGATATTTCTTCTACGGTAAAACCCCATTGTTTGCCCATTTTAATGAGCAGCTCTAAATTGCCCTCTCGGTTTTTGCCAAACCGGTGGTTGTAGCCAATTACTACTATCTTGGGGGTAAAGTTTTTTACCAAAAAATCTTCTACATAGGCAAGGGGTGTTTGCTCAGAAAAAGCGCGGGTAAAGGGTACTACCACTACATTATTGATGCCGCAACGGCGCAGGAGGTCAAATTTTTCATCGGGTGGCGAAAGGAGCAATATGTCGTCGGTATCGCTTACCACTGTGCGCGGGTGCGGGTGAAAGGTAATTAAAATGCTCTCACCGTTTTGCTGTTGGGCAAGTTGGTTTACCCTTTGTATAATTTGCTGGTGTCCGTAATGTACGCCGTCAAAAGTGCCTATGGTAAGTACGGGGTTTTGGAAAACGGGTAAATTATCTAAATGCCTGAAAACACGCATGTTATTAAAATAAATTATGAATATTGAATAACCGATAGGGGGAATGATGCGGCAACAATGCTGTGCTAATGCAGGTTTGCCCGATGAAATTGTTGTTTAATTGCAATATAGGGTTTAAGCCCTGTATTATGGATTAAAAAGACAGAAAAACGCTTTTTTCCCCCGATTATTTTACCATTGACCCAAAACGCTTGCACAAACCAAATTGAAGCCGGTAAAAACGGGGGTAAAGATAAGGCTATTTAGAAACATGGGCATAACCCCCGCTATAAACTTGTTATAATGCTAAATGTGCTTACCTTTGTACCGATAAGCCGGTTATGCAAACGGGTTTGCTAATTGCCCTAATGTTGTAAGTGTTTGCCGTTATTGCCTGCTTTGCCAAGCGAGTAATGGCAGCGCCTAAACAACCGTAACCCATAAACTAAGGTAGTTAACAACTTATTACTCATGCTGTTTAACAAAAAAGTGGTGGTGGTAATGCCCGCCTACAATGCTGCCAAAACATTAGAGCAAACCTACAACGAAATACCTCACAACCTTGTAGATGAGGTGATATTAGTGGACGATGCCAGTAAAGATAACACGGTAGATGTAGCCCACCAATTGGGCGTGCACCACGTTATAAGGCACGATAAGAACAAAGGTTATGGCGGCAACCAAAAAACTTGCTACAACACAGCCTTGCAACTGGGGGCAGATATTGTTATAATGCTTCACCCCGATTACCAATATACTCCCAAGCTGATACCGGCTATGGCAAGTATTATAGCACAAGATTTGTATCCGGTGGTGCTGGGGTCGCGCATTTTGGGCAAGGGTGCGCTTAGGGGCGGTATGCCGCTGTATAAGTATGTAGCCAACAGGTTTTTAACCTATTTTCAGAACATTATGATTGGTCAAAAATTATCGGAATACCATACGGGCTACCGAGCTTTTTCTAAACAAGTGCTGCAAGCTATTGACTATGAGGCTAACTCAGATGATTTTGTTTTTGACAACCAAATGATTTCACAAATTTTTTATGCGGGTTTTGAAATAGCAGAGGTTACCTGCCCTACTAAGTATTTTACCGATGCCTCTTCTATTAACTTTAAACGAAGTGTTACTTATGGTTTGGGGGTGCTTAAAACTTCGGTCATGCACAGGCTGCAACTTTGGGGGCTATCAAAATTTGACATTTACCGCGGGAAGTGAAAAGTTATGAGTTGGGAGTTATGAGTTATGAATTATGAGTTATGAGTTGTGCTTTCCTAAAAAACCTTGCCCGATTTTATTTCTCGCAAAGACGCAAAGGCGCAAATTGGTTGTTTTTTCTTAATGCCCACTAACCCCTAATCACTAACCACCACTAACCCGATTTTATTTCTCGCAAAGACGCAAAGGCGCAAATTGGTTGTTTTTTTCTTAATGCCTACTAACCCCTAATCACTAACCACCACTAACCCGATTTTATTTCTCGCAAAGACGC
>ERZ761610.1323-NODE-1323-length-14142-cov-119.537588_pt1 | contig 14142 bp, 9 predicted proteins | sample MGYA00512164_ERZ761610 | MGnify/ENA primary metagenome ERZ761610 (study PRJEB28899, sample SAMN02850038) | bioreactor sludge metagenome | biome: EBPR Sludge; feature: EBPR Bioreactor; material: flocular biomat | place: Australia: Thorneside Wastwater Treatment... | reverse complement strand
ACAAAAATATCGGCAATTTAACAAATAACCAAAATGCCTTTTTTTAGTGAACTCTAAAATTGTACGCTGTTTATCAATTGGCTTTATTTTGGTAAAACATTGCCCAAAACCATGGGCTTACTACCTTTTCAAACAAATTTGTAGATTAGGCTAACGTTAAATTTCAGTTTGTGGCGTGCCCTCCTGTATTTTTTCTAATTTTGCAGCCTTATCTTTACGCACTAAATAACAATTTTACCCTCCAACTATTGTAAGGCTACACTTGTTTTTTTTGGTTTACAGACGCAATTTACTCATTATTAAGTTGTAAGACAATGAAGTTTTTTTACACTTTTCTTTTTGCTTTTTTTGTTTCTTTTATTGCATTTGCCCAAACGCCCATTGATATAGCCGATGCCCGCAGCATTGTGCCTTGTTCTACTAATGATGGCAGCAATTGTTTTTCGGAGGCAGACTGTACCACCGTTACGGTGCAAGGCGTAGTTACCAATGGTGGCGAGCTGGGACCCATTAGGTACATACAAGACGCTACCGGCGGCATAGGCATTTACAACCCCTCGGTAGCAAACAGTCTTTTGCCCGGGCAGTTGATAACCGTAACCGGGCAGTTGGTAGAATACAACTGCCTGTTAGAAATTGTTAACGAAACCGGTTTTTCCTATACCATAGATGGCACATCGGCAGTACCCAGCCCCATTGACCTTACCGCCGAAGAAGCCTTTACCGAAACCTACGAAGGGCAACTGGTGCGCATAGATGCCGTACAGTTTACCGGCGCAGGCGCTACTTTTAACGGCAACAACAATTACAATATCCAAGACGCATCGGGCAATACCTACCAAGTTAGAATCAATTCCAATTCTACCACCATTGTAGGCACACTCATTCCATCGGGCTTTTTAAACATAATTGGTATTATGAGCCAGTTTCAGGGCAGCTACCAGTTATTACCCCGCTTTTTTTCCGATTTTCAGATAGTAGGTAATGCACCGGTTTTTACCACCTCTATTAACCAAACCAACTTAGCCGCTACCTCTTTTACCCTTGAGTTTGAAACACTTAACAACGGCAACACCATAGTACACTACGGTTTAACCCCCGACCTTGAACTTGGAACCGTAACCGACCCCGATTTTACCACCAACCACAGCATTAACCTTACCGGCTTGCAGCCCGGTAGCATTTATTATATTCAGGTAGAAAGCGCTTCGCCCGGCGGCGAAATTTCTTACTCTGCCATAGTGCCCATGGCTACTGTTTCCTTGTCATCGGGCAGTATTAAAATTTATTTTAACCGACCGGTGGATACTTCTGTTTCAACGGGTACCAATGCCATTTACCTCAATCAATCATTACCCGATACACTAATAGCCTACCTTGACCGCGCTAAATATACCATTGATTTTTGCGCCTATACCATAGACAATGAAAACGGCATTATTGATGCCCTTATAGCCGCCCAAAACCGAGGCGTGCAAATACGTATAGTTGCCGATGCCGATTTAAACGCCACAAGTTATGCTTTAATGCCGGGCAGTAAGGTAAAACGCCCATCGGGGTTGCCGGGCATTATGCACAATAAATTTGTGGTAATTGATGCCAATTCACCCAACCCTAATGAGCCGGTTGTGTGGACAGGCAGCACCAATTTTACCGATAACCAAATTACCGTTGACCCCAACCATGTTATCATTTTTCAAGACCAAAGCCTTGCAAAAGGTTTTACCCTTGAATTTGAGGAAATGCACGGCGGCGTTTTCAGCTCCAATAAAACCGATAATACACCCAAAAAATACCTCATTGGCGGCATACCGGTAGATTCTTATTTTAGTCCTACCGACCCTATGAACTCCATCATTATTAACGCAGTAAACAGCGCCGATTACGATTTGTATTTCGGTATCTTATCGTTTACCCGCACCGATATTGCCAACGCCATCAGAAGCAAGGTTATTGGCGGCGCTTTTGTTGCCGGCATCATAGAATCGGTAGGCAGCCCCGAAGCACAAGAAGTATATCTTACCCTAAACGAAGACATGGGCAGCCAACTTATTATTGACAATACATCACCCATTTTTCACCACAAATATCTGATTGCCGACCCCAACCAGCCTAATTCGGTGCCCCGTGTATTAACCGGTTCGCACAACTGGAGCAGCTCTGCCGCTTTCCGAAACGATGAAAACACGGTTGTTGTTTATGATGCCACCATTGCCAATATATTTTATCAGGAGTTTGTAAAACGCTACATAGAGCTTGGAGGCACAGTGTTGGTAGATTCTATTGTGTTTGTAAACAATGTGCAATTACCCCCCGCATCTTTGGAGGTATTCCCCAATCCTACCGCACAATCTTTGTTTGTACACTACCACCGGCCCAATGTGCCTTATGATGCCGCCGCCCGCCGTGTGGTTATTATGAACAGCATGGGTCAAGTGGTAATAGACCAACTCCTGCCCGATGCTACCACACAACACCCCGCTATTAGCGTAAGCCATCTGCCTAATGGCATGTACTTTTTACAAATGGGTAGCAATGTGCAAAAATTTATGATAGCACACTAATTTTTCATTTCCCAACATCGGGATAACAGCCTTGCAGCCGCCGCTTATCCCGATGTTTCTTACTTAAACCACCATTTCATTATTTTACCTTTCAACTTAAAAAGTTATGCTCAAAAGATTACCCATTGCTGTTTTCTTGTTTGCACTTGTTGCTTTTACCAACACCGCGCTATATGCCCAGTGCAACGAACTGTTTTTTTCGGAGTACGTAGAAGGCAACTTCAATAACAAGGCTATGGAAATTTACAACCCCACCAACCAACCAATTGACCTATCGGGCTACCGCATTATCCGATGGTCAAACGGCAACAACATTTATGACCCCGTTGCATCGGTACAATTATCGGGCACTATAGGAGCAAAAGATGTAGTGGTAGTGGTTATAGACAAACAAGACTGCACCCTTGCCGCTGCCGATACCTGCGTTTTTCAGGAACTGAAAAACAAAGCCGATTTGTTTGTTTGCCCTGTTTATGAAGTATGCAACGCATTATACCACAACGGAAACGATGCCATGTCGTTAAACAAAAATGATGGCGTTTCTACCCAGTTTGGCGCTACAGGCACCTTTGTAGATATTTTTGGGCTTATAGGAGAAGACCCCGGTCAGTCATGGACTAACACGGCTCCCTACACCCAATCGGCAGGCGGAGCTTACTGGACTCGCGACAAAACCCTTATCCGCAAAAACGGCATTGCCGCCGGCGTTACTACCAATCCGGGCATACCCTATACCGGAGCATGGAATCCTACTGCTCAGTGGGATACCCTCTCCCGAAACACCTTTACCCACCTTGGCTGGCACTCTTGCCAGTGTGGCGATGCCCCCAACAGTGTACCCGCCATAGTAAGCAACAAAGTGAGCATTTACCCCAATCCGGCAAAAGATGTACTGCACCTGCAATGCACACAGGCAGTAATTGCATCGGTAGAAATTTACAACCTATTGGGCGAGCTGGTTTTAACCGAAAAAGTAGCACAACAACAAACCACCATTAGTTTACAGGGCTGGGTTTCGGGCGCTTATTTCGTAAAAACCACTTTTAACGACCATACTGTTTCTTACGACAAACTGCTCATTCACTAATACCGCCTATCGGGTTTTTATTTCATCTAACTTGTTTTTACTCCAAAAGGCATGTAGCATCTTTCAGCAGGATAGTTTACATGCCTTTTTTCATTACATTTTTACCTTTGTACTACCTCCACCACCATTGATTATTCCAAACCTTACCCGTTTATGCCAAAATTATTACCCATTTTACTGTTGCTGTTTTTTAGCAGCGGCGCTATTTTTGCACAAAAAGCTACCCTAAAAGGAACGGTAAAAGATGCCGTAAGCGGCGAAACCCTCATTCAGGCAAACGTAAAAGCCGGCGAAACCGGCACCGTAACCGATTTTGACGGGCAGTATCAAATGGAACTAACGCCGGGCAAATACGAAATTACGGTTTCTTATATAGGCTACAAGCCGCAAACCTTGCGCGCCAACATTTCGGGCGGCAACAACATTGTTAATTTCAATTTAGAAGAAGACAATGTAATGATACAGGAAATAAACATAGTAGCCGATGTAGCCCGAAGCCGTGAAACACCGGTGGCATTTAGTACCATACCGCTCCAAAAAATTAAAGAAGAACTAAGTGTGTTAGACCTGCCTATGGTGCTAAACTCTACTCCCGGCGTATATGCCACACAGCAAGGCGGCGGCGATGGCGATGCCCGCATTACCATACGCGGTTTTAACCAGCGCAACATAGCCATAATGATAGACGGCGTACCGGTAAACGATATGGAAAACGGCTGGGTGTATTGGTCAAACTGGTCGGGGCTTAGCGAAGTTGCCCGAAATATACAAGTACAACGCGGTTTAGGCGCATCAAAACTTGCACTGCCCTCCGTAGGCGGCACCATAAACATACTCACTGCCGGCATAGAAAGCAAACGCCGGTTTAGCGTTCAGCAAGATTTTGGCATGTACGGCTTTTACAAAACTACGCTATCTGCAACCAGTGGCAGGCTAAAAGGCGGGTGGGGCTTGAGTTTTACCGCCTCTTACCGGCAAAATGGCGGCTGGGCAGAGAGCACCTGGGGCAAAGCTTGGTTCTATTTTGGTAGAATAGATAAACAAATAGGCAACCACACCATAAGCCTATCGGCAGTAGGAGCGCCGCAAGAACACGCCCAACGAACCTTTAAACAACCCATTGCCCGATTTAGCAAAGATGTAGCCGCTAACCTTGGGGTGGACACCGCAGCCTTGGTTAGTACGCAACAATGGGATAAAGGAATACAGTTTAACAACCACTGGGGCTACCTAAACCGTTGGACACTTAATGGCGAAGACACCGTTTTTCAGGGTAGAGTACAACAAACCGAAAGGCTGAACTACTACCACAAACCCCAAATAACGCTCAAAGATTTTTGGGTGGTAAACAAAAAACTCAGCATTTCCAATATCCTGTATGCCTCGTTTGGCAATGGCGGCGGCACATCTAATGCCGGCAGCACTTTTCCGTTAGATGCTAATGGGCAAATTAATTACCAAAGCGTGTTTAATACACAGTCTAACTTTGAATCGGCAAGCCGCATTATCCGCAGCAGCGTAAACAACCATCGCTGGTATGGTTTGCTCTCCACCTTTGACTACAACCCCTCTAACAGGCTAAACTTATCGGGCGGTATAGACCTCAGAACTTATACCGGCGAGCATTACCGCACTGTTGATGACCTATTGGGCGGCAAGTTTTTTATTGACAACGATACACAAGGCAGAAACCTGCACGAACCCATTGGCGAGCAAAAAGTGGTTGGCGATAAGGTAGATTTATACTACGATGGCATAGTGAACTGGGGCGGCGGCTTTGTGCAGGCAGAATATAAAACAAGCGCATTGAGCGCTTTTGTAAACCTGACAAGCGCAATAACCGCCTATAAACGCCGCGATTATTTCTTGCCCAAAGATGTAGTATTGCCCGATACTACCGTACTGCAAGCCGTAACTTATTACCAACCATTTATTTACAACGGCGATACCATAACCACCAACTCGCCAAATGTTCGTTTTTCGGAAACCGAAAACGTGGTTATACCCGGTTATACCGTAAAAGCCGGGTTAAATTACAACCTCACCGAAAAACAAAACGTGTATGTTAATGCCGGTTACATAGACAAAGCGCCCCCTTTTGACAATGTGTTTAACCGAAATAATAAAAGATACGGCAACATAGTAAAAGAGCGCATTACCGCAGCCGAACTGGGGTATGGCTTTAAGAGCAGAGCATTCTCGGCAAATTTGAATGCCTACTATACCGTATGGCTCAACCGTCCACTGCTTGCTAATTTTAGAAACGAAGATGACGAGGTAATACAGCTGAACGTAGAGGGTATCAGAGCCCACCACCGTGGCGTAGAGCTCGATTTTGCCTATATAGCTATACCCAATCTGCTAAAATTTGAAGGATTGGTTTCTGTTGGCGATTGGATATGGAAAACCGGCAGCGATGCCATTTTAAAAAGCGAAGATGCTACCATAGAAGCGCCATTTAGCGCTAATGGGGTTCATGTAGGCGATGCCGCCCAAATACAATACGGCTTATCGGCAAGGGTAGAACCGGTTAAAAACCTTTATACTACCATTAAGTGGACTTATTTCGGGAAAAACTATGCCGATTTTGCGCCCGACCAGCTCACCGGCGCTGATCAGGATAGGGAATCATGGAAAATGCCCAACTATTACCTGTTTGATGTTCATGCAGGCTACAACTTCAAAATAGGTAAACTGCGTTACAGAGCTTCGCTCAGTCTGTTAAATGCCTTAAACAATGCCTATATATCTGATGCAAGTACACGCTTAGGCTTTGAACCCAATCAGATTGAAGTGTTTTTTGGGCAAGGCATCAGACTTTCCGGCTCCTTAGGTGTTACTTTTTAAAAAACATGCGTTATCTTAGCGTTTATTTGTGGTGGTGATGTATATAGGCGCTGCAAATAACCGCTAAGTTCAATTTTACCCTAATCTGCAAAACTTACCCTAATGAACAAATCGCCGAAAGACCAAATTAACGAAGCCGCTATGCACCTTCCACAGCAGATGATAGTAATAGAAAGCGGAATTGACCCCCAAATTCTTAAAGAATACTTTGAGCAAGCCACGTTGATTGCAGAGGCTAATGATTTGGAAGAAAAACAATTCCATGTTGATTTATTTGAGGAAGCCCTTTTTGATACGGAGGTTAATGAAAAGGGTAAGCAAATCATGCTTATTAACCTTGCGCAGGTGGGTAGCATTGAAGCCTATAGGGTAATAGAAAAATTTGTCAACACCACTTCAGACGAAAACCTCAAAAAATGGGCGCTGCTTGCCTTGCAAGAGTGTAGAATGAGCGTAGAAAGTGAACTAACAGACGAAACACAGGGCTATATTTTATCGGGTTTGGGCGGAAAAAGCAACAAGCTCCGATATTTCTTTGCTGTTGCAGCCTATAAAGATACCCAACTATCGCCTTATCAGCATCAATTAGTGGAGCTGGAACTCAAAAGCATTTGCATAAAGTATCAAGCCGAAATTGAAGAAGTGCGCTTTGCATCACAATATATTTCTTTTGTTTTGTTGGTTCCCTTAGAGGTGGCTGTTGGGCAAATTATTGAAGATACTATTGACCAATGCAATGAAATGGGCAATTTTTTAATGCCCAATTTCTTAGTTACCAATGTGCTTATTCCTACCGAAGAAATGATGGACGAGTTGGTGGACGATTTGCAAAACGATAGATTAGATAGCGCCGATGAAGAAGATACTGACTCAGCCCAATTGCCCGATAATTAATATTATTGCCCTATTTTTTTTAACATTTTTTAGGGTTTGTGAACTTTATACTTGACTATTTTGGTTATTACCCAAACCCTTGCCATTTTTACCCGTTTATCATTTATTATTCCTTAAAACGCACTTTAACACAGTTTTTTTATGGCGAAAATTTTAGTAATTGACGACGACAAAGCCATTAGAGATTCTATTAGAGACACACTCCAATATGAAGGTTATGATGTAGATGTGGCAGAAGACGGAGTGGCGGGTATGGTAAAAATTAAAACTTCTGCCTTTGATTTGGTTTTGAGCGATATTAGGATGCCCAAAATGGATGGTAAACAATTTTTGGAGCAAGCCCTAAAACTCAAGCCCGAATTGCCAATTATTATTTTATCTGCATTTGCCGATAATGAAGAGGCAGTAGAAATAGTAAAAAAAGGAGCTTTTGACTTCATAAGCAAACCCTTTAAAGACAGAAACAGATTACTCATAACAGTACGAAATGCCTTAGATAAGTCAAACTTAGTAGGGCAAACCATAGCCCTAAAACGCAAAGTTTTCAGGGTTCAAGAAATTGTAGGGAAATCTGCTGCCATACAAGATATAAATGATTTAATAGATAGGGTTGCAGAAACAGAATCGAGTGTGCTGATAACCGGCGAAAACGGAACCGGTAAAGAGTTGGTTGCCCGATGGATTCACGAAAAAAGCCGCCGCTGCAACGGACCTTTTGTGGCGGTAAATTGTGCCGCCATTTCGCCCGAACTGATAGAAAGCGAATTGTTTGGACATGAAAAGGGCGCTTTTACTAATGCCATCAGGCAGCATTTGGGTAAATTTGAACAAGCCAACGGCGGTACCTTATTCCTTGATGAAATAGGTGATATGAGCCCTTCTGCCCAAACAAAAGTGCTTCGCGCCTTGCAAGACAGGGCTATTACGCGTGTAGGGGGCAGTAAAGATATTGAAGTGAATGTGCGTTTTTTGGCAGCTACTAACCAAAACCTGCAAGATGCTGTTGCCGGCAATCTTTTCCGTTTAGACCTTTACCACCGCTTAAATACCATTAACATTCATGTTCCGGCGCTTAGAGAACGCAGAGAAGACATACCTATCCTTGCAGAATACTTTATAACTGAAATTTGCAATGACCAAAATCTGCCCCCAAAATCTTTTGAGCCGGAAGCAATTACCGCCCTCCAAAACCATAATTGGACAGGTAACGTGCGTGAATTGCGCAATATGGTAGAACGGCTCATTATTTTATCGGCAAATAAGGTGATTACCCTTGCCGATTTTGAAAAATATGTGTCGCGCCCATCTCTCTCTAACAACATTGCCCAATTTAGCGAAGAACTATTTGAACAGTTTGCTACGCTTTCCGATTTTAGAGACCATGCCGAAAAGTTGTTTATTGCCCACAAACTCAAAAAAAACAACGGCAATATCTCAAAAACCGCTGAGGAATTAGATATTCAACGAAGCCATCTTTACAATAAAATGGATAAATACAACCTAAAGTGAACCACTGCTCCTTAAACCGAGCAGTATTTTACAATAAACCAATTTGTTTATTTAAATTTACATTGGGCTTATCCGAACCGAATTTTTTATTGGCGCTATTGTAGTACTGTTATTTAGTGTAGGTGTGTTTTTGTTTAACTCGCCCACTTATACGGTAGTGTTTCTATTTGTGTTTATGTTTGGGCTGTATTTGGTTGCCCAAGCCATACAGTTTCTTAATGATTTGGTTGTAGAGCAATTTTCTGTCTTAAATAACCAGTTGCAACTTGAGCTGATAGTAGAACCCAGACGCAGGTTTAGTTTTAAGCGGCGCTATCCGCTAATTAAAGGCAAATACCTAAACCGGAGACTTATGATTAGCAGTAAAGAGGTAATGATAGCAGGTGTTGCGTATCCACAAACCGTAATTGTGGTAGATGTGCTGCACTATGGTAAAACGTTTACCATAGGCAGCGAAACCATTTACACCATTTTAAGTAAACTGTGGGGTAAAAATGATATTTCGCTCAATGACCCCTTGTTTGACCGCATGTTTTACCTTACCGCCAATGATGCCGCCTTTTTGCAAAAAGTACTTGACCCCGATATTAGGGATATTATGAAGGCAAATATGTTTTTGCAAGACGGTAAATTTACCCTTAATCAGGCACAACTCCGTTATGAAGAGCAAATTTCTGTTATGACGGTGAGCCGCCGCAAACGCATAGAAAAGATAATCTTGATAATGTATATGATGGCTAAAAAAATAGACCATTTAGGCGGATAGCCGCTTAAATTGCCTCAAAAGTAATGGTATGCGTATTGGTTATACCACTTGTTTGGTCGGTATCGGTATATTTGATTTTGAAAATTTTAGCTGTTAAGTCTAATAGCTGCCATATTTGCGTAATTCCACTGCTAACCAATGTAATGGTGGTTTCATCGGTATTAAAAGACCATGTTCCTGTGCGGGTTTGCGGGTCATTTGCCAAACACTTCAGTGCGCCTTCGTCTATGATGGCTGTTCCGTTGGTGTTAAAAGTGAAAATATTGTCGGTTTCGCAGGGTTCTAAGTTGGCAAACCAATCAGTAATACCCAAAATGGGTGGCGTTATTGTCCATGCCTGAATGCGCCAATTACTACCGGTTAGTAACTCGGTATTGGATTTTTCTATTTGGCAACCGCTCATGAGTGCAGCTAAAAAAGCAAAAACAAATAGTAAGCGAAGTTTCATGAAAAGTTAGTGTTTAGTGGATAATTTACTAATAACTAATAACTGATAACTAACAATTACATACTGATAGAACCTTTTCTGAAATCAGATTTACCAATAATAGCGTTAATGATAAAAGGTTTACCCTGTGCCAAACCCTGTTGGGCTTGGGTAAGGGCTTGGTTAAAGTTTTCAAGCGTAGCTACCCGCTTTCCGTTTGCTCCAAATGCTTGCCCTACCATTTCATAGTCGGAATAAGCCAAATTGGTGGCGGCGGTACTTTGCAAAATGTCTATTTGGTCTCGGGCTATTTGTGCCCAAGCAGCATCGTTGCCTATGACCGATATAACGGGCAGATGGTGGCGCACAAAAGTATCGTACTCCATAAGGCTGTAAGCGCTGCTGCCATCGCCCCAAATGATGTAAACTTCAGCATCGGGAAAACAAAGTTTAGCGCCTAAGGCAAACCCTGCACCCACACCCAAAGTGCCAAATGCGCCCGGGTCTAACCAAGATAGGGGTTTTGGAGGGCGTAGCGTGTAGGCGGCAGTGCCAACAAAATCGCCGCCATCGGCAATTAAGATGGCATTATCGGGCAGTTGGGTGTTCATAGACCTAAACAACTGTAAGGGGTTAATACCGTTGGCAAGGTTTTCTTGCGCCCGGAGGCTGATGTTTTCTTCTCGCTTGGCATCGCTATTGACAAGGGTTTGGAGCCATGCGGAAATATCGGGTTTAGTGGGTTGCAAACCGGCAAGGGCAATAAGGCATTCTTGCGGGTCGGCAAGTAAACCTATATCGGGTTTTTTGTTTTTGTTGAGGTCTTCCTTGCTTCGGTTTATGTTAATGTAAACGGCATCGCGGTTTAGGTGCTGTCCATAATCTAACCTAAAATCGCAGGGGACACCGGCTAAAATGATAAGGTCGGCTTGTCGGAGGGCTTCGCGGCGGTGATGCCTAAATTGAATAGGGCTGTTAGCGCCCAGCAGCCCGCGCGCCATGCCCGATAGGTAAACCGGTATGCCCAACTTGTGTACGGCAGCCGCTAATTGGGCGGCTTTTTGTGGAAACATAACCGCGCCACTGCCAATGAGCAGCAAAGGTTTTTGTGCTTTTTGCAATTGCCGTGCAAGTTGGCTAAGTTGTGAGCCGGAGTGGTGCGGGTATTGTATGGGCGGCTGCCGGTTGGTAAACTGTATGCTGTTTTTACCGGCAAAAACGCCTTCCACGTGTCGGTTTACATACCATTTAATAACGCGGTCTTTGAGGTTTCGGGGCGGCACATCGCTTTTGGCGCCGTACCATTCCCTTACCAATGATTCATCGTACAGCAAATCAATAGGACATTCTACAAACACCGGACCGGGCACGCCTGTTTGCGCTATGGCAAAGGCTTTTTGCAAGGTGGGCACTATGTCTTTTACCCTTTTTAACGAGGCAGCCCACTTTACATTGGGTTTCATGAGCGCCATTTGGTCAATATCTTGCAAAGAGCCTCTGCCTTTTAAAATAGTGGCAGCCGCACCGCCCAGCAGTACTAAGGGCGATTGGGCAAGCATAGCGTTTTTAACGGCGGTAATGGTATTGGTAAGCCCTGGTCCGGCGGTAACTGCCGCCACACCGGGCACTCCACTCAGCCTTGAAACGGCATCGGCGGCAAAAACGGCGTTTACCTCATGCCGGGTATCAATTACCCTGATGCCTGCTTTTTCGGCTTCAACAAATATGGGCGAAATATGCCCGCCACATAGGGTAAATAAAAATTTTACGCCTTGTTCTTTTAGTACCTTAGCTATAATTACTCCTCCGTTCATGCAAAAAAATGTGTGTTTGTAGAACAAAAAACACAAGCAGCCGCTGCGCTTGTGCTTAACGCATTTGGTTCATGCGCATTTTGCGACCTTTGTAGGTGCGCCCGTCAATAGAGCGCACCATTTGGTTGGCGTATTCTTTTTCAATTTCTATGGTGGTATGAATAGACCGCAAATCTATACGCCCCAATACGTCTTTTTTAAGACCACTCATATCTAAAATAAACTGGAGGAGACTGGCTTTGTAAAAACCGTCTTTTTGCCCGATGTTGAGAAACAAGGTAACATAGGTAGCGCCACCTGAAAAACTGCGCCCTTTGGTATCGCGCGTATCCCTGCCCTCGCCGCGGGGAGATTGTTTGCGGTCTTTGTTAGTGCGCGGTTCGGAGCGGAGGTTAAGGTCGGCAGCGTTTTCGTAGTATTTCAAAAACCTGTCGAACTCCATGGCGGCAAGGCGTTTAAGGATTTCTACCTTGCTCATGTGGGCAACTTTTTCTTCCAACATAGGCACGTAGGTTTCATAGTCGCCGTGGCTAATATCGGTTTGCAACATTCTGTCCATAAAATGGAAAAACTGTTTACGGCAAACGTCTTTACCGCTGGGTATTTCTAATTTGTGAAATGTTATCTTAATAAAGCGTTCTATATTGAGCAGTTTGTTTCTGTCTTTTGGGCTGCAAATAGACATACAAACGCCGGTTTTACCTGCTCTGCCGGTTCGTCCGCTGCGGTGGGTATAAACTTCGGGGTCATCGGGCAGTTCGTAGTTAATAACATGGGTAATGCCTTGCACGTCAATACCTCTTGCTGCCACATCGGTAGCAATGAGCAATTGAAGGGTTTTGTCTTTAAACTCGCCCATTACCTTATCGCGTTGGGCTTGGCTTAGGTCGCCATGAATAGCGTCCACGTCATACCCTTCGCGCACCAATTTGGAGGTAATTTCTTGCACATCGGCGCGGGTACGGGCAAAAATAAGGGCATACATACCCGGGTGAAAATCGATAAGGCGTTTTAGGGCTTCGTAACGGTCTTGTGATGATACAAGGTAAAACTGGTGGTCTATGTTGATATTTGCCGTATTTACCTTACCTATGGTAATTTCAATGGGTGTTTTCATAAACTGGCGACTCACCTGTTTTACCTCGGGGGGCATGGTGGCGCTGAACAGCCACATACAGTGGCGGTTGGGGGTATGTTTGAGCACAAACTCAATGTCTTCCTTAAAACCCATGTTGAGCATTTCATCGGCTTCGTCGAGCACAATGTAGTTAATGCTTTCCAAATTAATGGCTTGCCTTTCAATAAGGTCTATCAACCTGCCCGGTGTAGCAACTACTATTTGTGCGCCGGTTTTAAGGTCTTTAATTTGGTTGTAAATGGCTGCGCCGCCATATACGGCTACGGAGCGCATTTGTGGCATAAACTTGCTAAATTGCTCTAAATCTTTTACAATTTGCATACACAGCTCACGCGTGGGGCAAATAATAAGCGCCTGCGGATATTTTACATCGGTGGTTACTAATTGCAGCAAGGGTAAGCCAAAAGCGGCAGTTTTACCGGTTCCGGTTTGCGCCAGTCCTACCAAATCGCAATCGCCTTGTAATACAGCCGGTATGGTTTGTTCTTGTATGGGGGTGGGTTGGGTAAATCCTAAGGCTGTTACAGCCTTCATAAGCGGCTCGGTTAAGCCTAATTGTTCAAAAGTCATTACAGATTAGTTAATTTACCGCAAAGATACGATAAAAAACGGGCATTGCTTACTTATGGCAAAGATAGCGGTTTTTATGTTGTTATATCTTAACTACTTACCTTGTGTTTTGGTCTTAAATAAATTCCTTATTTCTTTGTGTTATTTGGGCAAAATCTTGTAAGTAGTTATATTTCAGTGCGCTGCACCTGTTATAAACGGGTTTACCTGCTTGCTACCAATAGGTTGGTGCGCTGCACCTTTTAAGGATAATGGTTAGCTCATTGCCATTGCCGATTTGGAAGAACTGAAAAAAGCCATTTTACAAAAGCATTTGCGAGGGAATTAAAAACTTAAAAAGTGGTTGCGGCATGATAGCATCATCAGATATATCGCCCTTTTCAGGGTTTGGTTTTGTGGTATCGGCATCATAGCGAGGGGCGTTACCGCCTCGCTGGAGGATTACGCCCTTTCAGGGCTTGGTTTTGTGGCATCGGCATCATAGCGAGGGGCGTTACCGCCTCGCTGGAGGATTACGCCCTTTCAG
>ERZ761610.1318-NODE-1318-length-14167-cov-95.944303_pt1 | contig 14167 bp, 11 predicted proteins | sample MGYA00512164_ERZ761610 | MGnify/ENA primary metagenome ERZ761610 (study PRJEB28899, sample SAMN02850038) | bioreactor sludge metagenome | biome: EBPR Sludge; feature: EBPR Bioreactor; material: flocular biomat | place: Australia: Thorneside Wastwater Treatment... | reverse complement strand
GACTGCGCCAGATCGTGCATGAGCCGCAGGATGCGCCGGATGAGGTCTTTGAGATCGGCGCGGTTGGCAAATTCCACATCCTCCTCGCCGAAGTCCAATTCCAATTCGATCAGAGCGGCAAAGTCAATGAGTTCCTGCCGGAGCCGGCGGATTTCGTTGCTGAACCCGCCGCGCATCTGTTGCATGGCAATGGCATGAGCGGAGGCTGATTCGGAGGCGATGAGGTCGGCCACGGCTTCGGCCTGACTGAGGTCCATGCGGCCATTGAGAAAAGCACGCAACGTGAACTCGCCGGGCTTGGCCAAACGGGCGCCCTTGCGCAACAACAAAGCCATGACTTCCTGCAAAATATAATGTGAACCGTGACAGGAGATTTCGGTTGCATCTTCGCCGGTGTAGGAACGCGGCCCCCGAAAAAGAGACACCAGCACTTCGTCCAACAGGCGGCCTTCTTCATCGTGGATGCTGCCGAAATGCAGGGTATGACCGGGCTGGTCTTCGAGTTTTTTTCCTTTAAAAACAGCGTCCGTCAAACGGATGGCTTCCGGCCCGGAAACCCGGATCACCCCGATGGCGCCTGTGCCGGGCGGCGTTGCCAATGCTATGATGGTGTCCATGGTATTGTTGTTTCCGTTGTGTTCAGGTAGTTAACAAAACCGACATTTCCAATTACAGATTTCGTGGAAAGATGGCCGGTATCGTTCTTCTTTTGAGTTCGTTTCCACTTGCGGCGAATGGCTTTTGTATTTCTAAAGGATTGTTTGTCGAAGGCTACAATTCTTACAAAGTCATCCTGCGGCAAAACTTCAACGAGTACATCACTTGCACTGCATCCATAAGTTACTCTCAAAATCACTTTATCTTTTTTGGGAATGGAGATTTCAAAATGGCCATTGAGGTCGCTCAAAGTTTGATTTGCCCTATTGCCATATTCTTCTATTGTAGCACCAATGAGCACCTCATTCTGATCATCCGTAACAATCCCCCTTATTTTACGAAAATCGCTTGCCGACAGTTCGCTTGCCGAAATCAAGATTACTAAAGCTGATATGATGAATCTGGCACTTATCATCTTTTTTTGTTTCAACCCCAAGAAATCCTGCTAAGCTCGCAGCTCATGGCTTGCGGCTTGTAGCTTGTAGCCAGATGCTAAAGGACCTCCAACTCCACCCAAACCGGGCAATGATCGGAATGCACCGCATCGGGCAACTGGGCAGCCTGCCGAATTTGACCTCGCAGATTGTCGGTAACAGACTGGTAATCAATACGCCAACCTTTGTTTCTGGCCCGCGAACCAGCCCTGAAGCTCCACCAACTGTACGACACGGCCTCCGGATGTAAATATCGGAACGCGTCGGTGAAGCCGCTCTCGAACCAGCGCGTCATCCATGCGCGTTCTTCGGGCAGGAAGCCGGAAGATTTTTTGTTGCCCACCGGATCGTGGATGTCTATGGGGTGGTGCGCGATGTTGTAGTCTCCTACCACCACCAATTGGGGGCGCTCACGGCGCAATTCCTGCACCCACTGGAAAAAATCTTCCAGAAATTCCATTTTGAAAGCCTGCCGTTCATCACCAGTAGTGCCGGACGGGAAGTAGCAATTGAGCAGCGTCCAGTCGCCAAAATCCGCGCGGAGGATGCGCCCTTCGCGGTCGTATTTTTCCATGCCGCAGCCGGCAATCACTTGGTCGGGCTTGATTTTGGTGTAAATGGCCACGCCGCTGTAACCCTTCTTCTCGGCGCTGTGCCAATAGCCGTGATAGCCCATTGCCTCCAGAGCGGAGTCGTCAAACTGGTCTTTCTCCGCTTTGGTTTCCTGAAAACAGAGGATGTCGTATTGGCCGGCGCGAATCCAGTCTTCCAGCCCTTTGGACGCAGCCGAGCGAATGCCGTTGAGATTGTAAGAAACGATGCCGACAGCCATCAGAGGAAGCGTTGGAGGTGGTGAGCAGTGAGGGTTTGCAGCGTTTGCAGGGCCAGCGAACGGGCGGCCTCCGCATTGAAACCCTTGTCCATAAAATGATCTTCGAGGCGTACCTGCGACTGATGGTAAGCGGCGCGGAATGCAGTGACCATTTCTTTGTTCAGCGGATCGCGCTGCGCCCAGGCATCTAAGCCCTTCCACAGGCGGATGTTCCAGTTTTCCAGACTGATTTCGTTTTCTTTCTGCGGGGCAGCGGGCGCACTGAACAGGCGGGCGCGTTGTGCGGCAGCGGCGGCATTGTCGCTCGTGTTCACCCCCAGGTCTTGCGCGATGGCCGCGAGGGTAGCCACTTCGGGCCAGGTAGAGAGCTGATCGCAGCCGCGGAAGGGGAAGTCGGCGTCGGAATAATCGGCGTAGGCTTCATACACACGGGCCATCTCGGCGGGATGGCGAGGGGCCAGCCAGCAGGGCGTGGTCACTAAGTTGCCGGGCGCGCTGTGCAGGAAGTGGATGTGCAGTAAAAGCTGATCTAAAGACGTGTAGGAATAGGTAGAGCGCGTGTCGAAAGGCGGCGATTTTCGGAGAATTTTTCCGTCGAAGGACTCCCTGATGGCTGTGTTCATCAATTGATTGACATCTGCGGAAGCGCCCCGGTTGGTGTACAACACATACGCCTGCCAGGCTTTGGCTAAGGGGCCGTTGGCAGTAGTCACTTCCACAACGGCGGCGGCATCGTCGTTCATGGCATCCAATGCGCGCTGGAACCTGATGGCTGTGGGCGTCATGCCCGGCCGGGTGTTATGCTCAGTCGAGGCGGCATACCGCATGGTCTGGCGGTGGCTGCCGGCAAAATCGTTGTAAGCATTGGCTGTGCCGTTGCCATAATAACCGTCTAAAGAACCGGTGTAAGCGCCCTGTTCTTTGAGTATTTGTTGTAAATCCAACACCGAGCGGCGTTTCACGTTGCTGCGAATAACCGGCATCTGCACCAAAGCAATGGCCCCCGTGGAGCGCGGCTGCATGGTGGGCGTTGCGGGCTGTGGCGACGCGGGTTGCTGCGGGGTGTTTACCTGCGCTTCCGGGCTTTTGATGCGCGACTGTGTTTGCTCGTAAGAAGGTGGAATGACGCTGATGGAGGAGGCGGGTTCAGCGGGCTTTACCGGTTGTATTTGCAGCGGAATGAGCGGTTTTTTGATGCCCGTTTCAAACTCGGTCAATTTGTGCAGGGTCATGCTGTTGACCACTTTTACAAAGGCGTCGCGGAAGCCGGCTTTTTTGATATCGTCCAATTTTTTGCGCGCTTCTTCCACATTGGCATAAGGTCCTGCCACGATTTTCACGTCGTCCACTCCCATGATACCGTACAAATCGCCGGCGGCGGCATAGCGCGCCCAATTAGTTTTGGCGTTCGACTTCTCGGAGCCCAACTGTATGATGGCCACATTCATGCCCTCATTGAGAAAAACCTGCATGGCATACGCATTGGGGTACCCGGCAGCTCGCACGGCAGCTACGGCGCGGTCGGCAGCGGCTTTGGCATCGTATCCGCCCAGCATGATGCGCGACACGCCGGCGTCCACAGGCGCGGCATGCACAAAGCCGATGCTTCTGAGTTTGGAAAAATCATCGGCGCGGGCCTCCATAAAATTGCCGACTTGCACCGTGTAGCGCTCTTGCGCCGAGAGGGAAAAGGCCGCCGCAAAGAGCGCAACCGCCATGAAAAGAGTTCGTTTCAGCATTCGTTTCAGATTAAGTACTGATCTAAATCATCGCGTTGATAAACGCAAACGCATGGCCAAAAGTACCTCTTTTTGTAGAAAATCAAAAACTCGGCTGCGGGAGTGTATATTCCGACGCATCTGCCCCCCCTGAGTGTTGATAACTTTCCGGAAGGTCTGACCCCCCCTGAAAATGTGGATAGATGTGTAACTTCATCAACGGATCAAGATGGTAAAACCAAAATGCATGGACCAGATGAAAGCGATGTACATTGGCTTGTTGAGGCCGCAGCTCCGAAGAGAAACGGTAATAAATGTTGATTTTCTACATGGCAAGCCGGGAGATGTGCGGATAATAGGTTCCGGGACGCCCCAGGCGCCCCCGAAACCAGCAGCATTCTATGCCATCATTTCGTTGGCTATCATTTCTGCTTGTTTCAAAACAGTCTCTGTCGCCAACATCTGCATATCGGGCGGATAACCATATTTTCTTAAAAGCCTTTTGACCGCAACTTTCAATTTGGCTTTCACGCTTTCCTTGATGGTCCAGTCAATAGAAGCGTTTTGTCGGATGGTCTCTGTCAATGCAACGGCAAGCTCTCTCAATTGGTCTTTTTGCATGAGATCTCTCGCGCTGTCATTGTTGGCTACGGCCGTATAAAAGGCATATTCAAAGTCTGTTAAACCCATGGTCTTCGCTTCATTGTCCATCTCGACAATGTCTTTGCTCAGCTTGATAAGCTCTTCGATAACTTCCGCAGCGCTGAGTATTTTGTTGTGGTATTTTTTGATGGAATTTTCGAGCATTTCCAAAAAAGTCCTGCTCTTGACCAGATTCTGTTTTGCCCTCGACTTGATCTCATCATTCAGCAGTTTTTTCAACACTTCAAGCGCCACATTCTTGTGCTCCATTCCTTTCAGTTCCAATAGAAATTCTTCTGACAAGATGGAAATATCTGGTTTTTTGATCCCGGCGGCATCAAACACGTCTATCACCTGTTCAGAAACCAACGCCTTATCAATGACCTGCCTGATGGTGGTTTCAATTTCTTCATCTGTTCTACCTGAGCCTGTGATGTCAAATTTGGCCAAGCGGGCTTTTACCGCCTGAAAAAACGAAACTTCGTCTTTTACATCCATCGCCTGTTCATGCGGAATAGCCAGGGCAAAGGATTTAGAGAGGGCGGTCACCTCGTTGATGAAGCGTTTTTTGCCGTCTTCCAGACCGAGAATGTGTTCTTCGGCGGCCAGAATCATAGATAATTTCTTAGATGTTTCTGCGTCAAAATAGGTTTCATACTCAAAGCCATGAAACATTTGCGAAACCACTTCCAATTTCTCCAACATCAAAGCAACGGCTTGTTCCTGCAAGATGGTCGGATCGCCTTTGCCGCCGGCATCAGCGTAAAATGCCAAAGCGTTTTTCAAGTCTGATGCAATGCCCAGATAATCTACAATCAAACCGCCCGGCTTATCTTTATAAACCCGGTTTACCCTGGCAATTGCTTGCATCAGGTTGTGCCCTTTCATGGGTTTGTCAATGTAGAGGGTATGCAGACAAGGTGCGTCAAAACCCGTCAGCCACATATCTCGCACAATGACCAGCTCCAACTCGTCATCGGGGTTTTTCATTCTGTCTGCCAAAACCCTGCGTTGCTCTTTGGTGGTGTGATGTTTTGAAATCTTCGGACCATCTGAGGAAGCGGAAGTCATCACTACTTTGATTTTTCCTTTGTTTAAATCGTCCGAATGCCATTCGGGTTGAAGCGCAATGATGGCTTCGTATAGGTCGGCTGCAATTCTCCGGCTCATGGAAACAATCATGCCTTTGCCCAGAAACACTTCCTGCCTTTGCCCGAAATGCTCTACGATGTCTCTGGCGATGTTTTTAATTCTTTTTTCGCTGCCCACCAATGCTTCCAACTGTGCCCACTTGGCTTTTGCTTTCTGCGTGGTGGTCAAATCTTCCTGCTCCAGTTCGTCGTCCAATTCGTCAACGAGTTTTCTGCCCTCTTCACTCAAATTGACTTTCGCCAAACGACTTTCGTAATAAATCCTGACCGTTGCGCCGTCTTCCACCGCCTGAGCTATATCGTAAATGTCCACATAATTGCCGAAAACTGCCGGTGTATTTACGTCCGTATTTTCGATGGGCGTGCCTGTAAATCCTAAATAAGTGGCGTTGGGCAAGGCATCCCGCATGTATTTGGCAAAACCGTACACGATTTTTTTACCAACTACATTTTTGTTGGCATCCCTGTCGTCAATGGTTTTTGCTTTGAATCCATATTGCGTTCTATGGGCTTCGTCGGCTATCACAACAATGTTGGGCCTGTCGGAAAGCAACTCGTAAACATTGCCTTCTTCGGGCTGAAATTTCTGGATGGTAGTGAATACCACGCCGCCCGAAGCCACTTTCAATAATTCTTTCAGTTGGCTCCTGTCTTCTGCCTGCACAGGCTCCTGCCTCAACAGTTGTTTGGAGGCTGCAAATGTGTCAAAAAGCTGGTCGTCCAGGTCGTTTCTGTCGGTAATGACTACAATGGTGGGGTTGTCCATGAGCAAAACAACCTTGCCGGTGTAAAACACCATGGACAATGACTTGCCGCTGCCCTGCGTATGCCATACCACGCCGCCTTTCCGGTCGCCCACAGGTTGTTTTTTTACTCCGGGAAGCCCATAGCTTTCGGGCGTTTCCAATGTCATACTCAACGGCATTTCGCCGCCGGTAAGGGGCAGGTCGGCGACAGGCACATAACCCGCTGCCCGCAATGTGGATTCCACAGCGCGATTGACGGCATAGTATTGATGATAAGCCGCTAATTTCTTGACGGTTGTTATCGTGGTGATGCCGTTTGCATCTTCCTTTTTGGACTTTTCAAAAACTACAAAATGCCGGATAAGGTCAAGCAGGGTTTCTTTGTTGAGCATACCCTGGATGAGTGTTTCCAACTGACTGACCAAATGGGATGCTTCCGCTTTTCCGTCTGCCGACTTCCAGGCCATGTACCGGCTGAATCCGGCAGAGACGGAACCTGCCTTGGCCTCCAAACCGTCGGAAATGACAACAAAACCATTATAGGTGAATAAGGAGGGAATAATGGCTTTATAGGTTTCTATTTGTTTGAATGCTGAATGTACCGTTGTGTTTTCATCGGCTGCATTTTTGAGTTCCATCACTACCAATGGAATGCCATTGACAAACAGGATAATATCGGGCCTTTTGCCATGTTTGCCGGCCGGCAGGGTATTTCCGCTTTCGATAATGGTAAACTGATTGGCTACAACAAAATCGTTATTGTATGGATTTTTAAAGTCAATGAGCCACACCCGGTCGCCCCGTTCGTCGCCATCTACTCGTTTGGAAACCGGAATGCCTTCCGTCAGCAGGCGGTGAAACATTTCATTGTTGATGATCAATTCCGGCGATGCCAGGCGCTGTATTGCTTTAATGGCTTCGGCTTGTGCGTCGGCTGGGATGCCTCGATTGATTCGTTGTACCGCCTTTTCTATTCTGCCGGGCAGCAAAACCTGTTCATAGTTCGCCCGTTCCGGGTTGTCTCCATCCGGGGCAATGTCGGGCGCATACACGTATTCATAACCCAGTTTATTGAGCAATTCAATGGCAAAGGATTCGATGATATGTTCGGTGATGCGTGTCAATGCCTGATTCGCTTTTTATGGCAACAATAGGCCAAATTACGATTTATTCAACAAAATTCAACCGGCTTAAAGAACTGCCTGCCTCTTGAGTGCGGCCATATTTTTTTATGATGCAGTCGGCCAACGATGATCGCAGGATGTGAATTAAATTTTTTTGCGAACGCAACTATATCCTCGTCGGTTATACGGAGTCGCTGCACAATTTCATCTTCCTGCTCTTTTGAGAGCGTCCATTTGACCGCAAAACTATCGGCTTCTTTTTCCTTTGTTTCGTCTTTGTCAGGGTACTCTACATCTTCCAGAAAAATGTCCTTTTTACCATGTTGCAGAATATGCCCCGCTTCGTGAAAGAAAGTAAACCAAAAGCTGTCATTCCGGTTGTAGCGGCCTGTCAACTGTATCAATGGTATGTCGTTAAGCCAGCGCGTGCTGCCGTTTATGGGGGCTTTATTAATACAGGGCGTATGTACCACCTTGACTCCTGCTTTCAGACATAGCGCTTGCAACTGCTCAAAGAAGTTTTCAGGGTGCTTTGCCATGATTTTTTTAATTTCCGGCAAAGCTGCCTTAAAGGCCGCCTCACTGTAGGGCCTGTCGGGCAATTCAGCGGCCTGCAACTCGCCTTTGCGCAGCCATGCCGAAACGGCATAAGGTTCCTTGGTGTGCGCTAATGAAATGCGGAACGCCACTTTCAGTTCCTTATAAAGATAAAAGTCTTCCCACGCCTTGGGATGGCTTACACTGAAAAATGTCAAAAGTTCGGCTGTTTTTTCTTCCAACGTAGTTCTGGCAGGAATCCATCCTTTTTTCACCATATCGGCAATGGGGAATTTTTTGGCCCATTCAGTGGCTGCTTTCAGCCTTTCTTGCTGTGCTTTCCGGGCGATGTACTCGTCATAGTTGCGCTGCATGTTGAGCCAAAAGTGGGCGGGTATTCTCAGCACATGCTCAAACTGAACCGCCATTTCGGGCGTCATGCTGCTTTTGCCTTTCAGAATAGCAATTACTGTTTTTTCGGGCTTGCCGGTTCGTACGGCAAACTCTTTGGGGCCCATTCTCAGCTCGGCCAGTTTTTCAGCGAGGGTTTCGCCGGGGTGAAATACTATCGGCGGGTGGTATTGGTTGCTTTGTGTGGTCATAGCTGCTTTATTTTTTCGTTCTTCATGAGCCGTGATAGTCGGTAATCTCTATGATTTCCACGCCCATGATTTCAAGCCAGATGTATTTGCCGTCGTTATCGGCAGGTATGGGATTTTCGTGTGGTTCAAACACCAGACGGTAAGGTTGATCCAGATCGCAGGCCCATTGCCCTTTTCGGTTGCCTGTAAGTTCGTGATAATGCCCGGGCAGGTGGCGCACATCTTCTAACGAAATGGCGTTGCGAAGGTCGCCCAGACGTTTGTTGAAGAGCCGGGCACGACGCTCCCCCATTTCATTTTGGCACTTTTTGTAGTCATTCGCCAGCTTCTCCAGCTTTCTGTCGTCAAAGGTAATGTTCACTGCAAAGGTATGGTTTTTTACAGCTTACACCAAGTGTAAGCCAAAGTATTTTTCAGGATTCACTTTCTTACATGCTGCAAAATCTCCCATAATAACTTCTCTACACTTGTATCTGTTGGCTGATGTTCATGATTCGATCTGTGTTGCTGTAGCCCGAAGTACTTTTTATTCCACTCTTTACTCCCGGCATCAAAGAAGTTCCAAAACGCAAGTACACCAAAGTAAACATCAGGAAATGCATCTTTGATTAGTTTTTCCCTTTCTTCCAAATGCCTCATAATCGCTTTTCCTCTCCAGCCATCGCTCACTTTCAACTCGACTACGGCACACAATTCACCCTCTTTCCATATCGAAACATCCGGCTTTTTCCCGATGTCGGGAAGTTTTTTTTCAGAGAATACCTCAAAGCCTTTTTGACCTAAAACAGCCTTCAAAAACAACAGACAGGTTTCGGTAAAAAAGTCTGCGGCAGTTGAATTGACCTCCCGCCCAAGGATTTCTTTATTTTTGGGTACATTAAAATCCCAGAAAGCCCACATGCGGTTTACGATTGCTTTTGTAATTTCCGTACCGGAAAGATCGAACTCATAAGCCTCTAACTTGCTTTTGATCCTGCGTTGAATACCCAACAACGCACGGTAATGCTCGGTGAATTGGCTGTCAATGCTTTTCAATGATTGGCTCATGTGACCATGTTTTAAAGGTATATTTTGACCTCCCCGCTCATCAGCTTCGGCAACAAGGTGTCGCGCAGGGTGGTGAGGGTGCGGATTTGGGTTTTATTTTGGTTTACTTTTTTAAACAACGGTTTGACATGACTATTAAAGTCTATAACCAATTTCTCAGTCGGCATAGGATATTCAAGTTCAAAAAGTAATGCTTTATAATCCAAATTTTTTATGCCTGAACTCCCATTTTCAAGATTAAAAAATTCATCCTGATTATATAAGTATTGAATATAACAGTATAAGAAAAACGAATATTCAGGTTTTTTTACCCGAATCATTCTACAAAAATTTGAAAATACTAAAGGATAATCAAATAAATTTTTTATATCCTGATTTATATAACATACTCTACCAGTTGATTGACTCTCTGTTCCGCCAGAGATTTCAATTATTAAATCTCCTTCGTTGGGCTCAATATTTTTAAACTTACTTTCTTTTACATATCTTATTGGAGTTTTCCCTGGCAAACCAATATTTAAATCTGCTATATCGGTACCTCGTATACAATAAACAGCTTTATTGAAGTCTCCTTCTGCATTTTCCTTTCCCCATTCACCACCAATAGTTTCACTTATCCATTTGCCTAACTTTCCATTCAAATAACCATCAACTTGTGTTCCTTCATTTGTAATCTTCTTAATGGGCTCCACAAACCACTGCCTGAACAGCGTTTCCGCCATTTTTTCCAAAGTGGCGTTTTGGCGGTGCAGCAGGTCTATTTTGTCGTCGAGGCTGCTGAGGATGGAGGCAATGGCGGTTTGTTCTAGTTTTGACTTTGGTGCGAAAATTTCAAAATCAGCAATCTGTTTTTGACTGATATGTGGTATAGAAGTACCTGTATGAATTGCTTCCACATAATCTTTAAAATTGTCAGAAAAAATATGATACCACAAATAGCTCTGGTCAAAATTGCTTTTTGCTCTTAATCTTGCTACTCGTTGAGCTAATATCAAGGGAAGTTCTTTATATCTAATTTTTGCTCGATTGTGACCAACTCTTGAGCCGTCCATACCGACAACTATATCGTTTTCTTCTAATAAATACTGTTCTAAGTTCTCTGTGGATTTATTCCAATATTTTTCACTATCCCATCTTAGGTTTCCAATTGTAACGTTTTCGCCTCTTACAACCCTAAGGCTACCTTTAAACTCATATTCATCTCCTTTAAAAGCATAGCCTGTAGATATATCTACTGCTTCACTTAATTTATAATTTTTCCACTCACTCATAGATGTTACTTTTTGATAAAACACCTGTCCCACCCTTTCGATGTGCGCAACCAGATCGGGGTTTCCAATGTGCTGAAAGACAGATAAATCTATTTTGTAGGGCAAAAGCAGATCATCCAGTTCATTTTCTATTTTTTGGAGGGTGCTCAGAGTTAGTTTTTCGCCTGATAAAGTCAGGTCAATATCGGAGCCGGGGCGGTAGTTTCCCTTGGCTCTTGAGCCATACAAAATGGCCTTTTCCACATCAGGATACTTTGCAAATACTTCCTGAATGGCCTGTATGGTATCATTCGTTAATCCGTACATCATAAAAAAGCTTTGACATAATTGCTGAGGCGTTGCTCCCGGCGAATATCTGATTCACTCATGTATGTTGATTTTTAAAAGGTTGGCAGCGATCATTTCCTTCCATTTGTATTTCAAGGCTTTACGCATCTTCACTCTCCTGCTCTGCGTTAAAATTATTCAACTCGCTGATCAGCATCGCTTCTAATGCTTTGGTAGGCAGCAGCAGTTGGTATTCGGCTACGCCAATGGGCTTGTGCACGTCTTGCAGCGCAATTTCCACATCCAAGTGGTCTTTATCGGCACAGAGTATGATGCCGATGGAAGGATTTTCACCTGGCTGTTTTTCGAGTCGGTCGAGCAACCCTAAGTAAAAGTTCATTTTGCCTATATATTCCGGTTTAAAACCGCCAAGTTTCAGTTCCAGCGCTACCAGACTACGGAGGCTACGGTGGTACAGCAAAATATCTACAAAGTATTCTTTGTGGTTGTATTCTATTCGGTACTGATTGCCGATAAAGGTGAAACCCTGGCCCAGCTCCAATAAAAAGTGCTTGATTTTTTCTACCAATCTTTTTTCTAAATCAGTTTCTCTTACGGCTTGTGTTAATCCCAAAAAGCCCAGATTATAGCTGCTTTTGAGGATGTCATCGGCCTGTTCTGCCAAAATTTCGGGCAGGGTTTCGTTGAAATTATGTGATTTGGGCAAGTGTTTTTCAGCATGGTAGGCATCTGCTTTCAGATAGTTGAGCAATATATCTCTTGACCAGCCCAGTACAATGGCCTTTTCTGCATAAAACAGGGCTTCGTCATAGTTTGTAGTCTTGCTCAAAATCAGTAAATTGTGTTTCCATGGCAAAACTGCGACGGACTGTCGCAGTTTTGGCGGCGCATCTTTGTATTGCTCATAAAAGCGCTTCATATCCCACAAATTACGCGGTGAAAGCCCCATATCCGGGAACTCAGATTTCAAGTCGGCAGATAGCCGGTTGACCACCCCTGCGCCGTGTCCTTTTTCGATTTTTCTCTCCGATAGTAGTTTGCCCAAATTCCAATACACCCCCATCGCGGCAGTGTTTACCTGTCTTGCAATGGCGATTCGGGCCGTTTTGATTTCCGTCACCGCCAATTGAAAGATTTCAACATATTGCTGGTCTGATTCCATGATTTACACCTTTATTTTAGACAAATTGGCAGCAATGATTGCATTCAATTGTGCTTCTTCCTGGAGTTGTGCTTCCAGTTCGGCTTTCAACGCCGCAAAGCGCTCGGCAAAGTTGAAGTCGTCTTCTTCATCAGGCAAGCCAACATATCTTCCTGGAGTTAGCACATAGTCCAATGCTGCCACCTTGCTTATCGGGGCAGCGGCACAAAAGCCTGCAACATCTTCATACTTGCCGTCAGGATTTCTCCAGTTGTGGTACGTGCCGGCAATTTTGTCAATGTCTTCCTGAGAGAGTTCGCGGGTTCTGCGGTTGATCAAATGCCCCAGGTTTCGGGCATCAATAAATAAAATCTCATGGCTGCGGTCTCTGAAACCTCCGCCTCCCCTGCGGTTGCGGCTCATAAACCACAGTGCGGCAGGTATTTGCGTGTTCAGGAAGAGTTTGGCGGGCAGGTTCACGATACAGTCAATGAGGCCCGCTTCTACTAATAATTTTCTGATATCGCCTTCGCCGGAAGTTTTAGAAGTCAATGCGCCTTTGGCCAGCACCACGCCGGCTTGTCCGGTGGGCGACAAGTGATAAATGAAGTGCTGCATCCACGCAAAGTTGGCATTGCCGGTGGGCGGCACGCCGTATTGCCAGCGGCCGTCGTTGCGGAGCAGATCGCCGCCCCAGTCGCTCACATTAAAGGGTGGATTGGCGATGATGAAATCGGCTTTCAGGTCTTTGTGGGCATCGTTCAGAAAAGAGCCTTCGTTGTTCCATTTCACCTGCGAGCTGTCAATACCGCGGATGGCGAGGTTCATTTTGCACAATCGCCAGGTGGTTTGGTTGCTTTCCTGTCCGTAAATGGAAATGTCGTTGACTTTCCCCTGATGTTCGGTGACAAACTTTTCGGAATGTACAAACATACCGCCCGAACCACAGCAGGGGTCGAATACGCGGCCTTTGTAGGGTTCCAGCATTTCCACCAGCAATTCTACTACGCTGCGCGGAGTGTAGAACTGCCCGCCTTTTTTGCCTTCCGCAAGGGCAAATTCGCCGAGGAAATACTCAAACACATGGCCCAGTACATCGGCGCTGCGGGCCTTGGCATCGCCCAGCGCAATATTGCTCACCAAATCAATCAATTCGCCCAGGCTGGTGGGGTCGAGATTTTGCCTGGCATAGACTTTGGGAAGTACGCCTTGCAGCTCTTTCGGATTTTCTTTTTCGATGGCGTCCATGGCATCGTCCACCACCTTGCCGATGTCGGGCAGTTTTGCATTGGAACGCAGGAAACTCCAACGGGCATTTTGAGGCACGAAGAATACATTATCAGCTTTGTATTCGTCTTTGTCTTCAGGGGCGGCGCCTTGTTCCACGTCCAACGTGAGTTGCTGAAATTTTTCTTCAAAAGCATCCGAGATGTATTTCAGGAAGATAAGCCCCAGTACAATGTGTTTGTACTCAGCGGCATCAATGTTCTTGCGGAGCTTGTCTGCGGTCTTCCAGAGTTGCTTTTCCAAAGGTTCTTCGTTGGTTGTTTTTTGTTTGGCCATTGTGTTTTTGGTGAGTTTTTTTTACGTTACGCTTTACGATTTTGCGACGCTTAAGAGCAATTTTCGAAAAGCGATTGTTTTGTGTGGAACTATTCGATTTTGACTCGTCCATAAGAGTCAAAGACTGGAGTTCCATTTATATATATTTCAATTGTTCCTTTTGAATAATTTGTGTCAGGTCGAAGAACAATTCCATCAATAATATATAATTCTAACGTTCGCTTCAATTCTGAAATAACAGGCTGTAATTCTGGATTGTAAAAAATTGAAACTGGAACATCGGGGAATCGCCCAATCATAGTATTTGTCCGGCCAAAACTTGCCCAATTTTTTCCTTTAGACGAAAGCATTGATTCTAAAGGGCGCAGTTGCGATTTGTCCACGTCCCAAGTCAGGCGGCCAAGTTACTGATAA
>ERZ761610.1314-NODE-1314-length-14194-cov-22.699272_pt1 | contig 14194 bp, 11 predicted proteins | sample MGYA00512164_ERZ761610 | MGnify/ENA primary metagenome ERZ761610 (study PRJEB28899, sample SAMN02850038) | bioreactor sludge metagenome | biome: EBPR Sludge; feature: EBPR Bioreactor; material: flocular biomat | place: Australia: Thorneside Wastwater Treatment... | reverse complement strand
GAGTTCAGACGTGTGCTCTTCCGATCTATGAGCTCATTAAAAGTCTAGAGAAGTTGATTTTTGATCGCTTTAAAATTAAGGTACGCACGACTACACATCTGGCTCCTGCAGCCATCATGCCTTTTTATTCAAATAAGAATCACATCTTTTTGAATGAAATCTTTAGAGGTCGCCCTAATCTTGCTGATCAAAATAAGCTTCTTAAACAGCTTGATCAAAAGAAAGGTTTCGTTAACTTAGAAAAGGCAACAGTTGGCGGGATCTTTAGTGAATATGACCATCCGCTTTATTTAAACTTCCATACCCTCATTGGACAGTTTAAACTCAGTTCAGCCGAGATCGCCGCAGTGATACTGCATGAACTCGGCCACGCATTCTATGCATGTTACTATAGTGATAGAACTGACAGAACTAATCAAGTTCTAGCAGGCGTTGTTCGTCACCTTCATGCAAATGAAACAGGCGATATCGAATACGTCTATCGAGAACTCTCAAAGGTTTCTTCTAAGATTCCAAAAGAAGAAATTGATAAAATGTTAAATGGTCCTCGGACTGTTGCTGGCGCCGCATTCTTCAAAGTTATCTCTGAAATTGTTCGTACTCAAACGACTGACGATACGTACAATGAAACAGCCTTTGAACAAAGAGCTGATAACTTCGCTTCTCGCTTTGGTTATGGAAAACCACTAATTCTTTCACTTGAGAAGCTTTCAGCTGGATCAGATGAGAAAAATATAGTCGCTCGGACGTTTGTACACCTTCTTAATGCTTCTTTGCTTTTGGTGTTGTGTTTCTTCTTAGGAATAACAATCCTTGCAGCAAACGTATTAGGGATTATTGTATTTGGTTTCTATACTCATCTCTTTTTCTTACTGTCAAGAGAAGATTACAGGGACTATACCTATGATGATCTTAAACTTCGATATCTTCGTGTTCGTCAAGATATGATTGATCAGTTAAAAGAAATCAAAGAAGATAAAGAAGTGGTTAAACAAATGCTAGATAGCATATACACTATCGATGAAGCAATTAAGTCAACAGCTGTTGTCAGAACACTTCCTTCAGTGATCTCTAACTTTATCTTCAATGGTGCACGGCAGGCTGCTAAGTCTGTTAAAGAACAGCAACTCATGGAAGCTTTGGCTTCTAATGAACTCTTTGTCAAATCTGCAGAACTCAGTTTGAAAGCCTAATCTTTTTCAAGGATAAAACAAAATGTACGGTATCTCTTCGCTGTCTAAGCCTTCGATTGAATTCGTGGGTCGGGTTTCTTCATTCTCAACGAACCGTAGTAAGTGTTTTGTGATTGCAGCTGCTTACGTGGTAGCGCAGTCTCTTCCTTTGCCTGTCGAGAAGGTTGAAGATCTGACACAATACTATCGTCTTCAGCATGAGCAGATGACGCTCTCCAAGCTTGATAAAATTAATGAACTGACACCCTTTGATGCAAAAGCGGCTAAAGAACTGGTGCTGGGTTTCTATCGTCTTCGTTATCGTGCGATGAACCCGCCTGAGATCCCGCTTGCTCTGCGTGAAGATCATGCATTGGAAGACTTCTTTGGTTTAACGCAGTGTATTTCTGAAGACACCATCTGTGAAATCAAAGAGAATGCTGAAAAACTGACACAGCTCATCAGTGGTCTTCAGCGTCTGATGTCTGATATGAAAGAACATCAAGATAAACTGATCAATGCTGATCAACCGAAGGAAACCGATCACTATGTCGCTTAACGCTGAAGCCTTAGACGAATTGGATCAAGAAGCTTCTTTCATTAAAGAACCTGAAATTGACGATCAGATTAAAGATCGTGCAATCGTTAAGGTTGAACCGGCTGAAGATGATGAAGCCATGGTTAAATCCATGATCGTTCTTCAAGACTACGACACCGCCCTTCAAACAACTGAAGATGGTATTAGTCGACTTCATAGTCTCGATGAGATCACGGATACTGTGTTGTCATCTGAAACAATTAGTCAATCGACCGCAGAAGAACTCAATCGCGTCTTTGAATCTTTTTCAGAGGTCGTTGCACCGAGTAATGAGTTTACTCAAGTTCCAACAAAGACACATCTAAAAGCATCTCAAAACTTTGTTCAGTCGGAATATCAGAAAGAACAACAGGAAGTTCTGAATACTTTTATTCAGTTCATCAATACCGAAGCAAAAGAAGCACAACTCCTTTTGAACTGTATTGTAGATGAACGCTATCCTCAGACTGCCGAACTTCTTGAACAGCTGAATCATGAAGCCCTTCTTGATCTTCAGAGAGCGAGTCAGTCTCGTAACTTCCTACTCTACAATACCAGAAATGAACTGGTTGATTTTAGAGTTCGAATGATTCACAGTGGCTTAGACTATAGCGAGTTTGATAATATCCCGGAAGCTTTCCCTAAGAAAGCTGTTATTAAAGGTTTATTTGACTCTTTTAATAGCGTTGAGTTCAGAGACCTTTATCGTTCTGCTCAGATCTTTGTCCATCGACAAAATGAAGAACTCCTAAAAGAATATCAGAAAGACAGCGATGCCTTTGTTTCTTTTGATTATCTGTCACTGCTTTCATGCTTTGCAGAGAATCGTCTTGGAACTTATCTTCAGGCCACAAATGAAGAGATGTTAGCTATCCAAGAAGACATTTATCCTAAGCTTGAGTTGATTCTGAGCGAAGGTACTGTTGAAGAAAAACTCAGTCAGATTGAAGAACTCTTGCCGCGGGTTAGAGCATATCTGCGTGGCTTGACAAAGTACTATCGTCATCTTAACTCAGCACGGTGGTTCTGCCACTATGCACAGGCTTACATGAATGCTTGTCGCAATGTTCTAGATCAAAAATACTAAAACATCCATAGAGAGGAGGGCAAACGCCCTCCTCTCTATGGTTTAGCTTACGAGTTTAAATTCAACTGTAACCGCATCTTCAACAATCATGCTCTTATCAGCCTGAATAACTAGCTGCTTCTGAAGACAGAGTTTATTTTTCTCAGAAGCCACGCGAACAAACTGATAGTTCCGATCACCGCCTAGACCCTGGATCTGGAAAGCAGAAACCGATTCTCCGTAGAGTTCACGAAGTTCTCCAAAGATCTCGGTCATATTGATCGTTTGTTGACCAATATACGTATCAAGGAGCCTCACGGTTGAGTTTCTCAATGTTTCACGAATCTCGGGGTCGTTGTAGATTGCATACTTCACATAAAGACTAATAGTAAAGGCCTGCTCTGCAAAGAGGTAGTCTTCACCACCATTTTCTGTATAGACTTGAATCACACCCAAAGTCGTCTTTGGATAGAAGAAGATACGGGTTTGTTCAAGGAGTCGTGTCTGAAGATCCGTGATTTCATCGGTGATCCAGCTGACTAAAGTCTCTTCAATCTCTCGACGATACTGAATCGTTGCTGTGTCATTGGCAAACAGATAGCGACCGTCGACTACAAGAAGATCCATCTCTCGACCTGTAGAAAGATTCACATCAAAGACAGGTTCACCGTTTTCATCAAGCATGATATCGCCTGCTTTATATTTAAAAACAGGGTTGTCATTTTCATCTAGAACAGGATCACCCTGTCGATGTTTATAGAGATACTCTATCTCTCCTTCTGTATTAAACTTAAAGATACTACCCGTAACAGGGTCAGTGTCAAAGATATCGTGTTCGTATAGCAAAGGAACATCGACTTGATGGGTCCGATAGATTCGATCAGTCTTATAAGAGCGTGACCTTCTCCAGAGATTACTTAACGCATCCCCAAAGTGAAGTGTAAGTTCTTCTAGGCTATTACCGACACTCCCATCTGGTAACATAAACTTACCCACAAGCTGATCCGTTTCATCTGCTATAAAGTTCTGTGTCACAGACGAAGTATGGTGAATCAGTTTAAAGGTCGTCTCAAGATCAATCCATGCCTTATAGTCAGTGATGCCCTGAACAGTACTATTTGTAATACAGATCAAGTTATTTTGATCAAGGTCATGGTTTGACTTAATCTCAAATTTATAGACACGCTCACCTTCTTCATTAACAGATTCAATTTCTCCATTAATATAAGCATAGGTCGTTTCACCCTTGGGATTAAAAGCCAGCTGAATCCCAACTTGGTTATTATCCATTTGACGATAATAGTTACCGGAACGAGTAACGATTCTCAATACAAAGCCAGAAGGTGTCTTTGTAAGTTCGTAAGTTGTCGTATTGACAAAGAGTTGAAGCGTCTGGTTCTGACGAATAAAGTTCAGATCCTTAGCATAGGGTTGGTCGAGCGCATAGGCCCGAACTTCAAACTCATCCCCGCTTGCATCTAGAACATAGTAAAATGGTGTATAGAAGTACTGAGAAGTATTAATCCTACTCACCATAGCCGTTTGATTCATGGCCATCAATGCATCAATTTCAGCACGACCCACTAAACTCAACTGACTATTTTGATTAAGCCATATGGACTTAGAATGGATTGTGAGGCGTTCTAAGTTATGACTGACGTTATAATGGTCTTTAATATCCTCAAGCTTCGTCGTAAAAGTGACAATGCCGATGTTAGCAGGTGTGATCAGCTTTTCATTTGACGGTGTTGGAAGTTTACGAGTTCCCAAGAAAACACGGTTTGTTAGAACATCAACATTCTTAACGATCTCAAAACCATTGTTCTCAGCTTCTGCTGTCAGTTGAATATTGGTGATCGGTAAATTTTGAGGACCCACTGAGTTATAGATGACTCGTTCTCTCAGTGTTTCAAAGTCAAGTTGATTCTTTCCACCGGTTACTGTGTCAAAGCTATAGGCGTAAAAAGAAACACCTGACATGGCTTCCGTGTACGGACTTAAATCACGGACTTCGTCAATGGCTTTAAGGGTCACTTCAAAAGCATCTTGACGATAGTTCTGAAGGTTTAAAGAAATCGAGCCCTTTGTCGTATAGACATCAACTCGAAGTTCGCCTGATAAAACCCCGGTGGTTAAATAAACAACTGGAATCTGAACAATTAAACTTCCATCTAAAACTTTAAAGACAACTGTAGGCTTAGTGACATCAAAAACTTGATCAGTATGTGTCGTGAGAACTTCAACCCACTGACCCAAGGTGTTTTCATTCTTATAAAAAGCACGTGCATAGTAAAACTGATCAATAAGAACAATCTCCTTACGGAAATTATACGTCTTATCGATAACAAAATAACTCGGTGTAATTTGAACTTGTTCAGCACTTAGATTAAAGAAGATCCAATCTTCTAAAGAAGCACCCCTTCGAACATTGTAATCAATAATCGTATTCTTTAAGGTAAAGACAGGATTCTTAATGGAAGGATCATAGCTGATCTGAACCGCCCCATTCTCATAGCGTCGAATTACAATTGGATAAAGTAATGTAAATGTGACGCCATCGACAACAATTGTAAAATCTCTCGGAATAATTAACTTATACGCATTCTCAGCTGGATCAAAAACCATCTGACGCATCATGTCTTGAACTTGAAGCCCAAAGACAAACTGACCTGTAGCAGGTGAAGCAAAACGATTCAGATAGTCTTCATCGCTCATGTGAAGATAGATATCTTCTTCATTCATAGCAAGTGAAGGATACTGCTTTCTCAGAAGAACTTGGTTTTCTTGGATGCAGTTAGCTGAGAGCACTGCTGCCATTTCCATGAGCATGACCATGGGGTTTGTGGCATCCACAAGCATGGCTTTGCCATTAGTGATCTCTTGCACCGTCTCAATCTCTGCCTTGATAAGCATAGTTGGATCATATCGGGCTGAGCCAAACTTATCTTTCAGGGTTGAGATAGTAGTTGATTTATAATTTGTCAAGTCCATGGCTTTGCCATTAGTGATCTCTTGCACCGTCTCAATCTCTGCCTTGATAAGCATAGTTGGATCATATCGGGCTGAGCCAAACTTATCTTTCAGGGTTGAGATAGTAGTTGATTTATAATTTGTCAAGTCCATGGATTAATCGCCTTCAAATTCTTCAGAGTTGGATTCAGGGATAGCGTCAAGAATTTGTCCTGCTTTTTGAGTATAGGACTCAATTGGAATATACCACTCGAGTTTACTCGTCGAAGGTTCAATTCTTGGATAGCCACGGTGATTGAATGCTTGAATCATAGGCGCTGGTACAGCAATCATATCGCTATCTCGACGATCATCCGCCATACTGGGGTTAAAGATAGCGACTGTGTCATTAAACTCTTTAACAAGAATATCGTCAAAGTAATTCACACCCATGCACTTAAACCGCATCCCAATTTCTTTATTGGCTTCAGAGTAAGGTTTATCGCCTGGAATGTCGAACGCATCGCCTACAGGCACCCCAACTGGAAATGCTGCATTGCAAGCGGTAATCTTGGTCACCTTCTCTTTCTTATAATCCAGAACAAGTCGATAAATCCGAGTATTGTAATCAATCTCATTTTCTGTGATAAAGTCTAAGTAAGGAACCAGTTTTCCTTCAAAGACCATTGACATGTACAAAACCCAGACATAAAAAAGATACAAAACGGGATCACCCCGTGTATTTCTAAAGTTAACTGAGAGATCAAAGACTTCATTGTTCAAGACTCGACCATCGACCATGGCGTAGGATTCATTATAGAGCCCTGGTTTAGATGTAAAAGTTGGAACAGCAATACTGGGCCATCCGCTCATTGAAGTCAGGTTATTCGTTAAGATTGGAATAAATGCTGACTGGTTATCAACAATAGGACAGCTGATTGGAGGAATAGAGCCTGTGTTATAAGAGATCCCTGTCATGAGACGAGGATCCAAAATACAACGAATATAAGTTTGGATGCTGGTTGGAACAGAAGTCAATAGAGAAGCTAGTTGTCGAACGTTTCGGATGTTGTCCCTTTGCATATTAAGCTGGGGACGAACAAAGAACGTTAATCCAGGCATATCCTTATTAGAAGGAAGCATGCCTTGGATTTGACGATGGTTTATTCCCTTGAGATTATTCAGGATTGCTCGATCTAGGGAACCGGTCGGCATTCCACTAAAGAGCTCATCCATTGACTTGGATGTGACGGCAGAAGACATGTGTTTTCCCTGAGAGCTAAATATGGTGACCAGGTGGGCGCGGCTCTTTAAGTGTCGTGAAGTCTAGATTTGATGAAAATCTGGAACAGCGCACTACCGGCCATCGACTCTTTTTAATAAACGTAAATGAATGAGGCTTTTCAAACATGGACTTAGTGACGACGACCAACGCTACGCTCACCGCTGTGTCTAAGGCGCTGGACTATTTTAAGAACAATGTCGCTGGTCACTTTACAGACCAGTCATTGACTTCGATCACCAAGCTCACCCGAGCCGAGCCCTTGACGATCATTTCACACGATTGCGCGAACCTGGAGTATCTTCCTGACCTTCTGAATAACGTCGCCAGCATCTATTCCGGCTACTTCCTGCAAGCTGTTTCGATGCTCACTACCATCAACGATATTGAAGTTGTTCGTATCTTGGATCGTTTGAATCCAGATCGGGACTCAACAGGTTTTCTGTTGGGTGGTCGTTATGCCAATGAGAATATTCAGAATCTGATCTCTGAAAACTATAAGTTCTCTTTGCCGACAAAGTCAGTCATGGCTGTGGAAGCGCAGGACAATGCAGGTTACGACTCCACCAACGTCAAGACTATTTACGAAACCGCCAATCTTGCGGTGGGTAAGCTAATTAATGTTAGTATCTCAGTTCCTACTGACGATGGTAAGTCAAAAACGGTCAATGTCCCGGTCAGTGTTCGTCTGTCTCCTGCCTTGCTTAATGAAGAATCTCTTTCACACATCTTCACCCATCGCAAGATGGACGTTGGGATGGTGGAGCGTTACCATGCATGGCGAGCAGGTCGTATCTCCTTTATTCGTGACATGATCTTCTGTCAAGATCTGATCAATGAATATCGTCGTGCTGCAATTAAGGACAAGACGGGTACACTGAATGAGATCGTGCGTCGCGTTAACAATAACCGCACCTACGGACTCTTGACCAAGAATCCCTCTCTGGCCACTGCAAGCAATATCTACATCCTGTCGAAGGATACTGCAGCCGCCATTGAAGCTAAGGTCGGTTATCGCTTTAAAGATCCCAAGGGTCGTGAGAAGATCCTGGAAAACACCTACGCCATGATCGTTGCTGTAGTGGATCCTGAATGGGAGCAAGTCACGTTTTATTTCAACGGGATTGCTTATCCTTCAACTTTGAGTGTTCGTGCCATGAAGTCGGCAGGTAAGAATAAGGGTCCAGATGTAGGCGATATCATGCGTTCTTTGCTTGAAGGCAAGGCGCCCTCTTTCTAATTCTAAAAATCAACCAATACTTATCCAGGAGCACTCAAATCGTGAGTATCTTTAATTTTGTTAAAAAGCTGCTTCCTCGTATTGACCGAATGACTGTAGCTGAAGATCTTCGGACGACTGAGAAAGAAGCAGACGGGATTGTTCTTCCCGCTTGGAATGCGGCAGCTGAGCACTTTAAGCTTAATAAGCCTGCTTCAAGTGAATTTGAAGAGATGAATGCGCTCTTTTATCGTCACTATGACATGCGTAAAGCCAACAAAGTTCAAAACTTTGTTCAAGATATCGCACGTCGTGTTTCAGTACTTCATGAGAACATTGTTTATCTTCAATCTGTCCTTGATAGGCATCTTGAAAAAGACATCATCACAGAAGGCCTGACTGCAAAGAATGCATTTATTCTGCGTAGTGCTAGTAACCTTTCACTGACGACGCGTTATCTGCTTGCACTTTTGAACTATCTCTACACGGTAGAAGCCAAACATCACGATATCGGTCTAGAGCCTTCATTGGAAATCTCTAAGGCTGAATTGAAGTATGTTGATCAGAACTTTGTTCGCTTTGTGAAACTCTTTAGTGAGTACACGATGCCGACCAAGGACTTCAAACTGCTCATTGGTGAACTGCCTGAAGTCTTCCTGGCTGAGCAAAACAATCAAGCTGCTTCTGGATTCTTTAAGAGCAACGAGCTTGACCCGTTTGAGCGCTATGGTATCTCAGGCTTTGTAGGGAATCCGATTTATCGTATTCGTCTTGTGGTGGCCAAGTGGCAAAATGACCGCTACGAATCTGCTAAGGCTAAGAAGCAGCAGCTTGAACTGCGTCTTTTGTATCTCCAGATGCAAAAAGACAATACGACCGATCCGAGTGTGGTTAAAGAGATTGAACGTCTTCAAACCCGTATTGAGAACTACGATCGTTATCTTCGTGAAGTGGAAGAGAATATCAGCGAGGATAAATAATGAACCGAATCTATGTTTTGCAGTCAGGCTTTGTTACAACACACCCTCACGCACTCATTAAGTCCACGGAACCGGATCTGACATTTCGAGACAGTCTTTATGTACTAGACTATCGAGTCAAAGATACCGATAACTACTACGACGAAGAAATTGAGAAGCTCTTTCATTCGTTCAGGAAAGACAATAGTCTGATGAATCGATTTGAGTTTCGAGAACAGATCATCAAAGCAACCTATCGCGTCTTCTCGTCGACATCGATCGTTCCTTGGCTTAAACTTCAGCTAATGCAGCGCACTGTTGGATATCTTCACCGTAAGTATCTCCAAGAAGCACTGTGCTCTGTTCTGAATAAGAAACCCAAGACAATTGAGAACTATCAATATTATCGTCTGCTGCATGCTGGCGAAACCTCGCGCGCTTATCCGCATGATGAACACGATGCTGATGAACTTCTTAATGAATATATCCAAGAAGGGAGCTCCGTTCTGGTCACTGACCTGTTGAGTCAGTGGACAAAGGATGTCAACGGCTTCTGTGATCTACTTGAGACTTTACACACCATCTTTGGTCGTCGTCAAGGGATCGCTTCGGTCTCTGTGAAAAAGTAATTGACTATGCTTACTACTCAACCTCGAAGCCTTTTCGCAACAGAAAGTCTAGATGCTTTTGATGAGTCGTTGAGTCTGACGCAGCATCTTCAAAATACCGAAGATGCTCAGCGTCTAGGAGAATACGATCTTCTTCATGAGAAAGTCAAAGAGAAGATTGAAAATGAGAAAGAAGTTGACCTTATTGAAGAATTAAAAGAAGATTCCGAAGAACCTTCTGAGTCTGATAAAGGTGATCTGCCGTCTGAAGAAAACCAGTCTGATGAAGACAGTATTGAAACTCCTGTAGTAGAGAGTTTTGATCTTGTCAGTACAGTTCAGGGACGAGTTTCTCATCATAGTCAAGCACTGCGTGACGAATACTATACGCAGTTCGCGATAGAGTCCTTTAAAGACGCTGTCGTCGATAAAGTCTCTTCAGGTGTAGGGTATGTTGCTTCTTTTGCACTGAACCTCTCTAAGGCGCTTTTAGAGCTTGGTGTGCACTATACAAAAGAAGCAGGTCTGCGTCTAGGTGCTGGGGTTGCTTACCTTTTTATTCGCGCTGTAAAGAGCTTGATGAAAGGAACGCTTTCTGCAGCTGACGCGGCTAAACGTAACCATCGATCTTTTTCTAAGTTTAAAGAAGAGATCAATACCTTACGTGAAACGGTTCAAACCCTAAAAGAATCAGAACCGACTCAGCCTGAAAAGAAATACACGGATCAGAAAGTCATTTCTTGGTTAACGTATGGTAATAAGACTAGTCCAGTCGGTAGTGCGATGGTGATGTCTTCATTTATGAAGACTATCATTGAACATGTGAACCATGGCATCGATCAAGACTTGAATATCGTTCGTAAGTTTATTGAGCTAAGTCGTTCAGGGGTTAAGGCTAACCCTATTAAACTTCTAGGCGTTTCTCCTTTTAGACAGCGTTTCTTAAAGAAAAGTGTCAAAGGCTATATTAAGGATCCTGATCTAGTTGACAGTTATGTCTATGAACAGAGTTTACCGGATCGCGTCTTATTCATTGGTCTGTTACCGAAATCAACATTGACGGAATTACCCGAGATTACAAAGGCTTATCAAGAAAGTTCTTTATTCTTAGGCGTAGATCCAATAGACCATATGACTGAACGTAGCGTAGATTATATGGCCATCGAGGAAATCGAACAATTCCTAGATGTACTGGAGAAGCTTTGCGATCAGTCTTTAGAACATGTGTCGACCTATACACGTCTTCTAAAAGAAAACGAAAAGCTTAAACTGGGATACCGTTACTACTATCAAGGATTAATTGAATCTGATGAGAAGAAATCCCTTCATCAGTCCTTGGCGGAGTTTGTGTATTTGAAGCAAGCTTTTGTGAATAAGGTCTATCTTCCTGCGGCGATTGACGTTCATGACTATGTGGCGTCATATCTCGTACGTGCACTTCGCTTTACCTCCGAGAATGTGAAAGCTCTGTCCTTCAGGGCGGAGATGTAAGCGAAGCAACAGCCGCGATGACACGCGGTATCAGCCCATGGAGAGCTCTTGCGCAGTCAGGCATCTCGTTGAAGTGGGAAGATCCTCGTCCTTCAGGTCGAGGAGTTTGTCAAAAAAGAGAACGTGAAAGCGTTGTCTCGTGAAGATTAGCCATTGACTCAAGGCTGACACAGACTTTAAATAAGTCTGTGAGGGTTTACTGTAACTCCCTGCAGAGTAAACTCTTGAGTCTCCAAACGTTTGGATCAATCCTTTTTCGAAAAAGTAAGGAGTAACATATGCGTTTCGCAAACAATGGCCTCGTGGCCGCCATGGAAGAAGTCGATAACACCCCGTCGATCGACGAAAACGAAGCGGCTGAAGTTGCTGCGACCGTTGCTGATGAGTCGAGCGAAGTTCAAGCGGAAGGCGATGAAATCGGCGTGACCGTTGCTCAGGTCGAAGACGCTGTCCAAGCCGGTGAAGAACTGGAAGACATCGCCGAAGTCGCTTCTGAAACCGTGGAAGAAGGTGAAGGCCTGGACGAGTCGGCTGCCGAAATGGCTTCGATCGCCATCGAGTCGATCCGTAACCGCCTGGGTATCCGTGCTCAGACCCGTCTGGTTCCGGCTACCGAGTCCTTCGGTAACACCAACACCCGTGTTGTTTCCACCAAGCTGGTCGTGGAAGAGATCGGTGAAACCCTGAAGCGTATCTGGGCCGCGATCAAGGCTGCCGCGCTGCGTCTGCGTGACAAGCTGGTTCAGTTCCTGGCCAAGCTCTTCAATGCCAACGCTATGCTGGTCAAGCACATCGAAGGCCTGAAGGAACGCGTCCGTAAGCTGCCCGCTGGTCAGGTGCCGAAGGAAGACGTGATCAAGAGCGGTAGCGTGACCTCCGCGATCACTGTCGACGGTAAGGCGGATGCCAAGACCTTCGGTGAGATCGTTACCGCTTCGCGTAAGCTGCTGTCCGTGAGCGCAGTTGTTTCGATTGAAGCTCAAAAGACTGCATCTGGCGCTCAATCTCTAGCAAGTGGTCTGGCTCAGGGCGGAACGTACGAGAAGATCGCTAAGTCGCTGGAAGGCACTGCTGCTCGCGTTCAAGGTCAAATGAGCACGCTGCCGAAGGGTAATTTCTCGGCTGAAGAAGTCAAGGGCTTTGACAAGAAGGATGCCAAGGTCGAAGTCTTTGGTCCGTTTGCTGGCCGTAGCGCAATCGTTCTCGAAGTGTCTGAGAAGGATGGTCTGGAAAGCTTCTCGGTTTCGGTGAAGGGCGGTGTCGGTAAGGCGGCTGAAGGCGCTGCTGCGCTGAAGCAGTCGGAAATGACCGATGTCCTGAACCAAGCTCTGGATCTGGCCAAGGAAATTGAAAAGGCCAAGAAGACCCAAGACACCGTAAAGGCTTCGGCTGAAGCGATGGCTAAGGCCGCCGAAGGCGTGATCTCAAACGTGGATCGTGCCCTGGGTAAGGAAAGCGAAGAAAACGCTGAAGCCAAGAAGGGTCTGGCTGCTCTTAAGGCCATGGTGTCGGCTTCGATGCGTGCTACCGAAGGCATGACTGCTCGCGTTCCGTCGCTGGCTTTCAGTGCTGCTAAGGCTGGTGCTGACTACGTCTCCGCTTCGCTGCGTAACATGGGTGAAGCCAAGAAGGCTTAATTAGCCTTTAGTGTAATCACACTGTAGATGACAGGACTAGGAGCTTTTGCTCCTAGTCCTGTGTTGCCTGTTTATAAAAAATAATAATCACATATATTTAACTTGACCGATGCTACCAATAGCATCTTTTACTTAAAGACATTGTAAAGGAGAAAGACATGTCGATCTTGTTGAATACTAAACTACGCACTATTTTGACTTCTATTAACTCTGAAGCTGCTAATCTTGAAAACAAGCGAGAGTCTGCTGAAGATATTCAAATTCTAAACGACGAGTTTGAAAAAGTTGATCGTAACGCCAACGGGTTTACAATTTATGCTGGTCGAGTTACTCCCAAGGTTTACTCGGGTCCTTCAGCTCAGGAAGAAGTTAGTTCTGAACCTTCAAAAGAGCATTTGTCTAATGAAGCCAAAGAACTTTCCAAAATTATTAAAGGGGGTCTTGTTAGTGATGTAGAAGCACCTGACTTTTTTAAAGGTGTTGATAGCCTGATGAAGAAAGTCGACGAAGTTGTCGGTGATCCCAACACCCCTGACACCCCGATGGCTGAAGCATTCCGGAACGCTAACAAAAATCGCAATCGTAACCGTAATCGCGGTCATGGTCGTGGACATCACGACTAATCAATACTGGAAGGACCTTCGGGTCCTTTCTTTTTTGTCAAGGAGACAGACATGGCAGACGTAATTGGACCTTCTTCCTATAAGCCAGGACAGACGATAGCTTGGAAACCTGACGGTCGAGAATGTGATGATTGTGATCAAGCTGCAAAGTACGCAGTTGTAGGTGAGACTGATAGTTTTGGTAGTGAGATTAGTCATCTGTGTCAAGACTGCTATATCCAACTTCAAAATCATCTCACTGAGCAGAGAAAAGAAAGTCGTCCTTGTCAGATCTGTGGCGACATTAAAGAAGATGTTATTCCTTTCAGAGATCCTGAAGAAGGTTTGACGGGTCCTGTCTATCAGACCTGTCCCCAGTGTCGTCAGAGGCTGACAGAGGCCTTCTGTGACGATGGAACACTTGATGATGACAGAGACTTTGATCGTGATGATGATTATGTTCTAGGAGAAGATGAAGATCCTGATAATGGACATGACATCAACGATGATGATGATGAGTATGAACTTCCAGTAGAACCCATCCCTGATCGGGAATAAAGTTCTTCAAAGAGACTGGTCTTCACAGATCAGTCTTTCTTTTTTGTTCTAAACTGAAAGATGGATTGACTAGA
>ERZ761610.1313-NODE-1313-length-14195-cov-51.389675_pt1 | contig 14195 bp, 8 predicted proteins | sample MGYA00512164_ERZ761610 | MGnify/ENA primary metagenome ERZ761610 (study PRJEB28899, sample SAMN02850038) | bioreactor sludge metagenome | biome: EBPR Sludge; feature: EBPR Bioreactor; material: flocular biomat | place: Australia: Thorneside Wastwater Treatment... | reverse complement strand
AATTCATAACAATGACTACATGAAAATCCGCCTGACTCCCAAGACTAAAATGGCTTTGTTGACCTTCGATGCCGTCGTCTACCTTTTAGTGATTCATTTATTTTCTTGGTTTCGTCTAAACGAGTGGGGACTGTATTTTGATTCGATTGGGCTTTGGTTTATCACGTTGTCGTTAGTCGGTTTTAGTTATGTTTTTGGGGCGTATGATGTTGAGCCCCATCATCGATTTAAAGATATCTTTCTGAGACAACTGTCTAGCTTTGTTGCTGCCATCGCGTTTGTTCTGACTGTAAACTATTTATTAAGCAAAGATCGGTCTGGGATTTTTGGTCGCGGAATCTTGATTGGATCTACGATTCTGTTCGGTATAGCCTCAATGTCATACCGGCGAATACTGTGGGGGATCCTTTCTGCTAGGGCAGGTAAGACGTCGTATTTGTTTTTGGCCGCTGGTGCTCATAATCTTTTTATTGAAAACGAAATCGTTAAAAAATTTAAGCTCAACTACGAAATTTTGAATTGGCAACCTTCGGATTCGCTAACGAAGCTGCACCAAGATTGGCAGGCTATTGTGGTTTCCTTACCTTCAAATTTATGGAGTCAGGAACTGACAGATCAGTTGATGCAGGCTCGTTTTGCCGGTAAAGAAATTCTAAATCTATCCCAATTCTTTGAAGAGATTGAAAAAAAGGTCCCAGTCGACTTTCTAAGTCGTGAGTGGTTCATTTTTGAAAAAGGCTTTGATCTGTTTAGAAATCCGTTAGGCTTAAGAGCTAAACGTATTTTAGATCTAATTTTAGCTTTGATTCTTTTGTTCTTTACTTGGCCTATTATTCTTCTGTTTGCGATTTTAATTAAACTGGAATCGCGTGGCCCGGCTTTTTATAGCCAAGTTCGCACAGGTCTTAATGATCGTGATTTCACTATTTACAAAATGCGCTCGATGGTCACGGATGCTGAAAAGCAAGGGGCTCAATGGGCAAAGAGCAACGACTCTAGAATAACACGGATCGGAAAATTTATTCGACTCACTCGAATTGATGAATTGCCTCAGCTTTGGAACGTGATCAAAGGGGATATGAGCTTTATTGGTCCTCGCCCAGAACGCCCTGAATTCAACGTTGAGCTGGAAAAACAGATTCCGTTTTTTCGCCTTAGACATTTGGTCCGCCCAGGTATTACGGGATGGGCGCAAGTGATGTACGCCTACGGTGCTAGCGTGGAAGACTCGAAACAAAAATTGCAATTTGATTTGTATTATATTAAAAATTTTAGTTTCATACTTGATATGCAAATTATATTTAAAACGATCCGTGTCGTCCTTTTTGGTAAAGGTCGATAGGTTTCGATAAAGGTAGTAACGAAATTGAAAGTTATAGAGCACATTCAAAGAGCATTGCAGCCGTCGAACCCGCCCGAATTCAGTTTTGAAATCGTGCCTCCGCCTCGTGGTCGTTCAGTTAAGGACATTATTGATATAGCCGAAGACCTGAGCCAATTAGATCCGCCGTGGATCGACGTCACTAGCCATGCTTCGAGTGCGTACTATCATGAAAATCCAGATGGTTCGATTGTTAAGCGCACCTATAAAAAACGTCCAGGTACATTGGGCATTTGCGGTATTATTCAAAATCGTTTCCGTGTGGACACAGTGGCCCATATTCTGTGTCAGGGATTCACGAAGGAAGAAACGGAAGACGCATTAATCGAGCTTAATTTTTTAGGTATTCACAACGTTCTGGCTTTGCGTGGTGACAGTTTAAATTATAGTAAAGAGATTTCTAAAAATCGCACGGTGAATCAGTACGCATCGGATTTAGTGACCCAAATCAAAGGAATGAGTACCGGGCAGTTCATCGAAGAGATCTCTAACAGTGAGCCGCTTGATTACGGCATTGGTGTAGCCGGGTATCCCGAAAAGCATTTTGAAGCCGCCAACTTTAAAACAGATATTCAATTCCTAAAAAAGAAAGTGGATGCAGGTGCTGATTATATTGTAACTCAAATGTTTTTTGATAATCAAAAATACTATGCGTTTAAAAAAGCGTGCGTAGAGGCAGGCATTACGGCCCCGATTGTTCCTGGTTTGAAAATCATTAAAAATGTAGCTCAGCTTAAATCAGTACCTAAAACATTTAGCGTGGATCTGCCAGAGCCCCTTGTGGACGAAATTACCAATGCGCCTGAGCATGTTGAAGAAATTGGTCGCCGCTGGGCCTTAGCGCAAGTTGAAGACCTTATTAAAAATGGTGAAAAGAATCTGCATTTCTACATTATGAACGATGCCGGTCTTGTTATCGACCTAGTTAAAAAGTTTAAATAAATTTTAAAAAGGATTACGGATTTGAATCAATCTTGGGTTTCCCCAGCCGATTTTATTAAGACTCCTACGTTACTTGAGCTAGAAGAACGCTTAAAGCGCGAGATTTTGATTATAGATGGCGCGATGGGAACGATGGTTCAGCAGTATAAGTTAAGCGAGGCTGACTATCGGGGAACTCATTTCCCAAATCCAAAGAAAGATCTTAAAGGTAATAACGATCTTTTGTGTATTACGCGTCCGGAAGTTATCTATGAAATTCACATGCAGTATCTAGAGGCTGGCGCGGATATTATTGAAACCAATACCTTTAATGGCACTACGATTTCGCAGGCGGACTATGAGCTAGAAACCTGGGTCGATGAAATTAACCGTCAAGCCGTGCGGATCGCTAAACGCGCTCGTGATGATTATTTTAAGAAAACAGGTCGTAAAGCCTACGTAGCGGGAGCTTTGGGGCCCACTAACAAAACGGCGTCGTTGTCCCCGGATGTGGAACGACCAGAATTTCGTGGCGTTACTTTTGATGAATTAGTGGCGGCCTACTACGGACAAGCCAAAGTTTTTATTGATGAAGGCGTCGATATCCTTTTGCCGGAAACTACGTTTGATACTTTGAACTTAAAAGCCTGCTTATACGCGATTGAAACTTTGCAAGAAGAACATCGTAAAAAATTTCCGCTGATGTTATCTGTAACGATCACTGATTTGTCGGGCCGAACGTTATCTGGTCAGACATTAAAGTCATTTTGGTTTAGCGTACGTCATTCTCGTCCTTTGAGTGTTGGGATCAATTGCGCCCTGGGTGCTAGTGATATGCGCCCGTATATTCAAGAGCTGGCGGAAATGGCCGATTGTTATATTAGCTGTTACCCCAATGCGGGGCTACCGAATCCGTTGAGCCCAACTGGCTACGATGAGACACCAGAATCTATTGCCGCTGAACTTGGAAAAATGTCTAAAGCCGGTCATGTGAATATCGTTGGTGGCTGCTGTGGTACGACACCAAAACATATCGCCGCTATCGCGCGTAACCTTAGACAGGATAAACCTCATGTTGTTTCTGATAAACCGGTGCGCTTTCGTTTATCTGGCCTAGAACCGTTAGAAACACCAACAACGGGTGAACGATCGTTCCTGATGGTGGGCGAACGCACGAATGTTACCGGTTCACCAAAATTTGCTAAACTGATCAAAGAAAACTCATTGTCGGGCGGGCTGTCAATTGCGCGCCAGCAAGTGGAAAATGGCGCCAATATTCTAGATATTAATTTTGATGAAGGTATGCTGGATTCAAAAAAACTAATGGTCGATTTCTTAAACCTGATTGTTTCAGAACCCGATATTTCAAAAATCCCTATCATGATTGACTCGTCTAAATTTGAAGTCATTCAAGCTGGGTTGAAATGCCTTCAAGGTAAAAGTGTCGTTAACTCGATTTCCTTGAAAGAGGGCGAAGCTGTGTTTTTGTCGCAAGCGCGGGAATTGCAGAAACTGGGCGCTGCCGTAGTCGTGATGGCGTTTGATGAAGAAGGGCAAGCGGCTACATATGAAGATAAAGTTAAAATTTGCACTCGTGCTTTTAAGTTACTAACTGAAAAACTAAATTTTCCAGCAGAAGATATCATCTTTGATCCGAACGTGCTTACGGTCGCGACGGGGATGGAAGAACATAATCGTTTTGGCTTAGATTTCATCGAAGCACTAAAAGAAATTAAAGAAAAATGCCCTGGTGTGCTGACGTCTGGGGGTATTTCCAATTTATCGTTCTCGTTCCGTGGAAATAATAAAGTACGTGAGGCTATGCACAGCGTGTTTTTATTCCATGCCATCAAAGCGGGTCTCGATATGGGGATCGTAAACGCCGGAATGCTAGAAGTATATGAAAACATTGATCCTGAATTACGTCGTTTATGTGAAGCTGTTATTTTAAATCAATCCGCAGATGCTTCTGAAAAACTTATCCAGTGGGCCGATGCCAATATGGGTAAAAACATCGATCTTACCGATTCTGGTGTCAAGAATTCGGGCAAAAACGAATGGCGTGGGTTTTCATTAGAAAAACGTATTGAACACGCGCTGGTTAAGGGAATTGATGATTTCATCACCGAAGATACGAAAGAAGCAGTAGAAAAATATAAACGCCCATTAAATGTGATAGAAGGTCCTTTGATGGATGGAATGAAAGTCGTTGGTGAATTGTTCGGTCAAGGCAAGATGTTCTTGCCTCAAGTCGTGAAGAGCGCGCGTGTGATGAAAAAAGCGGTCGCTTACCTTGAGCCGCTTATGGATGCTGAAAAGGTAACCTCGAGCCAACAACCCGTATTTGTGATCGCTACTGTAAAAGGGGATGTTCACGATATCGGTAAAAACATCGTCGGTGTCGTGCTTGCGTGCAACGGGTACAAGGTCGTCGACCTCGGCGTTATGGTATCAATTCAAAAAATTCTGGAAGAAGCTAAAAAACACAAAGCCGACATTATTGGCTTATCCGGTTTAATTACGCCCTCACTTGAAGAAATGATTTTCAACGCCCAGCAATTCCGTGATTCTGGCTACAATGTCCCGTTATTAATTGGCGGAGCAACGACATCCAAAGTGCATACGGCCGTGAAAATTGATCCGCACTATCCGGGACCTGTTGTTCACGTAGGCGATGCTTCGCTAGTTGTCGAAGCGTGTTCGCAATTATTAGGTTCTCAGAAAGATGTCTTTCGTACGAAAATTAAAGAAGAGTATAAAAATATTAGAGAGGCTTTTCTTGCCAAGAAGTCGGAAACAGAACTGGTTCCCTTGGCTGATGCACGTAAACAGGGATTTCAGTGGAAAAAAGAAACGGCCCAAATTGAAACGCCAAAACAAATGGGTGTTATCGAAGTGACGCCAGCACTTGCTGAGGTTGCTAAAATTATCGATTGGTCGCCGTTCTTCTGGTCTTGGGGGCTTAAAGGCACGTATCCAAAGATTTTGGACAATGAACAAACTGGTTCTGAGGCTAAGAAGTTATTTAATGATGCGCAGTCGTTGCTAAAGAAAATAATTGAGCAAAAACTGGTGACACCGAAGGTTTTGGTCGGCGTATTTAAAGCACGTAGTGAAGGCGAAATGGTTGAGGTCGATGGCCCAACTAAAACGCATGTATTCCATTTCTTGAGGCAGCAGCGACCAAGTGAAATTAATAATAATGTTCATTATTGCTTGAGTGATTTCATTGCTCCTAGGCATTTGAACATCACGGACTACATGGGAACCTTCTGCGTAACAGCCGGATCAGAAATTGAGGCATTAGCCGATGACGCCTCAAAGAAAGGCGATGATTACCAATCAATTTTAATTAAATCAGTAGGGGACCGTCTTGCTGAAGGTTTAGCCGAGTGGGCGCACGTGTACGTCAGAAAACTATTCAACCATGGTCAGACGGAAACATTAACTGTGGATGATCTGATTAAAGAAAAGTATCGTGGTATTCGTCCAGCTCCAGGCTATCCATCATGCCCGGATCATTTGCATAAATACCAAATATGGGAATTGATGAATGTTGAAAAACGAATTGGGGTCGGGCTTACTGAATCAGCAGCGATGAAGCCTGCTAGCTCGGTTAGTGGGTTTTACTTCTTCCATCCCGAATCGACTTACTTTTTTGTAAGCCGAATTGGAGAAGATCAACTGAATCACCATATTCAGTCTAGAAAAATCGACGATAGTTTGCTCAAGCGCTGGCTATCACCGTTACTTTGAATGAGCGGGTTCCTGTAGTGCGATCGGCAAGTTCTTTAAACACTGGCTAGATTCGGCGATTTGTCGTGCGCCTATATTTGAAACGGATTCGCCACGATAGCAAACACCCAGTGATGTGAACCCAAACACTAGAAGTTTAGATTTTACTGTTTGCGTTCTTTGATCGGTTCCGCTGATACGCGCGATCAACGAGTGCACACGGGTTTGACCTTCAATGGATTTATCTAGTACCCATTCCACCACTTGATTGTCGCCGCCAATGCGATTGAATGAGCCTGCGGAAATTACAAGTTCCCATGTTTCAAATTTTTTGCCTTTGTATTGAATCCACATATTAGTCCAATCACCAGACGCGATGTCTAAAGTGATGCCTTGGGGACCTAAACACGTTGCCGAGCTGCCGCCTTCACCCGTCGAGGAATTGATGCATTTGTTGTATGCAATCGATGAATAAGTACTGACTAATCCTTGAGCTAAAACTGAAAAACCGACCATGAGAGTGGCTAAACCAAGTTTTAAGTGCATGAAGGCTCCTTAGTTAGGGGAGTAAAGATAGTAGCGAGGATCATACCTAAGAGCTACTGTCAGAGTTTTTGACAGATAAAAAATACCAAACGTCTGGATAATACTAATTTAAATTGCGCGCCATGCGAACCTCTTGTCGCTTTCAATTGAGTGTGACAGGCTAGGGTGAAAGGGGTTTTTTTAATGAAACAAATTATTTATATATTACTAGCATGTGCTTTGTCGCAAACGGCGACGGCGGAAACAACATTTACAAACATTTCTGAAGATGATTTCAACAGCATCGCCCAGGATATGTCCGCCAACTTTACTCATAGTTCAATTTTAGGGGCGTCTTCAATGGGGACAGTGGTTGGATTTCAAATCGGTCTTATCGGCGCGCAAACCGGTGCGTCTCGTACAAATGAAATCGTAAAACGTAATGCGGGCTCAGAGCTTCCTAACCTTTATAATGGCGGCATTATGGCAGCGGTTGGGGTTCCTTTTGGTTTAGCTGTCGAAGCTGTATTATTTCCCAAAATAACAGCATCTGGTGCGAGTTTAAATTCGACGTCGTTAGCAGTTAAATACAACATGAATGACCTAATTCCTGTTCTTCCTATTAATTTAGCAGTGCGTGGCGTGTATTCGACATCTGGATTTAGTTTTTCACAAACTCAATCGGGTGTAGAAACAAAAGTTGAAAATAAAAACTCTGTGACAGGTTTACAACTTTTAGTATCACCGATGATTCCAGTTGTTGAGCCGTACCTGGGTGTTGGATTATTAAATTCATCAAACGAACTGTCTGCAACTGGTAGCGCGATCTTTGATCCGTCGTACACGACGTCACAGTCCCAAAAGAAAACAAATTCATCGACACAGATGTTAGCTGGTGTAGATGTGAACTTACTTCTATTGAAAATGGGCGTGGAGTATTCAAAAGCATTCGGTACCGATCGTTACGCGTTTAAATTTGCCTTTGGTTTTTAAGAAAATGAGGCCCTTACTCTGCTTGATTCTTGGGGCAACCCAAGGTAGGGTCGGGGCATGAATATTTTAGTTACTGGCGGCGCCGGCTATATTGGATCTTTTGCAAGTCATCGATTAATTGAACGCGATCATCATGTAGTTGTGTACGACAATTTGTCCACTGGTCATAAAGAATTTCTGCATCCAAAATGTAAGTTCGTAATGGGAGACATCCGCGATCGCGAGCTCCCAGCGCGGGTGATGAAAGATAACAAAATCGACCTCGTCATGCACTTTGCGGCTAAGACGTCAGTTCCTGAATCTATCGAAAATCCATTAGATTATTTCGAAAATAACTCGTTCGGTACTATGAACCTTTTACAAAACTGCCTTAAGGCCGGAGTGAAGAAAGTCATCTTTTCTTCAACGGCGGCTGTTTACGGGGATACTCGTAAGGATTTTGTTTCGGAATCTGACGACTTGATGCCGATCAATCCTTATGGTGAATCTAAAGTATTTGGCGAACGTATGATTGCTCATGTGCATGCGGCCCATGGGCTCAATGCCATTATTCTTCGTTATTTCAATGTCGCGGGTGCAAGCCTTGATAATAAGCTAGGGCAGAAGAATCCCAAAGCGAATCATCTGTTTCACCACCTGACGGAAACGGCCGTAGGGCGACAGGCGACGATGGCGATTTTTGGTAACGATTACCCGACGGCAGATGGTACGGGGGTTCGTGATTTCATTCATGTCGAAGATATCGCCCATGCTCATATTTTGGCCGCCGAGAAGTTAACTAATGAATCTAACTATCTACAGACATTTAATTGTGGCTACGGGCAAGGCTTTAGCGTCCTTCAGGCTCTAAGAATGATGGAGGACGTATCGGGTAGAAAGATTGCCTACGAAATTTTAAGCCGTCGTTCGGGAGACCCCGCAAAAGTCTTAGCTAAAGCGGAAAAGATCAAATCTGAACTTCAGTGGGCGCCTCGCTACAATGATTTGAAAATTATTTGCAAAACAGCGTTCGATTGGAAAAATAGCCATAGTTCCTAGCATTTAAGCACTGCTTAAATGCGCTTCGCGAAAAAACAAAATCCTGTAAAAATAGTTGTTGAAATAAAGACTCTACCCCGCTACGTTCGTTCTCAACTAATAACGTATATATCGATGATAGGTTACGAAAACCATGGTTCGATGTTTCTACCAGGCTCCGTGAAGGCCTGACTACGGGGGAAAAATGACTTTTTCTAAGTCTGCTCTAAGAGTTCTTTTCAGCGTGTTGATAACGACTGTTTTTATTTCGCAAAACAGTTATGCATTAGACGCTCGCACAGTTGGTCCACTTCAAAAAAATCCGTACAATCAGCCTCAGTTGATCATTCGATCAAACACCGGTTCATTGAATATTCGGAACCCGAGAAATGGCCAATACATGTCTCGCTATATTCCTTATTATGGCCAAGCATTTTATCAGGCGATGAAATCTCGCTCAGCAAATACGGCGATGAGAAACACGCTTCGTAGTATTCTGAATTATCCTCATGTGTCTCAAGCCGGACAATTAGACCAAATCGTTGAACGTTGCCCACCGCCACCAAATGATAAAAATTGTTATCAGCAAACACCACTGGGTTACGAGCGCGCGCGTTTGTTCTTAATGGGGTATTTTTACCTAGTTCAGCAAGACAACGGACAGTATGCGATCAAAGAGGCATACTGCAACAAGCTCTACGGACAATCAGAATTTAAAGGCAATGGCCCTCGTCCAAACTACGTACCGGATAACAAAGTTATCAACGTAGAGCATACTTGGCCACAAAGTCGCTTCACTGGAAAACACTCTCAGGAAGCACAAAAATCAGATCTACATCATTTATTCCCGACGGATTCTCAGTTGAATGCGATTCGTGGTAATCATCCGTTTGGTGAAGTGGTTAAAGATTCTACAAACCTTAAATGTGGACAGTCGCGATTTGGTGCCAGCGAATCGATTCGTGGGCCAACGTTTGAACCACCAGAGAATCACAAAGGCCACGTGGCGCGTGCGTTACTATATTTCGCCCTACGCTATGACATGAATATTGAGCCGAATCAGGAAGCTTATATCAGAGCTTGGCATAAACAATACCCGGTGGATTCAGAAGAACTTCTTCGTAACGATGAAATCTATAAAGTTCAAGGCAACAGAAATCCATTCATCGACCATCCTGAGTTGGTTGATACGATTCAAGACTTATAAACCTATCGTCGAGTCGGGGACGCCTAGTCGGGGACGCCTAGTCTAGTATTTCACTCTTTTTGTTAAGAGAGCTTAACATAGCTCTCTTAAGTGCCGAACTAAGGCTAGCTAATTAGCTAAAATATGAGTGAAATTCAAATTTCAAAAACTCTTTTAATTTTAAAAGCTAACGCCAATTCAACGGCCGCCGCTGAACAATTTTTGCGCAATCGCGAATGGGTTGTGTTTTCTACGACAAATTTAAAAGATTTTCTAACTCATATCATTCAGAAAAAACCGAGTTTTGTTATGATCAGCGTAGATCATCCGAACAAAAAGGTTTTGATGATGCCAAAGGTTTTGACCTCATCATTTCCTATCTGTGTTTTTGCCTTTGCCGAAAATTCGTCCTCGGTCACCTTTAGAAAGCTTCAAGATGTTGTGTGTGCGTATAAAATTAATCCGCCAGCAACGGGGCCCGCGATTGAGCGTACCGTAAACAAGTATCTACGTGATCAAGAAAAGAAAATTCGTGAACAGAACGAAAAACCGCAGTTAGATTCAAATGGAAAACCGATCGTAAATTCCGCAGATCCAGGAGTGACTGTGATTCAGTCCGGAGCGAGTGGTGCGGCTGGAGATGCCGCCACTCAAGCCGGTGGTGGTTGGGATCAGGCTTCGAGCATTTTATCTCAGTTATTGGCTGGTGATGATAGTGCTGGCAAAGCAGGATCTTTGGGTGCGTCCCTCACAACCGGCGAAGGTATTGAGGGCGGGAATGGGACTTGGGTTCCCATGGAAGGTGTTGATGGCACCGGGGCAGCGAGCGACCAAGCGGGGATGTTATCCGGCGGCGGTTCAAACGATCAGGCCGGCAGCTTAAATGGGCTCAGTGGGGACTATTCCGGAGGCTTTGATCAGCCGGGTTCGTTTGAATCTACTCAAAACAATTCGGGTGTGAGCGGGATGTTAGGTCGATCAGGCGAAGGGAATGCTCAATCGGGAAACCTAAACAGCCAAGCTTCTAGCCAATCGGGATCTATTTCCTACAATGACAATGATTTCGAAGATGAAGGTAAAACCAGGAAGTTAGCCAAGAATCCTCAATCGATTTCTACTGGTAAAAATAAAGACGGAAACAAAGAAAATGCGACGGCGGGAACATTGGATGATGTTCAAGCCGGTAAGCTTAAATCGCCGAAGAAATATGAAAAAGAAGGCAAGATCATAACGCTCATGGGACGCTCGAGCGGGCAGGGGCAAGATTCGATTATCCTTAAAGGCACTAAGCAGGCTCTGGATCAGACCGTCCAAGTCAACGATGGCGTGGTCAAGCAGGCGATTCAAGATTCATCTCAGGTGGCCTGCATCGTAGTGGAGTCCGAAAAGTTTAATGGTTACCTAATTGCGGCCTTGGGAAAAAATCGAAAGATGGACGGCCCCTTTGTTAAGGCCATTCAGGATCGTCTATTTAAATTTCTAAAAGAAAATGGCGAAAATGTCGTGGACAAAGAGAGTCTGAATCTGAAAATTAAGAAAGTCGAATTTGAAGATTGGGCTTTAGAATATGCCGAATTTTTAAAGAAGTCTGTTCATAACGGCGATGAAATCGCGATGGCGTTTTTTCCAATTCCAAATGCTCGTACAGAAGTAGGCGAATCAGCATCGGCAACCATGGCGTCTGTTAAAATCAATGAAATGGAAGGCGATAAACAGGTAGAATTCAATATGTACCTTTATCTGCCATCGAATAAGAAATACATTCTTTATACCCCTAAGGGTGGCACGTTTTATACGACTCAAAAAGGTCGTTTAGAGGAAAAGGGTGTAAAAGAAGTGCATATGCTCAAATCGGAAGTGAATGATTTGGCTAAATATAAGGCTCAGAATTATCTTAATAATTTAATCGAGACCTATAGGCAGAAGAAATCAATCAAAGTGGCCTAGGTACCTAGAGTAAGTTTAGAAATTAGCGTAGAAATTCATAGTCAAAATAAACAAAATAAAGAATACAAAGACCATGCGGTGGTTAAAATCTGATAAAAGTGTCGAAAACATCGAAGCGTTTTAGCAGTCCGATCTTAAAAAACAACAGATTTTTAGAATAGAGTCTCTAGCTTGACGCATTTTTGTAAATTATTACCAGCGTTGACAAATTCTCAATCCTCAGGCTTTTTATTCGTTCCCAATTAACTATAAAAGGTGGACGTTCATGATGGATTTAAACAGTGCTTCCTTGCTGCAGTTACCGGCGATATCGGGCGCAGTAGGACTTTTAATTGCTTTATTCTTTTACTTCAAAGTTAAGGCTCAACCCGCAGGTAACGAGACGATGAATCGTATCTCTACCTACATCCGCGAAGGCTCTATGGCTTTCCTTGTACGCGAGTACAAAGTGTTAGGTATTTATTCTGTGGTGGTTGGTGCAGCTCTATTTTTTGCTCTTGGCTGGGAATCATGTGTATTCTTTTTGTTAGGCGCATTCTTGTCATTACTTGCTGGTTTCTTTGGTATGAAAGCAGCGACGTATGCGAACGTTCGTACCGCTCAGGCCGCTACAACAGGTATTAAACCAAATGCGTTACTAGTCGCTCTTGATGGCGGCGCGGTTATGGGGCTTGCGGTAGCGGGCTTAGGTTTGATCGGTCTAGGCGTTTTGTACACTATGTTTAAAGATCAACCTTCTGTTGGTACAATATTACATTCGTTTGCAGTGGGTGCTTCATCGATCGCATTATTTGCGCGTATTGGTGGCGGTATCTACACTAAAGCCGCAGACGTTGGTGCGGACATCGCGGGTAAAGTTATCCAAGGTATCCCGGAAGACGATCCACGAAATCCAGGCGTTATCGCCGATAACGTTGGAGACAACGTAGGTGACGTAGCGGGTATGGGTGCCGATATTTATGAATCGATGGTTGCGGCTATCGTTTCTACAATGGCCATTGCATTTACAATCCCAACGGCTTCATTAATGAATTTAGTTCCAGGTGGTGATGAAGCGACCATCAGAAACGCAGCGATCGTGTTGCCTCTGATCCTTTCAGCAATCGGCTTAATTATTTCTATCATCGTAATTTTCATCACACGCGCGTGCCGTGCAATGTTTGCTCCGGCCGCTATTTTGCGTTTTGCTCTACTTGTTCCACCAATCTTGTTAACAATCGCGAGCGCGATCTTGATGCCTATGTGGAATGTATCTCAAGGTGTAACTATCGCTCTAGCGGCAGGTTCTGTGGGTGGTGCTTTAATCGGTTTAGTTACTGATTACTACACATCAATGGGTCCTGTAAAAAAGATCGCTGAAGCTTCAATGACGGGTCCTGCAACTAACGTTATTCGTGGTTTAGCTGTTGGTATGGAATCAGTAGCTATCCCAACAATCATCGTTGTGATCGCGGCGTGGATTTCAAATCATTATTTAGGTCTATACGGTATCGCAATGGCAGCTGTTGGTATGTTGGCAGGTACGGCTGTTGTTATGACAGTAGATGCCTACGGTCCAATCGCAGATAACGCTGGTGGTATCGCTGAAATGGGCGGCCTAGGTAAAGACGTTCGTGCGATCACTGACGAATTGGATGCGGTTGGTAATACAACAGCAGCTATCGGTAAAGGTTTTGCGATCGGTTCTGCAATTCTTACAGTTGTTGCGTTGTTTAGCGCATTCAACATGGAAGTAAATCACACTCGTGCAACCGCTGGTTTAGCACCAATGTCTTTAGACTTAACATCTGCTGGTGTTTTAATTGGTCTATTACTTGGCGCGATCCTTCCGTTCCTAGTGGGTGCAACCACAATGACGGCTGTTGGTAAAGCAGCAGGTGACATCGTTGAAGAAATCCGTCGTCAGTTTAAAGAAATTCCAGGTCTATTAGAAGGTAAAGCGGAACCTCAGCCAGGTAAAATCGTTGATATCGCGACTTTAGCGGCACTTAAACAAATGATTCTTCCAGGTATGATCGCGGTTTTAGCTCCGGTGCTAGTGGGTTTCGTGATGGGTCCTCAGGCTCTAGCAGGAACTCTAGCCGGTGCCTTGGCTGTCGGTGCGACGATGTCTCTGTACATGGCGAACGCGGGTGGTGCTTGGGATAATGCTAAGAAATTTATCGAAAAAGGCGGAATGCCAGGTCATCCAAAAGGATCTGACTTACATAAAGCCGCAGTTGTAGGTGATACAGTGGGTGACCCGTTCAAAGATACATCGGGTCCTGGTATTGCTATCTTGATTAAAGTTATGGGTGTCGTATCGTTACTGATCGCGCAACTTGTAGCTACGATCGGTGGCTAAAAGTATTCACTTTAAATATCCTAAATTATAGTGAAAACGGCGAGTTTATACTCGCCGTTTTTTTTGTGAATCATAGTATAGTTTGTTGGACCTGGTCCCTTAAAAGAATGTTTTACATTGCGGGGGTATGTCAGTACCATTTTAAG
>ERZ761610.1311-NODE-1311-length-14196-cov-44.360371_pt1 | contig 14196 bp, 8 predicted proteins | sample MGYA00512164_ERZ761610 | MGnify/ENA primary metagenome ERZ761610 (study PRJEB28899, sample SAMN02850038) | bioreactor sludge metagenome | biome: EBPR Sludge; feature: EBPR Bioreactor; material: flocular biomat | place: Australia: Thorneside Wastwater Treatment... | reverse complement strand
CGTCGTCGGTTCGGCCCGTCAGTTCGATGCGCTGGTACTGGGGAGCGATCGTCGTCAGGCGCTCGAGGCGCTGCTGGCCAGCGGTGGTCGGGCGGCTGCTGGCGAACGGGAAGCGGATGATCGCGGCCGGCGGATCGGCCTCGGTCGCCGGGGGAATGGTGGCCTGCGGCGTTTCCGGGAGGGTGGAACGTGCCTCCGAGCGTGGCGGGAGCACGTCGACGAGCGCCAGTGTCTTGCGCGTCGGCGCCGGGCAGTCGTTGCCGCCGCAGATCCGGAACTGGCGGTCGATCCAGCCGATGTCCGGCGATGCCGCGGCACTTCGGGTGGGCAGGGGCGTGCCGGCACAGGCGGCCAGCAGCATGATGGGCAGCAGCAGGCCGGGCCAGGTGGTCAGGAGCGCCATGCTTCGATCCTGGCGGCGACCTTGCGGGCGTAGGCCGCGCGCTTCTGCGGGCTACGCGCGTTGTAGGCGCCGACCGCCTCCCAGCCGTAACCCAGGCGCCGGATGTTCTGCGCGAGAATCCACGCGCCGACGTGCGTGTTGGTGCACGCGTCGAAGAGCTGTTCCCGGTGGATGCCGTGCGACGACAGGGTGGCCAGCCAGCGGCTGTTGATCTGCATGTGGCCGAGGTCTTCGGAGCCGTCGCGATTGCGGTTGCGTGCGCCGGGGTTGAAGCCGGACTCGACGGCCGAGATGGCCTTGAGGAGTGAAGGAGCGATGCCGTAGCGCAGGCCGGCCTGGTCGAAGCACGCGGCCTGCGCGGAGAGGGCCACGAGCGAAAGGAGGGTGACGAACAGGGTGCGAATCATGGCTGCCATGGTAGGAAGCCACGGGCGTGGTGCGGCGGCGAAAAGTGGACTTCAGGGGCGGATTTCGGGCAGCGGAGGGTCGGCGATCGGGCGTGGGATCGCTGCGCGGTCGAACAGTGAGACCTGACGCCGCGACCGGAGCCTTCTTGCAGAGGACACCAATGACCCGCCGAGACTCCCCGATACGGGCTCCAGCCTTTCGGATGAAGGCCAGATGCAGTCGATGAAGGCAGATCGAACGGAGGCGACGACCAAATGCGCCGCCTCCGCTTCGAACCGAATCGTCCCGCAAGTCCATGCCGGCCTACCGGAGGGACGCTTGCGACCGTTGTTCGAGACATTTTTACTGTATAGTATCACTGTCATGAAAGAGCAGAAGACCTTCACCCTCGACGAGATCGCCGCGCTGGCCGAGCTTACACGTCGCACGGTCCGCTACTACATCCAGTGCGGGCTGATTGATCGTCCACAGGGAATCGGCAAGGGTGCCTACTACACCCAACGTCACGTCGAGCAGCTCCTGCTGCTCCGGAAATGGCAGCTGGCAGGGCTGTCGCTCGAACGCATCGGCGAGTTGCTCAAGCAGCAGGGCGCCGGCGCCCTGCCCCCGACGCCACGGCGCCCCGGGACGGTGGAGGTCTGGAGCCACTTGGTCGTCGCCGACGGCGTCGAGCTCACCTTGGAGCCCAACCGCGCCGGCCTGACGCCGGCGCTGGTGCGGGCCTTCTTCCGCGCCGTGACGCAGGCCTATTCGCAGATTCATGAAAACGAGGAAGAACTATGAACAAGCTGGCGTCGGCCTTGACGAGCTTGGAGGGCGAACGCGTCGCCCTGTGCGACGTGGCCGTCTCGGCGGTCCTGCAGGATCTGCTCGCCGAGGTGACAATCTCGCAGGCCTACCGCAACGACGAGCGCGTGAACATCGAGGCGGTCTACACGTTCCCGCTGCCGCTCGACGCAGTGCTTCTTGATCTCGAAGTTGACATTGGCGGGCGCGTGCTCAAGGGCGTCGTCGTCGAGAAGAAGGCCGCGGAGGAGCAGTACGAGGATGCCGTCGAGGCTGGCGACGCGGCCGTGATGCTGGAGGTCATCGAGCCGGGTCTCTACACGATGAACCTCGGCAACCTGCTGCCACAGGAAACGGCGAAGATCACCTTCCGGTACGCGTTCCTCTACCGGTGGGCAGGCGATCGGCTGCGCTTCTTCCTGCCGACCACGATCGCGCCGCGCTTCGGCGAGTCACCACATCTGCCGCACCAGATGCCGGAAGCCTCGCTCGCCGTCGAGAACGGGTTTTCGCTACGGGTGGAGGTGTTCGGTGCGCTGCGCGACGCACAGTTCGTCTGCCCGTCGCATGCCGTGGAGCTGGTTCAGTCGCCGGAGAAGGCTGTGCTGTCCTTGCAGCAGCCGAAAGCCATCATGGACCGCGACTTCATCCTGAACGTGAAGGCGCCGCTGGCGACCCGCAGCTTCGTCCTATGCGGACAGGACGGCGAAGGCATGACGGCAATCGCGAGCTTCCAACCGTTCTTCCCGGGCCTGCAGCAGCCGCGCCCACTCGCTTTGGCCATCGTCATCGACTGCTCCGGATCGATGCAAGGCGACTCGATGGAACAGGCGAAGCAGGCCCTGGACGGCATCCTCGAACGCCTGCAGCGGGAGGACCGAGTAACGCTGATCGCATTCGGCAATTCGACCAAAGCATTGTCGAATCACCTCCTCCCCTGTAACAGAAGCAACCTCACCAAGGCCAGGCAGTTCACGAAGTCGTTGGACGCCAACATGGGCGGTACCGAAATCGGCAATGCGCTGCGGGAGGCTTGCGCCGCCATCAGGGGTACTGCCGCGGCCGACGTCTTCCTCGTCACCGACGGAGAAGTGTTCGCTTGGGAGTCCGTCATAGACGAGGCGACGAAGTCGGGGCACCGGATGTTCACGGTCGGCGTCGGTAGCGCCGTCTCCGAAGCGTTTGTCCGCGGGCTCGCGGCCGCCACGGGCGGCGAGTGCGAGCTCGTCTCGCCTCGCGAAGGCATGGCTGATCGTGTCGTTCGGCACTTCGATCGCATGCGGGCACCGCGAGCCAAGCGCGCGACTATTCTTTGGCCGGACGGGGCTGCCAGTAGCATCCCGTCGCGGATCGGCGCCATCTTCGAGGGCGACACGGTGATCGCCTGTGCTTGGTTCGATCGCCAGCATGCAGGCGGAAGCGCAGTACTGGAGGTCGAGACGGAAAAGGGCGATATCGCTCGCCAGGAATTGGCGCTGCCTGCGCCTCCGCCCGACTCTTCACCGGATGCCTTGTCCACGGTGGCTCGTGTCGCCGCTGCCGCCCGACTCAAGGAAGCCGATGACGTGGCGGGCTTGCAGACGGCGCTTCGTTATCGGCTCGTCAGCCCGTGGACCAACTGGTTGGTTCTCGCACCTCGAGCAGAGGAAGAGAAGGCACTGGACATCCCGGCGCTGCGCAAGGTCCCGCAGACATTGGCTGCTGGCTGGGGCGGCACGGGCAGCGTGGCCATGTCGCACAGCGCGAATGCTTTCGCAGCGTCCAGTGCGATGTCCCCATTGCTCGGGTGCATGAGCATCGTCGACCTCGACCTCTGCGAGATAGAGCCCGAGCGGGCCGCGCTACCGATCGAACTGGCTGAACCGTATCGCCGTCTGATCGAACTCGTCAACGAGGAGGCTTCGCGGCTCGACTTCGCGGGCGCCCGTGCTCTGTTGACTGAATCCGGCTTGGGCGCCGAGTTCGAGGACGTTTTCCGACACGCAGCCAACCTCGGGCTCAACGTCGACGTCGTCGCCGCCATCGTCGTTGCGCGCCTGCTGGTCGGCCCCATGGGTGACTTCGTGTGCGGCGATGCGCAGTTGGCATTGGCCTCATTGCAGAAGCGTGCCAGGGAAGTGACGAAGGCGCTGCGAGAGGTGGGTCGGCAGAGTGTCGCACTCGCCCGATTCACGCAAAAGCCCATCGCGCGCGAAGTGCTTCCGCAAACGTCCGGCGATGGCACCCTCGAACGACTCGCAGGAATTCGAGAACTGCTCGATCATGTTAAGGAGGCGTTACGACGCTCGAGGGACCACTTGCCGCTGAAACAAGCCCGTCGAGCCCAGCGTGAAGGCGGCACGATCGCGTAGCGGACGCTCAGCTGAGCTTATCCACGGCCGCGAGACCGGCCCTCTGACGCAATACTCAACGGGCGCTGGGTCAGCCACGTGTGTGAGCCGACGGTCATCGTGCCTCTCAATATCCCGATCGAACACCTTCAGCACTCGCCCCGGAAGGAACCGTCAGGAGCCGAGGGTCGATGGCATGCCTTGGGGGTGGTCGTGACTTGGCCGCGACACTCGAATGCTCAGGGTGCCCGGCGGCAGGGATCTCCCCACCCTCGTGGCGGGCCTGGGACTGGAGGCGCCCGAAGGGCCCCGCGAGAGCGACGGGGTCACCGAGGCGCTGCCGAACGACGCTGAGTGCGCCCTGACAAGACCGCTAGCGGTACCGACTGTTGCGATTGACCCGCCCGACTCGCTCGCACTAGACTGATGGCGTCCGGCTACTCCACTCGCCCTCTTGGTTCGGGTCCGGAGAGACGTCAGAGCATGCTTGACGGCATGGAAGTACCCGGACGGAGACTGACCCGACTACCATGTTCGACCTCACCGGCGCTAACGCGCACGCCTAGGCTCCAGGCGACTTCCGAGACCCGCGGAGGGGATGACGGTCCAAAATGGTGATGACAACGGAGCAAGAACATGTCGACGCACCTGAAGAGCGCGCGAGATTGCCGCGTCGAGCCACGCTACCCGAACAACGCGGCCTGTGGGTCGTCGCTGGTTAAACCTCGGACGTCGCCCACGCACTCTGACCCGTTACCAGCCAAGCCAGACCAACCTGAACAGCAGCGCACCCCCCCTTGGCTCCGCAGATTGGGGAGCACGCGCTTCACGGGAGGGCGGCCATGAATCAGCGCATCCTGATTACCGGCTCATCTGGCCTTGTCGGCACATCACTCACGTCGGCATTGCGGGCCGAACAGGCCGATGTCGCCCACCTTGATCTCCGCGCACACGCTGAAGCCAGAGGCGATGTCCTTGACCGAAAGCGAGTGGATAAGGCCGTCGCAGGCGTAGACGGCATCATCCACCTGGCTGCCGTCTCGCGCGTCGTCTGGGGCGAGCGGGATCCCGATCTCTGCTGGGCAACGAATGTCGACGGGCTACGCAACGTGCTTGACGCGGCGGCACAGTCTGCACACAAGCCCTGGCTGATCTTCGCCAGCAGCCGCGAGGTCTACGGGCAACCAGAACTGCTCCCGGCGACCGAAAACGCCCCGCTGCGCCCGGTCAACATCTACGGACGATCCAAGGTGGAGGGCGAGCGACTCGTCGTCGAGGCGCGTGGGGCCGGCGTACGTGCCTGCACAATCCGCTTGTCGAATGTATTCGGTTCTGTCGCCGACCATGCGGACCGAGTGGTCCCAGCCTTCGCCCGTGCTGCCGCCCTTGGAGCCGAACTCCGGGTCGACGGGTGCGACCGCACGTTCGACTTCACTCATGTCGATGACGTTACACGCGGTATCGTCACCTTGGTAGATTTTCTGGCTGCGGGTGAAACACCGCCGCCACCCATTCATTTCGTCACCGGACGGCCGACGACACTCGGGGATCTCGCGCGCCAGGCCGCGCGGCTCAGTGAGGCGGGCGCCACGATACGGTCTGCCGCTCCACGCGATTTCGACGTCGCACGTTTCTTCGGCGACCCATCGAGGGCGAAGGCACTGCTCGGGTGGCAACCGCGAATTGGGCTTGAGGACGGGCTGGCCCGGCTTATCCAGAGGTTCCGTGACGCTCACCCAACAGTCATCATGCAGGACATCGTACGATGAAGATTCTGAAGGTCATCCACGGCTACCCGATGCGCTACAACGCCGGCTCGGAGGTCTACAGCCAGACGCTTTGCCACGCCCTCGCTGAACGCCATGAGGTCCACGTGTTCACGCGGGAAGAGGACGCCTTCGCGCCTGACTTCCGTCTGCGTACGGAGCGGGACTCCGAAGACCCGCGGGTCACCGTGCACGTGGTCAATAACCCCCGTTTCAAGGATCGGTATCGCGCGATGGGGATCGACCAGCGGTTCGCCGAGGTCCTGGCCCGTGTGACACCTGACGTCGTCCACGTTGGGCATCTGAACCACCTCTCCACCTCACTCGTCCGCGAGGCCGCGCTCCTGGAGGTTCCGATCGTCTTCACGCTCCACGACTACTGGCTGATGTGCCCGCGTGGGCAGTTCATGCAGATGTTCCCGGAGGACCCAAGCAACCTCTGGGCCGCGTGCGACGGCCAAGAGGATCGCAAATGCGCCGAGCGTTGCTACGCCCGCTATTTCAGCGGAGCGCCAGGTGAGATCGAGACCGACGTCGCCTACTGGACCGGTTGGGTCGCGCGGCGCATGCAGCACGTCCGCGAGATGACCGAGTTCGTGGACCTCTTCATCGCACCAGCGCGGTACCTCCTCACTCGCTTCCGCGACGAATTCGGACTGCCCGAGCAGAAGATCGTCTACCTCGATTACGGCTTCCAGCGGGAGCGGATGAGCGGGCGTCATCGTGTCCCCGGCGAGCCCTTCACCTTTGGCTACATCGGCACGCACATTCCCGCGAAGGGGGTCCACGACCTCATCCGGGCGTTTTGCGCGCTTCGGGGCGAGGCGCGCCTCCGCATTTGGGGCCGACCACTCGGGCAGGACACGGAAGCGCTCAAGCGCCTCGCGGCTTCGCTTCCTGCAGACGTGACGGGCCGGGTCGAGTGGCTCTCCGAGTACAAGAACCAGAAGATCGTTCACGACGTGTTCGATCGTTGCGACGCGATCGTCGTCCCGTCTGTGTGGGTCGAGAACTCGCCACTGGTGATCCACGAGGCACAGCAGGCCCGCATGCCTGTCGTCACCGCCAATGTTGGCGGGATGGCCGAATACGTTCGACACGAGGTCAACGGCCTGCTCTTCGAGCACCGGTCGGTTGCGGCGCTCACCGAACAGATGCAGCGCTTCGTGGATGACCCCGGGCTCGCCGCGCGACTGGGTGCCCACGGCTACCTCTTCAGCGACTCGGGTGACATTCCCGCGGTGGAGCAGCATGCCCGTGAGGTCGAGCAGGTCTACGAGCGCGTCCGCGAACGGTGCGCATCCTCACGGGTCGTCCGGCAGGCGGCGCCATGGCGCATCACGTTCGACACGAACCCGGACACCTGCAACCTGCGGTGCGTCATGTGCGAGGAGCACTCCCCGCACAGCCGGCTCCAAATTCGACGCAGGCAAGACGGGCGGCCGCCGCGCTTGATGGCGCTCGAGATGATCGAGCGCGTCATTGCAGCGACGGCAGCTCACGGGCTCCGCGAGGTCATTCCATCAACGATGGGCGAGCCCCTGTTGTACGAGCACTTCGAGGACATCCTGAATCTCTGCCGCCGCTACGGCGTCAAGCTTAACCTGACGACGAACGGCACCTTTCCCCGGCTCGGCGCCACGGCGTGGGCTGAGCGGATCGTCCCGGTCACATCGGACGTGAAAATCTCCTGGAACGGCGCAACCAAGGCGACCCACGAAGCCATCATGCTCGGGAGTTGTTGGGAGAAGGCGACCGAGAACGTCCGCAGCTTCATCGCCGTACGTAACGCCCACGCCGCTGCCGGAGGGAATCGGTGTCGGGTCACATTTCAGCTCACCTTCCTCGAGGCCAACGTCGCCGAACTAGCCGACATGGTGCGTCTGGCCATCGACCTCGGCGTAGACCGCGTGAAAGGGCACCACCTGTGGGCGCATTTCGACGAGATTCATACGCAATCGATGAGGCGCAGCCCCGATACGATCGAGCGCTGGAACCGGGCCGTCCTCGCCGCGCGGCATGCGGCGGCCGAGCGAACCCTGTCAAACGGGAAGCATGTGCTCCTCGAGAACATCGTCCTGCTGAACTTCGGAGCAACGGAGGACCTCGCGCCCGGCGGTCCTTGTCCGTTCCTCGGACAGGAGGCGTGGGTGAGCGCGGTCGGCAAGTTTGATCCCTGCTGCGCCCCCGATGCCCAACGTCGAACGCTCGGCGACTTCGGCAACCTCACCGAGCGGAGCTTTACGGAGATCTGGAACGGCGATGCCTACCAAGAACTCGTGTCTACATACCGCAACCGCTCGCTCTGCCGAAGCTGCAACATGCGCAAGCCTGCCCGAGGTGAAGCATGAACTGGTGGTCTCTCCGGGCATCGTCCTGCGGTACGCACCACGTCGATGAACACGGTGCGCCCGCTTACGACCAGCGCTTCGATGAGGTGCTCAAGTTCCACCCACCGGGGTTGGCCCCCGTACGTTGCCGAGGACAGGCGTGGCACGTGCGGAGCGACGGCTCGGCCGCGTACGACCGCCGTTTCATCCGGACCTTCGGCTATTACGAAGGGCTGGCCGCGGTCGTCGAGCCGGCTGGCTGGCATCACATCAGCGCCGACGGGATCGATCCCTACTCGCGCCGCTACGCCTGGTGCGGGAACTTCCAGCAGGGTCGATGCGCTGTTCGTGACCACGACGGCTTCTACCAGCACATCATGCCCGAAGGCGACGCGGCCTATCCGGACCGATGGCGCTACGCGGGCGACTATCGCGACGGGATCGCGGTCGTTCAGACCGCCGATGGGTACTCCACCCACATCGGGCTTGACGGTACGCTCGTTCACGGAAAGCGGTTCGTCGACCTCGACGTGTTCCACAAGGGCTTCGCGCGCGCCCGAGACGAATCCGGTTGGATGCATGTTGACCTCCAGGGGCAGCCAGCCTACGCACGACGCTTCCAGGCCGTAGAGCCGTTCTATAACGGGCAGGCGCGGGTCGAGAGGTTCGACGAAACACTCGAGGTCATCAACGAAAACGGGGCATGCTTGGTCGAACTGCGGCCGGCACGGCGCTCCGAGTTCGCGAGCCTGTCCGGAGATATGGTGGGCTTCTGGAAAACCCAGGCCATCGGCGCTGCCGTCCAGCTCGGCGTCATTGAGTCGCTGCCGGCAACCGCGTCCGAGGTGGCAGAGCGATGTGGGCTCCACGGCGACGGTGCGCGACGACTTCTGCGAGCGCTCGGCGAGTTGAGTCTCCTGGCTCGAGAGGGCGACGATTGGGCGCTCACAGCCCGTGGGGCGCTGCTTCGGGCGGACCACCCACTCACGCTGGCCGATGCCGCCATCGAGTACGCGGGGCCGCTCACGACCATGTGGGCGTCCCTGCCCAAGGCACTTCGTCGGAACACTGTCTGGAACGTGCCGGACGTATTCGGTCAGGTCGCGAGCGACGATGCACGTCGTGTCGGCCATCACCGCATGTTGCGAAGCTATGCACGACACGACTATGCCGAGGTCTGTCGTGCCCTCGACTTGCGGGGCGATGAGCATGTGGTCGACGCGGGCGGCGGGCTCGGCGTCCTCGCCCAGCTGATTCTGGACGCGCATCCGTCCGCGGAGGTCACGGTGCTCGAGCGACCCGAGGTCGTGGCGATGGTGCACTGGTCTTCGCGGGTGTCCTGGCGAATCGGAAACCTGTTCGAGCCGTGGGGACTCGCAGCCGACGCCGTGCTCCTGTCACGCGTGCTCCACGACTGGGACGACATCAAGGCGATCCAGATCCTCAGGCACGCACGAGCTTCCCTCGCTCGTGGCGGACGACTCTACATCGTGGAGCTGTTGGTCACCGATGATTGCGTCGCTGGTGCGCTGTGCGATCTGCATTTGCTCATGGTGACCGGGGGTCGCGAACGATCTTCGGACCACTTCGGGCGACTGCTCTCTGCCACCGGCTTCGAGCTCTCTGAGGTGCGAAGGCTTCCAGCCCTCCCGTCGATCATCGTGGGGCTGGCCTCATGACCGAAGAGCAGAGGCAGATCCCAGCGTCAATGCTGAGTCTCCTCGACCGATCGCCGAGCGACCGCGCCGTCGTCGTGCTCCTTCGGCATTCCGTCCGCGATCACCTGCCCTCGGGCGATACGGGCTACGTCGTCCCCATCACCAGTATGGGGCGTCGGCTCGCGATCCAGTTGGGTGGCCTCCTAGGTGATCGGCTGCGCACGCTTCACACGAGCCCGCTGGCGCGCTGTGTTCAGACCGCGCAGGCGCTCGCTGAGGGGGCCGGCGCGGACCTCGCTGTCGTCCCAAACCGACTCCTCGGTGACCCCGGCGTATTCGTCCTCGACGGGCGACGCGCTTGGGAGAACTGGGAACAGCTCAGCCACGAGGGCGTGATGCAGCACCTCGTCAACGAGGCGGGGGCGCTCTCGGGTATGGCACGCCCCGATGAGGCCGCACGCTTCCTCGTTCAGTCGATGCTCGCCGCAGCTGCGAGTCAACCCGGGGTGCATGTCTTCGTGACGCACGACTTGCTCATCACAGCAACCGCCGCGCGGCTCCTCGGCAAGCCGCTCGGGCGCAACGACTGGCCCTGGTATCTGGAGGGCGCCTTCTTCTGGACCGCGGAAGACGGTATTCACTCTGCCTACCGGGAGCAGGAGGCAGTACTCTCGGGGCCGCTCTGCCGCCTGGCTGACACTGACGTCATCGAGTTCGCCCGGCGAGAGATCGCGGCGACGGTCGGGATGGACACGGGCGCGCGCTTCTTCCTGGCGGGCGGTGCCTTCAAGTCGTTGCTCACCGGTCGTCCCCCGCGAGACCTGGATCTTTGGGCGCCATCAGAGCACGACCGTGCCCTCCTCATTGATGCGCTGCGATTGCGTGGAACGCGATCTGCGGGCCCGCGAGTGTTTGCCGAAGCCTTTGAAGTTGCCGGGCGCGTCGTTGAGGTCCCGTACCAGGCGGGGCCGGATTCGCTCAACGAGCGGCTGTCTCTCTTCGATATCGGACTCTCGGCTGTGGGTGTCGAACACCGCCCGAACGGCGAATGGTCGGCGGTCGTGCACCCCCTCGCACTCGAGTCTGTTCGCCGACGCGAGGTCCGGCTGCTCAAGCCATTGGTCAACTGGAGGTATGCACTGACGACGTTGGAGCGAATGCGCCGCTACGCCCTCGAACTCGACTTCTCGGTGCCGCACGACGAGGAGTCTGAGATCTGGCGCGTCTTCGAAGCACAAGATGCCGAGCTTCGCGCCGGGCTCATCGACCGCTATCGCCGCACCGGGGCCGGCGGCTTTGGAGTCTTGGAGGAAGTCGCATGTCGGTTCGGATGATCGGTGCCAAACACGACGACCCCGTTCCCGTTGCCACCCTCGGCCGTCAGACTTGAGAAACCGCCGCGGAGCTCGACTGGTCGCACATCGTCGCCGACTTGGAGCACTCCCTGATATCGCTGGCGCCACGAAGTCGGTCATGCAATCGGCTACGAACACGCCAACGCCCTTATGGGTTAGGTTGCCTGGCTTACTGAGATCCAAACCGTTCAGACGCTCGTGCCGGCCGAAAGACGTCTCAGCCGCCAAACGGCCGTACGCCGATCAGCCAGACGTGCAGCCCGAAGGCGAACGCGGCCCAAGCCGCGAGACTCACGACCACCGCCATGAGGTCGCGCGTGATCGGGCCGGTAACGTACTCGGTGCCCGCAGCGCGGTCGCGGCGACGCGCGGAAGCGAAATCCAGGATCGCCCACGCCAGGAAGCTGGCGAACAGCAGCACGTCGGCCAGTGTGCCATTGGCGATCAGGTGCGCGAACGCCCAGACCTTCACGCCAGCGACCATCGGATGACCGACCGCCCGCTTGATCCGCGTACCCGGCACGTACGCCGCTGCCAACAGGATGAATGCCGGAATGGTCAGCAGGGCGGCGACGTGTTGGGTCCACAGCGGAGGACTCCACACCGCCACCGGCGCCATCCGCACCTCGCCGTAGCCAACCACGATCAGCACGATGCCGGCGATCGACACGAGCGAATGGATGGCCTTCCACCCGTTCAGCCCGAGCTTCGCCACCTGCACGTTGCAAAACTCCTCGGCGGAGATCCGTGCGGAATGAACACAAGGGAAAGTCGCGAGCCCGACGAGCAGCAGGGTCATAGTTGCTCCGAAAAGACATTGATGAGTGTGGCACCGTGGAGAAGCCGTCTGGCCGGCAACCACACGTGTGCCCCACAAAATTGCGATTGCATCTGTCAGCAAAGACTCCCCCTGATGAGGTACGTTCCAAGTTCACCACGCGTAGAGACGCGGCGAGAGACGGGCCCCGCGCCTTGCCTGCCAGTAGCCGCAACCCACCACAAGGAAAGACCGTTTGACGACGGCGACCACGTCCCGCCGTGGCCTGCGCCGTCTCGTCGCCGCCGGCCCGCTGCTGCGCCCCGCGGCCGGCACCAGGAGATCGGCTCAGCGTTTCAGAGGTGAGGCCCACACCCTCGTCCGGCTCGATCAGTACCCCGGCTTGAACCAGTGCCTCGTGCGTCGCGCCTCCTCCGTTTGGCGATAGTGCCGTTGGAGCAGGTTGAACGCCTTCCTTGACAGGGCGCCTGCTGCCGCATCACCGCAGTGGTCGAGGCGCGTGGCATGGACGGTTTGCCGGAGCAGTCGCGGAGCGCGCGGGTCGGACGGGAAGCGTGCGACGAAATCCAGCGTGTTCTGCATCAGGAGGTTCGTGCGCGGCGGCAGGGCGTCGAGAACCTCGCGTTCCGCTCGCCAACGTTCGAGCACGTCGACCGGCAGGAGGCGCAGCGCCGCTTCCCCGAACCGGTACGCGGGATCGTCGCGGTCACCCCAGCCATCTTCCTGGCGTTCGGCGACGACCGGCGGCCGCAGCCGACACCAGTCTCCGCCCACGACGGGCGCCAGGGCCGGATTCCACAGCGTGAGCCTGCCCTCCATGAGAAACACGGTGTCGTCGCCGATCGAGGCCAGCCGGGCCGATTCTTCCGCCGATAGCGCCCCCTGCAACTCGGGGAGCACCAGAATGTCCCGTGCCGACCGGGCGTCCCCGCGCAGGACGGCGCGGGCCCAGAGCACTCCCGCCACCTTCCGCCGCAACTTCTCCGGCCACGCCGCTTGCGTCGCGGTTGCGAGCAGGGCCGAGTCGGGCAATTCGTAATCCAGGATCCAGGTCCCGTCCGCATCCCAGACGCGCGACGTCTCCGCCACGACGAGCGGCCCCTTCAGCAGGGTGTCCCGGTCGATGCCGCCGCCCCGCTCGCGCACCGCATCGCTCCAGAACTCTTCGAGGCTGGCCGCCGAGAGCATCCGGTACTGGCGGACCCGGTTGCGCGCCGAGTAATCCGCCACCACCTCGGGACGGGCCAGCAGCACTTCCGCCAGATGTCGCCCGTCGTCGCGGCCGCTGAGCCGCAGGCGGTGCAACAGGAAGGTGGTCGAACCCGGGTGTCCATCCGGAACGTCGGCGAGAGCCTGCAGCAGCGCCTCGCGGTGCGGATCGCCCCGTTCCGCAAAGGCGGCGGCCGTGAACAGCCAGGCTCGTTTGCCGGGACTCTTCTGGTAGCGGGTGAACGCCTTCTGGCTCAGTTGGGCACGTTGACACCGGATCTCGGCCGGAGTGGGATAGCTCATGTCGGAGGATACGGCTCGGCCGCCGCACGATCGGCTGGTCGGGTCGCGTGCCTCGATCAACCCGGTCAGCCATTCCCCGAGGGGCTCCGCCGGCGGCAACTGGCGGTGCAGGTAAGCGTAGTCGATGACCGCCTGGCGGAAGGTGGTGACATCGGTCTGCGGCCGCGACAGGGCGGCTCCGAGTTCCCGAAAACGCGTCGCCGGCTCGAGCCGGACCCCCACCAGGCTGCGCAGAGCCTGCAGGCGCGCCACTTCCTCGTCGGCACCGCGCCGCCTGGCATCGGCCAGCGCGGCGTCCACGTCGCGGCGCAGCTGGCTCACCCGGTTCTCCGCGATCTTTGCGCCCGGGATGACCTCGAGTTCGCGAAAGTGCGCCCGCAAGGCCAGGTACTGGCCCCAGCCCCGCCACGGCGACCGAGCGTCACGGGCAATCGCCCGGAATGCGCGTTCGGCGTCGGCGTAGTGCCCCTCGTAGAACAGCGCGCTGGCGCGCTGGTAATCGCGGTCCTTGAGCAGCAGCCGCGGCGCACCGGGCGGCGGCTCGGGCAGCGACAGATCCGGCAGGGGCATCTCCGGCGGTGTCCTCCCCCACCGAACGCGTCCTTCCGTCGGCACGTCCTTCCGAAAATACTCCGGCCCGAGCCGGCAGCGCGCGAAGACCTGGTGCTGGGCGACGATCCAGTTGCGCAGGGCGGCGCTGCCGGCGCCCCAGACCTCGCTGCGTGCGAGGAGCGTCCGACGCGCCTGCTCCCAGCTATCCGCCGGACAGTTCTCGAACCAGCCCCAGGTCGTCCCCGGCAGATCGGCATCGGCGCTCGGTTCTGCGGCGGGCTCGAGATCCGGGGCTGCCGTCTTCGCCGCCTCGCGCCA
>ERZ761610.1304-NODE-1304-length-14239-cov-194.542090_pt1 | contig 14239 bp, 5 predicted proteins | sample MGYA00512164_ERZ761610 | MGnify/ENA primary metagenome ERZ761610 (study PRJEB28899, sample SAMN02850038) | bioreactor sludge metagenome | biome: EBPR Sludge; feature: EBPR Bioreactor; material: flocular biomat | place: Australia: Thorneside Wastwater Treatment... | reverse complement strand
GGTGAACGCCGAACGGCAGCGGGCGCACGAATCGGTCGAGCGCGAGCGGGAAATCGCCGCCGGCGAACGCCAGTACCTGATGCGCCAGACCGATGACATCCGGCAAGCCGCAAAGGCGAATGAAGCCGCCCTCAAGGAACAACTCCAGGAGGCCAAAGCTTTCGCCGAGAGGTTCCAGGCGCGAGCCGGCCGGGCGGAAAGCGAAGCGGCGTTCTGGCGCGGCAAGGCCGAAGCGGCGGCGGAAGAGTCCAGCCGCTGGCAGCGGGCGTCAGAGGAAGCTGCCGGAAAGATCGAAGGTTTTCAGAACCGCATACGCACCCTGGAGAACGATCTTGCCACGCCGGCAGCGAAGCAGCCTTCCCAGGAAGATGTTGGTAGCTGAGCGAAGCAAACCGCGGTGTTGATATAGGGCAACAGTTGCACCACACTTGGCTCGATGCCCGACCCAGCAGCGATTTCCCGCCTCTCGGGTGCTGATGTATGCCGACGCTCGAACGTGGCCGCAATCGCCCGTGACAAGGTCGGGCCATCGAAGTCAGAATGCTTGCCCAGCATCTACTCGAAGAAATCCTACTTCCGGCTTTTGAGCATTCCAAGCGACGTCAGCGTCTCCAGCTTTTGCGCCACTACTGTGTGGCGGGGAGAGGCCCGGAGTTGTGGCTTGGGCATCTCGCTGAGGATGACCGGATAGAGGATATCATCTGGGCCGGGCACGACGGCATTACCAAAACCGATTACTGAACTGGGCGAAGCGTAGGGCGTGCTGGACGAATCAATCATGGGCGCCGAGGAGGGTATGATGGGTGTCCATCAAGCCGGTTGGACCAAACGTATGCAACTGAAAGGGCCATCCGAGTTCGTGCGAGCCTGGCGTGAGAGGTCGCTCGCTATGCCAAGAAGATCAACAACAAGAGAGAGCTACCCATGTATGTGGAGTTGAGTCAATACGCCGCCGCGCTGCGCACCTACATTACCTCGACCTACCACGTCTCTCACCCGGCGCTAGTCGATCTGCGAGATGACCTGCTGGCCCGCCAGGGTGCGATCGCGCAGACACCTTACATTGAGAGCACCGCTCGGTACGCGGCATCGCGCCAGTACGCGACCCTCTCGATCCCGCAAGAGGTGAGGGAGTTACTCACATGGCTCGGCGAGCGCGGGGTAGTGTTCGACCCGCCGTACGACCACCAGGCCGACGCGCTGGAGTTGGCGCTTGCGCAGCCGCACCGAGACCTCGTCGTCACGACAGGTACTGGGTCCGGCAAGACCGAGGCGTTCCTCCTCCCGATCCTCGGGCGACTCGCGGCGGAAGCGGCGACCCGCCCCTCCTTCTCGACGCGTGCCGTGCGCGCGCTGCTGCTGTACCCGATGAACGCGCTCGTCAATGATCAACTCGGCCGGCTCCGAGTGCTCTTCGGCGGCAATGACCTCTCACGGTGGTTCACCGAACGCGCCGGTCGGCCGATGAAGTTTGCCCGCTATACCGGGCGCACCCTCTATCCGGGGCGTCGGAGGGCGGACACGGCAGAGCACTGGTCCAGGCTGAAGCAGCCGATCGAGTTCTTTACCAAACTGGAAGACCGCGCCGCTTCGGACTCAGCGACCCGCGACCTTATCGCGGACCTCCGGCGCCGAGGCAAGTGGCCCTCCAAGCCGTCGTCTAGCCCTGACAAGGAGGACGGGGTCAGCGCGTGGCTCGGCAAAGGAAAGTGGAAGGACAGCCAGGGCAAATGGGTCCGCACCGTGGAGCGCAACGAGGACCCCGAACTTTTTCTACGGCACGAAGCGCAGGAGGGTGTGCCCGACCTCCTGGTCACCAACTACTCAATGTTGGAGTACATGCTCCTGCGGCCCATCGAGCGGGACATCTTCCGGGCGACTGCCGCGTACTACAAGGACAACCCTGACCAGCGGCTGCTCCTCATCCTCGACGAGGCGCACCTCTACCGTGGCGCCCAGGGGACGGAGGTGGCGATGCTCATCCGGCGCCTCCGCAAGAGACTCGAACTCCCACTGGAGCAACTGCAGGTGATCTGCACGAGCGCGTCGTTCTCGAACCCTGTTGCGGCGAAGCGCTTCGCGGCCGATCTCGCGGGGAAGCCCGAGTGTGGGTTCGAGGTCCTCACCGGCACGAAGCGAGCGGCCCACCCATCGGGCCCTGGAAACACCACCGTCGCAGAGGCGTTCGCTGGCGTTGACCTTAGCCACGTCCATGAGGGGGACCTGAGCTTGCGTCTTACGGCGGTGCTCCCGGTCCTCCGTTTTGTGGACTCGAGCGCGACCGTCGAGTCGCTGCTGAGTGACTATCCCGCCATGGACGGTACAGACCCTGTGGGTCGCGCGCTGCATGCGGCGCTCAGCAAACTCCCCGTCGTGGGAAGGCTGGTCAACCTCACGAGCGGGGCAACCGCCGAAGAGGATAACGAGGGCGATCCTGCAGGCGTTGGACCCGCGCAGGACACCTCCACGCTCGGGTCGCGGCTGTTCCCGGACGTCGCACCTGAGTTGGCCCATATGGCGACCAACAGCCTCATCGAACTCGCGTCGCTCGCGAAGGAGAAAGATGACAAGGCGCCACTCCTAGCGGCGCGGGCGCATGCGTTCTTCCGTGGGCTACCGGGGCTATGGGCGTGCTCGGATCCCCATTGCTCGTGCGTCCCGGAGGAGCGCCGAGAGAACTGGGGGGGGAAACTTCCGCCGACGGGCGCGCTCTATGCCCAGCCGCGCAGGACCTGCGAATGCGGCGCACGGGTCTTCGAGGTGCACACATGCCGTTCCTGCGGGTCCGCGTTCTTCAAGGCGTATTCGTTCGACCCCGATGCTCCCGACTACCTCTGGGCCGAGGACGTCGGCGAGGTTGATGATGTCGACGGCGTGGTCCAGCCGGTGTTCCTCGCGCTTGAGGAGCCGCCCGCCGGATCTGGAGCGCGCTTCGACCACTTGGACCCGATCTCTGGCCGCGTCGGTTCGCGGAGCCAGGCCGCAAGAGAGATCTGGCTCCCGGCTGTCGGCCAGCAGGACACGCCGCCAGGAGAGTTCCACAACTGCCCTCGGTGCGGTGCGCGTGGTCAGGACATCATGGACCACCTCACGAAGGGCGATGAGCCCTTCCAGGAGATCGTCTCCTCGCAGTTGCTTGAGCAGCCTCCGCGACCTGGCGTCGCCACCCCGCTAAAAGGGCGCAAGGCGCTGATCTTCTCGGACGGACGACAGGCTGCATCAAGGCTTGCCGGCAAACTCCAGCAGTACTCGATGCGCGATGCGGTGCGCCCGCTCATCCTTGATGGTCTGGCGGACCTGGAGCGAAGGTTCGGAGCGCCCGTGACGCTGGCACACTCGTATGCGGCGCTCCTCACGGGCTGCGCACTTCGCGGGGTCACGCTGCGACCGGCGCAGGCGCCTCACTTCGAGGAGGACCTGCAACTCTTCAAGGAGTTGCTGGAGGGCGTTCCTCCCGTTACTGAGAAGGCGCTCTTCGATCGCTCTGCCGAGTTGAACACGCAACGCACAAACAAGGCGCTGATGCTAGCGCTCTATCCTGTGCTCAAGGACGCGCACACGGGCCTGAGCGCGCTGGGGCTCGGGGCCATCCGCGCTCAGATGGATCAAGCCGATCTGGCGGCCCTGAACAAACTGCCCGCGCCTCCAGGTCCGGCTGACATGTCCGAGGAGAAGCGGCGCCTCGCGTTGCTGGATCTGTGGGTCTACGACGCCGTGCACAGCCACGCGCTCTTCCTCCCGACGACGCCGAGCGACTGGCTCGACGCGCCGACAGGAGCGAAGATTAACCGGACCAAAGCCACGTTCCCGACGTTCGTGCAAGACCTCGTGGGGACCAAGTGGTTCAACGCTAACCTGAGGTCGAGAGCCGCGAACCCGACGCCCTGGGCGAATTTCCTTACCAAGACGTTCGGCGCGAGCCCGACCGCGAACGGGTTCATCCTCCGGGCAGCGAAGATCCTAGTAGCAACGGACGGGGTCCAGTGGCGTCGCTGCGACACCTGCACCTCGGCTCAGCCCCATAACCCGCTTGCCGGCGACCGCTGCAGGGTCCAGGTCGGGCAGCGCGCGTGTAGTGGGACGACGCGTCCGCTCGACCCGTCGTCTGATCCGGTGTTCCGTTCGCGCAAAGGGCACTTCCGTCGCCATACGGAGCGGCTGGAGGCGGAGCCCGGCTACGCACCCCACCCATACGTGGCGGCCGAGCACTCCGCTGCGCTCAACGACAGCAGCAACAGCACTGCCGTCGCGAGGACTGAGTGGCACGAGTTGCGCTTCCAGGATCTTGACGTCGAGGGGCCGGAGGGACGAAAGGACGGACCGATCGATGTCCTCTCCTGCACGACTACCATGGAGGTAGGCATCGACATCGGTAGCCTGACCGCGGTGGCGTTAAGGAACGTGCCGCCTGGCCGAGCGAACTATCAACAGCGGGCTGGGCGAGCCGGACGCAGAGGCTCCGCGCTGTCGACAGTCGTCACCTACTGCGGCGCCGACAGCCACGACCAAGAGTTCTATTCTAGCCCCGCGGCGATGGTGAGTGGGTCGGTGCCCGACCCAGCCCTCAACCTCGACAACCTCGAGATCGTGCGGCGCCACTGCTTCGCCCTCGTGATGAGCATGTTCCAGATGGACGCCATCGCGGACCCTCACGACGACAGCGTGAGCGCCAACGTGTTCGAGAGCCTCGGGATGCTCCGCGACTTCCGCCAGGGGGTCGCATCGGACTTCTCCTACGCCGGGCTAGAGCGGTGGCTCGAAGAGCACGCTGCGGCCATTCAAGGTGCGCTGAGCGAGGTGGTCCCTACCCCCGTCCTGGACGTGGAGCCCAAGTTCGTCGACTTACTCCCTGGCCGCCTGCTCGCCGCACTGCGTGAGGTCGGCGCCGGCCCCGTGGAGGCGGCGGACGTCGAGCGTGCGCTGTCATCAGCTGTCAACGAACTCGTCGCTGAAGGTGGCGGTGAGGAGGCAGCCGCCGCGCGAGGTGGCCTGATGATGGACTGGGGTGACGCGATCGATTTCGACGCGCCGGGCATGCACGATGTCGGCGAGGCAGCCACCGGCGGCGACGGTGGTCGAGCGGAAGACTCACCTGAAGGTGGGCTCGACCCGGAGAAACTGCTCGACCGACTCTTCGACCGCGGCGTGCTCCCGCGGTACGCCTTCCCCACCGACGTGGTGACCTTCCACGTGTTTGACCGGAACGCGAGCACCGAGCGGAAGGCTGTGATCCGGTACTCACCGCAACTTGGGCTGAACCAGGCGCTGTCGAGCTACGCACCTGGGCGTGAGGTCTGGGTGAACGGAGAGCGCCACTACTCGTTCGCTATCTGGACGCCCTTCAACCGCCGCGACTGCTGGCAGGCCTGGTTCGGCATGAAGATCTACTTCGAGTGCGACCACTGTGGCTACGCGCGCGTCGAGCAGCGGAGCGACGAGCACTACGTCGGCCAGGTGCTGGACTGCCCTGCGTGCGGCACCACGGGTTCGCTCGGGGTCGGCACCCGCTGGTTCCGGCCACCCGGGTTTGCGCATCCGGTCGATGTCGATGCGGAACTCCCGCTCGCGGACAGCCCAACTCCAACGCGCCCGACCCGCGCGAAGCTCAGCGCCCCCTTCACGGACAACGGCCCGCCCGCGTCGGCGGGCCAGGCGGCGAATGGTGCGGTGTTCGAGGTTTGGACCGCGAAGCAGCGACTTGTTCTGACCAACACCGGGTCGCGCGACCAGATGAAGCCTGGGTTCCTCTACTGTCCTCGCTGTGGCCGCGCAGAGCCGAATGGCTGGGGGGCCGGCAAGTTCCGACAGGGCGGGCACCCACGTCCCAACCCCGATCACCATCCGCACGGCGCGAGTTGCAACGGCACACCGACGGTGGTCGTCCTAGGAAACGAGTTTGAGACAGACATCGCGCTGTTTCGCTTCCAACTTGGTGGAGCGGTCACGCTCCCTCCAGGTTCCACGGTCGCCAAGATAGTGCTGACGACAGTGGCTGAGGCCCTGGCCTCTGCCGCCGCTAAGCTACTCGACATCGAGGAGTCGGACATCGGCGCGGAGTTCCGGGTCGCGATGACGAGCGGTGGTCGCACGGGGCGCCACGTCGAGGTGTATCTGTACGACCTCACGCCCGGAGGCGCCGGATTCGTGCGGGCGGCGGTCGATGAGCCCAGGCGTCTCTTCGAGACCGCGCTCGAGCGGCTAGAGTCGTGCAACTGCACCCACTCCTGCTACGAGTGCCTCCGCAGCTACAAGAACAAGTGGGATCACAAGTACCTCGACCGCAAGTTGGGCGCGGCCTTTATCCGCCATATCGTGTTCGGCGAGTACCCGACGATCTCGGCGGACGACGACAGTCGCTTGTTGCGCGCACTCCAGGCGGACCTCGAGGAATCTGGGCACGACATCGTCGCGCTCGATGGCGGCCTCCGGCTCCCATTCCTCGCTAACCGCGTGGTCGTGCTCGGTCACCCGATGACGCACGGAGAAGCGGGGTCTGCCTGCGGACGAGCACTGGTCGGGGATAGCGGGCAGCATATCGTCGTCGATCAACTGTTGGTCGACCGGGCGCTCCCCGCCGCAGTGAAGGTGGCGACAGGTGCGTTGGCGTCCGAGAACACCGGGTTCTCGCTCCCGTCCTTCCTGACGGAAACAGCGGGCGGCTGCCCGGTGGTAGAGCCAACTGCGTTAGGGGCCGAGGAGCCCCCCGAGCCGCTGGCGTACGTCGAGATTCCCGGTGTCCCCGTCGGCGCATTCGTCGTCCGGCTCTCGCGCCCAACACTTGAGCGGATGGGCAACGGTGAGTTGGGGCTTGACGCCTGGGTGGTGTTCACGCCCTGTCCTCCCTCCGACTTCGCGGTCGGGAAAGATCGGATTCCCACGCTCCTCGTCAGCAAGACTGTCGCGTTCAACGCGACGAACGCGAGGTGGACCTTCGGCCTCCCCTCTCTTCGCGGCGACAAGGTCCACATCCTGTACTTCTCCCATGTCGCGCCGCGCTCGGAGGCTCCGCGCGCTGACGATGTGGTAGTCGTCGGCCGCGCGTTCGGCGTCTTCGTCGGTGGTCAATTTCAGCGTCTTGGAGGTGCCTGATGGTACGCATACTGCCGGACGTCGACCCGGCTCAACTTGAGCACACATCGGAGGAGCCCGCATACATCGCACTGCGAGATCAGTTGGGCGCCGACTACGTGGTCCTGCACTCCTATCCGTGGCTCCGACCGTGGCGCGAAGATGCGCTGGCGGAAGGTGAGGCTGACTTCGTCGTGGTCCACCCTGAGCGAGGTGTCCTCGTACTCGAGGTGAAAGGCGGCGAAGTGCGCCATGACGGGTATCGGTGGTTTCGAGACAGCGCGAGCGGGCCGAAGGAGTTCAAGGATCCGTTCAGGCAGGCGCAGCGGAACATGCACGCGCTCCTCGATATCATCCGTGAGCGGTCAGGGGGACGAGTCCGCAGAGAGGAGTTCGCCCACGGCTACGCCGTCGTATTTCCCCACCTGGACTACACCGGCGCACCGCCACCCCACGCGGACAAGGCGATTATCATCTCGCGCCGCCACCTCGCTGCGATGGAGCACGCGATCGAGACGGCATACGCGGCGTGGACCAGCGGCGGACGGCGGCTAAGCGCCGAGCAATACCGAATTCTCCTCCACGACTCCCTTATGCCGAAGTTCCGCCTGTTTAGACCGGTGGGGCCCGACATCTCCAAGGCATCAGATCGCCTCCTTGAATTGACGGAGACGCAGGCGCAGGTGTTCGAGGGGCTCTATGTCCAGGACCGAGTCCTCGTCGAGGGAGTCGCCGGGTCTGGTAAGACGTTTCTCGCCATGCACCGCGCGTTAGCGTTCGCGCGCGAGGGCAAGCGCACGCTCTTCGTCTGCTTCAACAAAGAACTGGCCGCCTGGCTCCGGGGGCAGATCGAGTCGGATCCGTCGACCGACGCCTTTCGTGAACGCATCGTTGTGAAGCACTTTCACGCCCTCGCGGCCGAACTTGCCGCCGATGCGGGGATTGCCTTCGAACCTGCATTGGGGGGACCCAAGACCGACGCGTTTTGGAACGACGAGGTTCCCGACCTGATGGAGCAGGCCGTCCTGAGCCTTGACCTCGATGGACGCGCGACAACCTTTGACGCGATCGTCGTGGACGAAGCACAGGACTTCTGTCTCGGCTGGTGGTACGCGCTGACGCAGTCGCTGTTGTCCAGGCCTAAGGGTCCGCTGTATGCGTTCCTGGACCCGAACCAGTCTCTCCGTGGAGATGTGCAGTGGCCCGAGGTCGAATTTGATGCGCGCTTCAAACTCACCATCAACTGCCGGAACACGCGCAAGATCGCGGCTGCCAGCGCAACTGTGCTCGCGCTCACTCCGCACAGTTTCCCTCGCGCGCCTGTCGGTAGCGCGCTCCGAGTGCTCCGCGCTGGGTCTGAGCGTCAGCAGAAGGGACTCGTGCTCCAAGAACTCCGTTTGTTGCTAGCGCGTGAGGACGTGGCCCCAGGCCAGATCGCGGTGATCGGCCCAGCGGCGAAGGACAAGGGGAGCCTTGCCGACCTGGCGGATGTCGATGGTGTCCCGCTCGTCACCTCCGCAGAGGAGTGGCGTCTTGGCGGCAGCGTTCTTGTCACGACAGCGCGATCATTCAAAGGGCTGGAGGCAGAGGTCGTGCTCCTCTACGACTTGGGTGGCTTCAGTCGCCTCTTCCGGCGCGAGGACCTCTATGTCTCCTGCACTCGCGCGAAGGTGCTGTTGATCGCCGTCGTCCATGGTGACGAGTGCCGGGAGGCCATCATTACGGCCCAGGCAGCGGCGGAGGCGGAGCAATGACCGTCGAGACGCTCACGAGAGCCGAGTTCGCGCGCGACTTTGGCTATGCCGATAGGGACGGTAACCCGAGCGAGCGAGCTATCGCACATCTTCTACGGGACGCGATGGGCCGGTGGGGACTCAGCCCGCGGAGGGCGCTGTTGAAACACGCCCGAGACCAACTTCGAGCGGGCGATCTGCCTTTCGACAGGGTGCCAGTGGTGCTTGAACGGCTCGTGGCGCTTGGTGAGTGTGCTGAGGTGGTTATTGGGAATGAGATGTTCATCGCGCCAACCGAGCCACGCTGGATCGCGATGGGTGGTGGACGTGCGGTACTGCTGGGTCCTCTTACTGTGCCCGCGGGGCTCTCTCGGGTAACGAGGCTCCCGCCAGACGACCTGGCCGTCCGGGTCACCATCAGTAGCGAGGAGATGGCGGCGACCCTAGACGCGGCAGGGTGGCGCGAGGTGTCGTTGGAGGAGTGGCTCCACCCCTGCGACTACCTTCGGCATGTTGGGCGCAGGGAGGGGGGGACAGTGCGCGGTGATCAGTGGGATCTCAAGCGGTTCTGGGAGCACCTAGTCTCGGCACTCGTCGAGGAGGGGCTTCAGTTTGGCCCGGACGCTGAGTTCCGCGCGGTTGTAGGCACTGCGGGGACCTTTTTCGGGCGTCATACGGCAACCAGCATCGAGGGCCGCTGGGGAGAGCAGCCTCCAAACGGGGTTTGGTGCGCTTATCGCCGGGGGCACGGCGACGATCGATGGTTGCCCACCCTGGTCTCGGTTGACGGAGACGAGCGCCGGGCACTCGATCTCTTCGATGGCGATGAGTGGCGGTGGGCCCTCCTCGCAAGGTCGAAGGCTGTCGGAACTGCCGAGGTAACCCGGCGTGCAGATGGTAAAGAGCGCGTGACCTGGCCACTGCCCGCTCAACTCCAAGCGGCGATGAACATCATCGGGGTGCCCGCTGGACCTTGGTGCTGGCAGATCGCTGAGGATGCCTCTGATCTGTGGTCGCTACTCAGGTAGGCAGTCCCCGTGCGTGAATGACGGCGTGAAGCAGTTCGCGAGGACGCTGGATGCTTAGCGCTTCCTCGGCAGAGAGGAGCCACGCCTCTCGTTTTCTCCAATAGACCTCAGTCATTCTCGCCACATCAAAGGCCGCGTCCCGGAGGTTCTCCGCGCGGGTGATTTGCGCTCGGTTCCCGCGCTCCATCGCGTCGGCAACAGCAGCCTCGGCTCGTGCCAACTCTCGTCCAGCGAGGTCAGTCGCGTCTCTTGCCTCCTCGACGACAGCACGCGTGCGCGCGCTCAGCGCGGCACGGAACGTTGGCAGTGATGGGCTCCAAACCTCTCGGCCAACCGCCTCATCTAAGCGCAACTGCTCCAACTCACGGTCTGCGTCTGCGATCGTAGTGGAATCGGTTGCGGCAAATGCGTGTGGGAGTCCTTCTCGATCGTGCGCGGAGGGGTTCACCAGTGCCGTGACGACATCCTCCGACACGGCTTGCCAGCCTTGTCCCGTGCGCATGCGCGCTGTCGTCTCAGCCTTCGCGGGTAGTGTTGCCCGCAGCCACCGCATATCGGCCTCGATCGCACAGGTAGCAGCACTCGTGAACGGCCCTACCAAAGTCGGGATTTGTTCCACCGCCGTGCGAGTAACGGCCCTGGCGACCGCGTAGATGGTCTCCTCAATTACAGACTCCATCTCGAGCGCAACTGCTGGGTCCAAGAGCGTCATCCGGAGCAGGAACCAACCAGGTTCGACATATCGCCATAGGGCGTGGTCACTAAAGTACATAACCTCCAGCGGTTGGAATCCCGACAGCGGCTGCGCCCAGTCGTCGATGAGTTCATCATGGAGCGCATTGCCGAAGTTCGCGAACCTGAGCGGTCGCCGAAATCGCCTGCCATCGAGTGTCAGCGCGACGTCGCGGCGTGGCGGATTCCCAATATCACCGCGCCGCGTGATGAACGCATGCGCGTGCTTCGGGCTCCGCTCATGAGACGGATCCTCGCCGAAACTGAACACAACCCTCGCTGTCACGGGTCTGTACCCATACTCGCGTTCACCAAAACGGTACCAGAGCGTGCGGAAGCGGAATCCCGTCTCAGGTTCGGTGTTCCATCGCAGGTGATAATCACCTACTTTCGCGAGCAAATTAAAAATCGGCTCGACGCAACGGTCCCACGCTTTGGGCCCAGTGGCCGCGTGCTCGTGTAGATCACAGAGGACAGGGCCGACCGGGGGCATCGAGGACAGTCGTGCTCGCTGCGAGGTCGCCCATTCGACGTTCCACGGGAGATGTGGTCGCAATGCGGAGTCCAGTTCCTGGACTGAGTCCTCTGCGGCCATCGCTTCGCTACGGTCTTCCAAGTCACGCCAATTCACTACGTCAGGGCGCAGCGCCGCGTTTTCGATGAGTTGCGCGACCTCCCCGAGGTGATCGCCATCTAGGTTCACGCTGCGCTCGAACACATGGAACCGCTGCAGTACGGTCACGACCTTTTCGTCCACCAGGCCGCGCTGTGCAATGGTGTACACGTCTATGGTCTTTGCCTTCCCTTCCTCGGAGAAAGCCGCGACGTTGCCGATCCGGTCGAGTCGCCCGATCCACTGCTCGACCTCCTCTGGCCGCCAAGGGACGCTGTAGAGGACGAGTACTCGGGCGCACTGGAGGTTTAGGCCGACTTGCGCCGCCTCAGGTGCAAACAGGACCTGAGCGTCGCCACGCGTGAACATCTCGACATTCTCGCTCGTCTTGTTGCCGAACCCACCGAGGTCGTCGACGGCGTCGGTCGCCATCCCCTGTCGCACCCGCGCAGGGACGAGGGCAACACGAGCATCGAGAGGCCCGATCTCAGGCAATCGGCTTTGCACCACTTCGAAAAGATAGTCAACAGTCAGGTTGTCCTGTGCGGCGACGAGCACTCGCTCACCCGGTGCGCGGGCCCAGATCGTCGCGAGAAGATCCACCAGCGCGTCGGCGCGGGAGTCGCCATTGCTTCTGTGAACGAACGGCTTGACGCGCTCAAGGAGCCCTTCTCGCTCGTGCCCTTTCCGCCGGAAGAAGTCGACACGCTGCTCAAGCGAGGGAGGGCTCAGGATGACGCGTTTAGCAAGGAGGACCGGATCAAACCGCGTAGTGAGGGAGTCGAGGTGTGCGAAGTAGCGCCACATCAGCGCCTGGCGGTCGGCCTCAACTCCAAGCGGTTCTACGACCAACGAGCGGTGTCGTCTCCTCGGGAGAACGCCGCTGTAGTCGACGCGGCGCGTGCGGATCACGCGGCGATAGGCGCACAGCGCCATGGCGGTCGCCACGAAATCCTCAGGCCTCGTCTCTTCCGCGGCCTCCCGATCACGTGCCAGTAGCGCATTAACAACCTCCTGCGCGGCCCACTCGGGCCACGAAGAGAGATCATCCTTATCGGTAATGCCATGCTTGTCTGCAGCGCCAGTCTGGGACACCTGCCAACGTGCACGGGCTGTGCGCTCGGGCTCCAGCAGGGCAAAGAGTTCCGCGTGGCGTTCGGGGCGCTGGAACGATGGGGTCGCGGTTAGAACGAGAACATGCTCAAACTCAGGTGCAGTGCGAACGATCCGATCTCGTAGGTCAGCACGCAGCCTGTGCAGTTCATCAACAATGAGCACTTGGTACTGTTCGGGAGCGATGTCTCCTAGAGCCAAGAGTGGTTGCCCGTCTGGACCCATGTTCCGAAGTTGCTCCTCCCAGGCTAGTCGGACGTACTGGCCCTCGCCGGGCGTGTGTGTCTCAAACGGTGCTGTGTGTGCGCGTGTCATAAGTTCGTCGCGCCACTGGTGGACCAGTCGGTCAGGGACCACGATAAGCGCACATAGATCGCGACGCTGCCGGCGCAGAGCGTTGAGAATCATGAGCGCCTGAACCGTTTTACCCAGACCGACCTCATCCGCGAGCAGGTGCCTAACACGGATATCTGTGAGCACTCGAAGGACGTTCGCTACCTGATGCGTGTAGATCGAACCCGCCACACCAAGCGCGGGCACGAGGGGAGATCTGACCTCCTCTGCGTACCGACGCAGAGCCTGGAGATGCACGCACAGGTCGACGTATGCGTTGCGATTCATGCGGTACCTCGACGCGCGTCTCGGGCCTTAACCGCCAGATACCGAGTTGCTCTCGCGACCGCTCGTTCTGCCATGAGCGTGTCGAGCGCTCCACGCCAGTCAGTTGCCAGCGCCAACTCGGGTTCCACCCACAGAGCGTAGATCGCCCTAAGCGTGTCCCGTGTGGGAGGCGATCCTGCGAATGCTCTTCTGGAGGTTCTGGACCAATCAGAGAGTTCGTCCGCGACTTCATCGACCGTCAAGCCCCCTATATCGAGCCGAATAAAGCGCTGAGCGCTGTTCGATGGGATGAGCATTGCCGCGAGTTCACGCAGTTCGATCGCCTCGTGGGCTTGTCTGAGTGCCTGATCCCAAAGGTACGGAGCATCGCCAGGGTCCGCCTCATCCAGTATGCCTGCCATCTCGTCGTTGCCACGCACACGGTATTTTTTCGCCAGTTCCGCATATGCGTTCGCAAACGCCCGATCGAGCGCCTCATAGTCGTCTTCGCCCAGATCTGATGGTGGACCAATACGAGCCCACAGCCCGGGCATCGATCGCCGAATCTCGGCAATTGCAATACGCCTGACCTCTGACTCCTGTTCACCGGTGAGTTCAAGGTATGAATCGTGGCCTAGCCTCAACATGTCACACGCCCGTTCCAGGAGTGCCCATAAATTACGATGACTGAGTACCGCTTCGGCCTGCGCCCACCCGGTTCCACAACATAGTTCAGTCACCCACGCATCAAGGAGCATGGCCACCTGGCCACGGCGCAGATCTCCAAGCGCAGTCCGAGTTTCGGCGAGGGACCAGCGGAGGTATGCCTCAACAAGATCTTCAAGACCGACGCTGGATCGTGCACCGCGCCGTCGCCTCAGAAGCCGCGGCTTTTCGATTGATGGCAACTCCAATTGCACGCGGCTAGGAGCAATGCATAGGGTCGTGAATGGAGTCTCCGCGCAGAACTCAACTGGATCGAACCCGACGGGCGCTAACAGGTAGGCGTCGTCGCCAGGCTGTCGATCCGCCGGGGCACGAAGCGGGTCGCCAGCGTCGACAATGCCGAAATGCAGGGGGCCCGCCTCGCTAAGTAGTCGGGGACTGGGGTCCGTGTGGACGTCCCACCAACAAGGCCGCACCGTCCGCTCCAGTTCCCAGGACACAACCGTGAGGTGACCGACCCGTGCCCGTAGCGTCACTGATTCCGCGCCGGAAGCGAGTTCTCTGGCGTCCTCTGCAAGCAGATTGGCGAGGAGAGGATGGTCCGCAGAGATTACCTGTGGGAGCGGGTCGAGCGGGCAAGTGGTGCTGAACTTCTTGCTGGCGGTCTCCAGATCCAGCGTCAGTTG
>ERZ761610.1294-NODE-1294-length-14321-cov-19.193187_pt1 | contig 14321 bp, 9 predicted proteins | sample MGYA00512164_ERZ761610 | MGnify/ENA primary metagenome ERZ761610 (study PRJEB28899, sample SAMN02850038) | bioreactor sludge metagenome | biome: EBPR Sludge; feature: EBPR Bioreactor; material: flocular biomat | place: Australia: Thorneside Wastwater Treatment... | reverse complement strand
TCGTTCCCACGTTCAAGTGCGGTTTGCTTCTGTCAAATTTTCCTTTTGCCATTTTATAAACTCCTTGAGTAATAACCGATAATTATGCTTTCAAAATTTCTTCCGCCACTGACTGCGCAACTGGCGCATAGTGGTCAAATTCCATACTAAATACACCACGTCCTTGAGTTGCTGAACGCAATTGTGTAGCATACCCAAACATTTCTGCCAAAGGCACCATTGCACGAATTCCTTGTGCATTACCAGGGCGAACTTCCATACCTTGAATCAAACCACGGCGGCTGTTAATTTGTCCCATTACATCCCCAAGGTATTCTTCTGGAACAATCACTTCTACTTTCATCATTGGTTCAAGCAGAATTGGGTTGCCTTTATGTACACCTTCTTTGAAACCAATAGAGGCGGCAAGTTTGAACGCCATTTCACTGGAGTCCACTTCATGGTATGAGCCGTCAAATAGTGTAATTTTCAAATCTACTACAGGGTAACCAGCGAGTACACCATTTTCAGCCGCTTCTTTAAAGCCTTTTTCAATTGGATTAATGTATTCTTTCGGAATAGCACCACCCACAATTTTATTTTCAAAAACAATACCACTTCCGCGTTCGCCGGGGTCAAGAGAGAACACGACATGTCCATATTGACCTTTACCACCGGATTGTTTTGCATATTTATAGTTGATTTCTTTAACTGGCTTCGTAATAGATTCACGATATGCAACACGTGGGGTACCAATATTTGCTTGAACTTTGAACTCACGCAAAAGACGGTCAACAATAATATCTAAGTGAAGTTCACCCATACCACGAATAACTGTTTGACCAGTATTCTCGTCAGAATTGACGCGGAAAGTTGGGTCTTCTTCTGCTAATTTGCGAAGAGCCTCACCCATTTTTTCTTGATCACCAGAACTCTTTGGTTCAATGGCAATTGAGATAACAGGTTCAGGGAATGAGATACTTTCAAGAGCGAGTGATTTTGTATCGCACAAAGTATCGCCGGTGAAACTTTCTTTAAAGCCAAGTACTGCTCCAATATCACCCGCGCGGATTTCTGTAATGTCTTCACGGCGGTCAGCGTGCATACGAAGTAAGCGACCAATACGTTCTTTTCTTCCTTTGGTGCTGTTTTGCACTGTTTGACCTTGGCTTAACACACCAGAATAAACGCGGATATAAGCCAAACGACCAACGTAAGGGTCGGTCACTATTTTGAATACCAATGCACTTAATGGGGCATCGTCTTGAGCAGGGAGTTCAAAAATATTTTCTTGGTTATCAGGGTCAGAGGCTTTGACAGATGGAATATCAGCTGGTGAAGGTAAATAATCCACCACTGCATCTAACAAAACTTGCACACCTTTATTCTTTAAGGAAGAACCACAAAAGACTGCTGTAGCTTTATTTGCAATAACACCCTTGCGTAATGCGGCTTTTAATTCATCAATGCTAATTTCTTGCGCTTCAAGGAATTTGACTGTGAGTTCATCGTCTAATTCCGCAACTTTTTCTACCATTCGTGCACGAGCTTCTTCTGCTTGTGCCTTTAAGTCTGCTGGGATTTCTGTAATCTTGGGTTCTTTGCCAAGGTCATCTTCCCAAATTACTGCTTTCATTGAGAGTAAATCAATCACACCCTTGAATGTCGCTTCAAAGCCAATTGGTAATTGCATTGGTATGGGGTTAGCCCCAAGTCTCTGGATAATTGACTCAATTGTCCGCTCGAATGAAGCGCCGACTCGGTCCATCTTGTTGACAAAACAAATACGCGGCACGCCATAACGGTCAGCCTGACGCCATACTGTTTCAGATTGTGGCTCTACACCTTGCACTGCATCAAAAACAACAACACCGCCATCCAAAACACGGAGGGAGCGTTGTACTTCAGCAGTAAAGTCAATATGACCGGGCGTATCAATAATATTTACTTGATAGCCTTTCCATTCAGCAGACACAGCCGCAGAAACAATGGTAATACCTCGTTCGCGTTCTTGTACCATCCAGTCAGTAACAGTGGTACCATCATCCACCGAGCCGATGCGGTGAGTTAAACCAGTATAGAACATGATACGCTCGGTGGTTGTTGTTTTACCAGCGTCAATGTGGGCAATAATGCCTATATTTCGATATTTCTCCAACGGATGAACGCGCGCCATTTAAGTGTTACCTATTTCCTTATAAGTTAGTATCTAAAATTAAATTCGATAATGAGAGAAAGCACGGTTGGCTTCTGCCATTTTGTGAGTTTCATCGCGCTTGCGAATTGCCGCACCAGTTTCATTGAATGCATCAATTAATTCTGAGGCGAGCTTATCTGGGAATGATTTGCCAGCACGTTCACGTGCTGATGAAAGAATCCAGCGAATTGCCAAAGTAACACGGCGATCAGAGGAAACTTCCATTGGTACTTGATATGTAGCACCACCCACACGGCGTGGGCGAACTTCCATAGCAGGACCTACATTCTTAAGTGCACCATCAAAAACCTCCATCGGATTTTTTTCAGTGCGTTCCTTAATTAAATCCATCGCATCATAAACCAACCCCATAGCAACACTCTTCTTTCCTTGCTTCAAAACATGTTGAATCATGGTTTGGATATTAAGGCTATTAAAACGGATATCGGGAAGCATTTCCCGTCTCTCTGGTTTTGCTCTTCGCATCTTTACATACTCCTAATTGCTACTACTTCGGACGCTTTGCGCCATACTTTGAGCGACCTTGTTTACGGTTGGCAACGCCAGTGGTATCCAAGGAGCCACGTACAATGTGATAACGAACGCCGGGCAAATCTTTTACACGCCCACCACGTACAAGCACCACAGAGTGCTCTTGTAATTGGTGACCTTCACCTGGAATATAAGCGGTTACTTCGATACCATTGCTTAAACGTACACGAGCAATTTTCCGCAAAGCCGAATTTGGCTTTTTAGGAGTCATGGTACGTACAACGGTACAAACACCACGTTTTTGTGGTGCACCTTTATCTTGGCGGAATCTGCGTTGCTTATAGCTGTTCAGTGTGAACTGCAATGCAGGTGCTTTGGATTTTGCGTTCTTATTTTTGCGGCCCCGGCGGACCATTTGATTTACTGTAGGCACTGTTGCCTCCGATACAAATTTCTTTCTAATTTTTTCTTTTGATATTCGCAACAAATGAGACCATCAACGTCATTCCCTGATGGCCTCATTTGTAGTAGCCAATGTATTGCCTTTGAGCGGGGTTTGATTTGCCGCTCTATTTCCTTACAAAAGCATGTTATTTTATCATGCCATTTTAATCGCGTCAATAGGAAATCTTACTTTTTACGTGGTTGACCTTCTCCGATGCTCAGCAAACCTGTGTCATGTTTTGGAGGATGCGTCTTTTCTTCATCTTTACCAAACTTGACCACATCACCACTTTCATTAATGGCTTCCACTGCCAAACCAAGTGATTGCAATTCCTTCACTAACACACGGAAAGATGCTGGAATGCTGGGTTCTTCAATCGGTTCACCCTTCACAATCGCTTCATATGTATTGACGCGTCCAACTGTATCATCAGATTTTACAGTGAGCATCTCTTGAAGAGTGTGTGCGGCACCATAAGCTTCGAGCGCCCACACTTCCATTTCACCAAAGCGTTGACCACCAAACTGAGCCTTACCACCAAGCGGCTGTTGAGTAACCAAACTATATGGACCTGTAGAACGAGCATGAACTTTATCTTCAACCAAGTGATGCAATTTGAGAATAGTCATCACACCAACAGTTACGGCTTGGTCATATTTCAAACCAGTTTTACCATCGCGTAAAGATTGTTTACCGAGAATTGGCAATGGAATACCTTTTTCTTTTGCCATTTCTTGAGCAGTTTCGTAGACTTTATCTTCTGCAACGCGGCGTGAACCACCATTCACTTCTAACCATAAACGCAAACAGGCAATAATTGTCTTTTCATCTAACTCAGGGTCGCGGTTTGCAATTTCACGGTCTTCTAACAAAATTTCATCTGGGTTGGAATAACCTTTTTCACGTAACCATTCACGCGCAGTAGCACGATGTGCATATTCAGGTTCATTCAAGCGATAGACATCATATCTACGTTTATCAAGCCAATGTTCTAAGTACAAACGACGAACTTCATCATCATCTTCAATAGAGTTCGGGTCATATTCTTGTTCTCGAATCCAATCCCATGCACGTTGAGCCGCTTCTTTCCATGCTTGGTCAATAATCCAAGCACGGGCGAGTTCGGCTTCAATTTGTTCTTCACTCGTTCCATCAAATACCGGAGTGACAGCACGGAAACCCATGCGTTTTGCCGCCCAACCTAAATGCACTTCTAATACCTGACCAATATTCATACGACCAGGCACACCCAGAGGATTCAAAATAATATCTACAGGTGTACCATCTTCAAGGAATGGCATATCTTCAACAGGTACAACTTTAGAAACCACACCTTTGTTTCCATGTCGTCCTGCCATTTTGTCACCAGCAGTAATCTTGCGACGTTGCGCCACAGACACACGCACCATCATATCCACACCAGCGGCAAGGTCTGAGTTATCTTCACGAGTAAAGACTTTTACATCTACAACTTTACCGCGTTCGCCGTGAGGCATTCGCAAAGATGTATCTTTCACATCACGAGATTTTTCACCAAAGATAGCACGTAACAATCTTTCTTCTGGTGTTAATTCTTTTTCACCTTTTGGCGTAATCTTGCCGACCAAAATATCATTCGGTCCAACTTCTGCACCGATGCGAATGATGCCATTTTCATCTAAATCTTTAATTGCATCATCACCTACGTTCGGAATGTCACGCGTGATTTCTTCTGGACCTAATTTTGTATCACGAGCTTCCACTTCATACTTTTCAATATGAACAGAAGTAAAGCGGTCTTCTTGCACCAAACGTTCAGAAAGCAAAATCGCATCTTCAAAGTTGCCACCTTCCCATGAAAGGAAAGCCACAACCACATTTTGACCCAACGCCAACTTACCGGCATCAGTAGATGAAGAATCTGCAATAATATCGCCCTTCTTAATCACTTGTCCCTTCACCACAGATGGGCGTTGGTCAATACAAGTGGATTGATTCGAGCGTTGATATTTTCTTAATTGATAAACTCGATTTCCACTTCGCTTCTCTTTTACGGTGATGCTTGATCCTGTTACCGACACAACTTCACCATCCGCTTCAGCGACAACCACTTGACCAGAATCTAACGCGGCATGACCCTCCATCCCCGTAGAAACGAGCGGAATTTCAGGTCGCACCAAAGGCACAGCCTGCGCCATCATGTTCGAACCCATCAAAGCGCGGTTGGCATCATCATGTTCAAGGAATGGAATCAACGCCGCACTGATACCTACCACTTGATGCGGGGCAACATCCATAAAGTCAATGCTTTCAGCATTTGAGAAAATGAAGCCAGAGTGATAACGGCAAGAAATACGTTCGCGTGAAAATTCTTTCTTTTCAGTTAATGTCGAATTGGCTTGCGCAATTGTATATTTATCTTCAGCATCAGCAGAAAGATAAACAATTTCATCTGAAACATACGGCACAATGTTAACTTCTTCAAGTTTTGCTAACTTCTTAGCAACTTTAGAGTCAATTTCTGTACCAGACTTGAAAAGTAATTCTTCTGATTTCGGGTCGTACACATCTTCACGTAAAGTGCGACCTTCTAACAATTCACTTGAGCCGGGAAAAGTTTTATACACTTTGCGATATGGTGTTTCAATGAAACCATATTCATTTACGCGAGCAAATGAAGCCAAACGTCCAATCAAACCGATGTTTGGACCTTCAGGTGTTTCAATCGGACAAATACGTCCATAATGAGAGTGATGTACATCGCGCACATCAAAGCCGGCGCGTTCGCGACGTAAACCGCCCGGACCCAATGCCGATAATGTACGTTTGTGGCGTAACTCTGCTAATGGATTGGTTTGGTCCATGAATTGCGAAAGTTGTGAAGAACCAAAGAATTCACGTAACGCCGCAACCACCGGACGAATATTTACCAATGTCACTGGAGAAAGTTGTTCTTGGTCACGGATAGACATGCGTTCTTTAATCACACGTTCCATACGGCGAAGTCCAATGCGTAACTTGTTTTGAATCAACTCACCCACAGTTTTGACGCGTCTATTTCCGAGGTGGTCAATATCGTCTGAGCGTTCTGTTCCATTATTAATTTGAATCATACGACGAATCAAACGAATAATGTCACTTTTTGTGACAGTGCGATGTGGAATCGGGATATTCAAATCAAGTTTTTGATTTAATTTATAACGACCCACTCGTTCAAGGTCATAATGACGTTGGTCAAATAATTGTTCTTCTAAAAATTGGCGAGCATTATCTAATGTAGCTGGGTCGCCGGGGCGCATCTTCTTGAAGAATTCAATCAATGCCGCTTCAGCAATTGTGTGATTAGATAAATCCCAATCAGGTTCTTGCTTAATCGTAGAGGCAATAAATAAGCGGTCGGCATTGTTATCTACATCTTTGAAGATAGAGAGAATCTCTTCGTCCGTACCTTGCTTGATCGGGGAATCTTTGATGCCATCATTGACGGCGGCAAGCGCACGTAAAAACACAGTGATTGGAACTGTGCGTTTACGATTAAATTTCAAAATAATATAATCAGACTTACGGGTTTCAAACTCCATCCACGCACCACGGTCTGGGATTAACTTTGCCATAGAGAGCAAACGACCCGTAGCACGGTCGGCTGGGGCTTCAAAATACACACCCGGAGAACGAATCAACTGCGAGACGACCACACGCTCTGTACCATTAACAATGAAGGTACCCTTATCCGTCATCTCAGGGAAATCACCCAAGAAAATATCTTGTTTGATAGGCTCAGGAACATCATTCCCTGCCAACAAAACAGAAACATATAACGGACTTGCATATGTCAAGTCACGTTCTACACATTCTTCAATTGTATGTTTCGGGTCACCAAAGCGATACTTCAAGCCCCATTGTTGTGATTCTGGGCTTCGGCTTGGGAAAAACAACTTCATCCCCTTGTTATAAGACTCAATTGGCGAAATTTCGTGGAATAAATCACCAAGCCCTTCTCGTTTCAATCTTTCAAAAGAATCAAGTTGTACTTCAATTAAGTTAGGTAAATCTAGTTTTACTGGGATTTGTGCGTAACTTTTTTGGGGCAAAGAAGATGCCATTCTTCTCTCCTAACATTTTTATAGAGTTGGATAAACGAATTAAACTGCCCATGTGGACAGCAACCTTGAATTATATCGAAGAGAGCATAAAAAGTCAAGAAAAAATTATACCCGAAAGAAACATCATCACGCCTCCCCTCTTAAGGACACCTGAGTTACCCGCGTCAACTATCAACTTTCCCCTTTTACAGATTATAACAACATAAATGATTTGACAATAAATATATCTACGTGTAAAATCACGCACGCTTAACAAAAAAATACATCGCCGAGATAGCTCAGTAGGTAGAGCATGCGACTGAAAATCGCAGTGTCCCCAGTTCGATCCTGGGTCTCGGCACTCTCGGCGAATATCAAGTACAATAGCCAAGAAGATGCGGGTGTAGTTCAGTGGTAGAACGTCTCCTTGCCAAGGAGAAGGCCGTGAGTTCGAATCTCATCGCCCGCTCAAGCCGAAGGATTGCAGATTGAAATAAAATTCGGTCAGCAATCCTTTTGTGTATAATGCAAGTGTGAATGGCGTCGTGGCCAAGTGGTAAGGCAAGGGTCTGCAAAACCCTTATTCACGGGTTCAAATCCCGTCGACGCCTCTCAAACAGACTCAGATTGAGTCTGTTTTTATTTCTTAACTCTTTCGTTATCAGAATATGTTTGAAATGTTTTTTATATAAAAAAAGCCTATAATCAAATCCATATAAACCATGAGTAAGAAAAGACAAAATCGCTTTTCCGCTTTTCAGATTACGCTGATTTACCTTGGACTCGGTATTCTATGGATTCTATTAACAGATACCATTCTATTTAGATTCCTCAACGCCTCTGGACAACTTTCCTCATTACAAACATACAAAGGCTGGTTTTATGTAGGGGTAACTGCTTATATTTTATACATCCTTTTGAAAATCAACGAGCAAAGAGTAACAACTTCAAAATTCCAAGCACAAGAAGAATATCGCCAATTGGTAGAGCAACTGCCCGGCGTAGTTTTTATGGATGTTTTTGATGACCCTCAAAGCACCCATTACATGAGTCCACGCATAAAAGACCTAGTTGGTTATACCGCCGAAGAGTGGACAGAAAATGGAAGAGACTTGTGGTCTATTTCCCTTCACCCAGATGACAAAGAACGTGTTCTCAACGAGGACAAACGTACAAATCAAACAGGTGAATCGTTTCGGATTGAATATCGCCTCAAACATAAAGATGGTCACTATGTGTGGGTAAAAGAAGACGCTTCACTTGTCAGAGCAGAAGACGGCACACCTTTGTTTTGGCAGGGAATCCTGCTCAACATTACTGAGCAAAAAAAGGCTGAAGAATTATCAAGGTGGCGTGATGAGGTCTTGAGAGAGTCAACAATGGAGTTAACTCATTATGTTGACCTCAATAACTTATTTGAAAAAATATTTTCATCATTGTATAAATTAATTCAATTTGATAGTGCTTCCATTGAATTAGTCAATGGCGATACTGCTGAAATTGTAGCGGGAAAAAACATCCCGAAAGAAATGATTGGGATGCAGTACCAAGTTAACCCGACGAAATGGGGCGGTTTAGATTCACTTCGAAATATACAAATTATTCCCGATGTCCAAAAAGATGAAAGGTTCATCATCTTTGATGAAACAAATTACATCAAAAGTTGGATGGGTATCCCGTTAATGATTCAAGAAAAATTAATTGGCTTCTTGAATTTAGATAGTCGTACACCAAATTATTTCAATTATGAGTTTGCCTCACTTGCCCAAACGTTTGCAAACCAAGCCACAATTGCAATTGAAAATGCAAAACTTTATACAGAGACAAAACAACGTCTTCAAGAACTTGAAACCGTCAGTCGTGTCTCTTCGGCTTTGCGTGCCGCACAAGATACAAATGAAATGTTCCCGATTCTATTAAATGAAATCAAATCTATTATTCAAACTGATGCCGCAACTGTTTTTCTTTTTGACGAAGAAAAAAATGCGCTAACAGTTCGGGCTACCAGCGGATGGTTAGCTGACTTACCAAAATCTATATTTGCACCAAACGAAGGCGTAGTAGGCACAGTATTTGTAAAAGGCATTGCACATGCCACCCCAGAGTTTATTAGTGACCCGTTGGCTCACCCTGAAAATGCAAAATTTTTTGGGGATGGTTGGGGTGGAATCGCGGTACCGATACGCACTGCCAATGAAACCATTGGCGTAATTATTGTTGGCATACAAAAACCAAGACGAATTGATGATGGTTTTGTTCGCTTGTTAACCACGATTGCTGAAATTGCAGGCAATGCTATTTATCGTTCCAATCTTTTTGATAGAAATGAAGAACAGATTCGCCGCCTCACTACTTTACGTGAAATTGATACTGCCATTACATCGAGTCTTGATTTACGCATTACGCTCAACATTATCATTGAACATCTAATAACAAAGATGGGTGTAAGCGCCGCATCATTTTTGATATTCGATCCCAATAGCCAAATGTTAGATACAGTAGCCGCCAATGGATTTCAAAACCAAGAAATGAATCAAATATCATTGAATGTTGGTGATGGCTTAGCAACTCAAATACTTTTAAACAGAAAACCAATTCATGTAAAAGATTTAGATAATGAAAGTCAAAAAATAACTGGTGAGAATTTTTCAAGCTATTATGCTTTGCCACTTTTTAGCAAAGGCACAACACGTGGTGTTCTTGAAACTTATTTCAAACAACCCTTCACCCCCAATGCAGATTGGATTGATTTCGTACAAACATTAGCAGGTCAGGCGACAATTGCAATTGATAACGCCCAACTGTTTGAAAATTTACAACGCAGTAATCAAGAACTTTCACTAGCATACGACACAACGCTAGAAGGCTGGGGAAAAGCATTGGAATTACGTGATAAAGAGACTCAAGGACATACACAGCGCGTCACCAACTTGACTTTAGAACTGGCTCAACGCGTTGGCATTCCCGAATCCCAATTGACTCATATCCGCCGTGGTGCTTTGCTTCATGATATAGGCAAAATGGGTGTATCAGATAAAATCTTACGCAAGCCGAGTGCATTGACTGATGAAGAAATGAACGAAATGAAAAAACATCCGCAATATGCGTATGAATTGTTGTATCCAATCCCCTACTTACGCGCGGCAGTAGACATTCCTTATTGTCACCATGAATGGTGGGATGGAAGTGGTTATCCGCGTGGATTAAGAGGCGAAGAGATTCCACTTGCGGCACGCATCTTTGCCGTCGTGGATGTTTGGGATGCCTTACTTTCAGACAGACCCTATCGTGAAGCATGGAATCAGAATGATGTGATGAAATATATCCTTGACCTTTCGGGCAAACAATTTGACCCGCGCGTTGTGGATGAGTTCAAGCGAATCCTTGAAACCAATTTAGATGTGATTGAGTCAAATTCCCCACAAGATTAAAGCTGAAAAGCAGAATCAATTATCCCCTTAAGAAAGAAGCGATGAGTTTCCTCATCGCTTCTTTTTATTTCACTCGTAAAAATTTTCTCTTACCAACTTGCAACACGCCTGTATGTGGAAATGGCATATCTTTTTCAATCACTTCGCCATCAAGTTTGACACCTTTTTGTTCAATCAAACTGCGGGCTTTGCTTTTACTTTCTGCCATTTTGTTTGCGATGATGACATCCACAACGGTTTGATTCGGTTGCAAATTATATTCAGGCATTTCATCAGGAATTTCTTTTTGTTGAAAGCGTTTGATGAAATTTTCTTGTGCAGATTTTGCTTCATCATCACTATAGAAAATGCTGGTGATTTCTTGCGCCATTTTCATTTTCGCATCACGTGGATGTAATGTATTTGCGGCGAGGTCTTTTTCAATTTGTGCAATTTCTTGCGGACTCCAACGTGTGACGAGACGCATGTAAATGCCCATAGCAGAATCTGGCACAGACATTAACTTTCCGAACATATCATCAGCACCAGTATTGATTGGCACAATATTGCCAGTAGATTTTGACATTCTTTGCACGCCATCGGTGCCGGGCAAAATGCCAGTGATAATTCCGACCAAAGGTTTTTGACCCAATGCCTCTTGTAACTTTCTACCAGCAACAATAATATTAAAGAGTTGGTCTGAACCACCTGCTTGAACATCTGTATTCATAGCAACAGCATCATAACCTTGCATGAGTGCATAAAAAGTTTCATGCAAGTAAATTGGTTCACCTTTATCAAGTCTCTTTGCAAAATTTTCACGCGCCAAAAATTGTTGCACTGTAAAGTTTTGACCTAAGCGAATCAAATCTACTAAAGATAATTTTGAAAGCCATTCACCGTTATAACGAATTTTCGTTTTGTTTTTATCTAAAACGCGAAAGGCTTGTTCGGCATACGTCTTTGAATTTTCATTGACTTGTTCTTCGGTTAAGACAGGACGCGCTTTGTTTTTGTCAGAAGGGTCACCTACTAAAGCCGTGTAACTTCCGATTAAGAAAGTCACCTCGTGACCTAAATCCTGAAATTGACGAAGTTTTCTCATCGAAATGGTGTGACCTAAATGCAAGTCTGTAGAGGTGGGGTCATATCCACAATAGACTTGCAAAGGACGGTTTTCTTTTTGTGCAATCAATAATCGCTCACGCAATTCATTTGTCATTGCTTTTTGTAATTCAGCATCACCATAATCGGTGCCTTGCATTAATAATTCAACTTGTTCGTCAATGTTCATAAAGACCTCGGATAATTTAATAAAACAAAAACGCGCCCGCGATGATGAGGGGCGCGTTCAATGCACACCATCGCAATCAATTACTGGTGAGCATAATAGTAGTTCCTAAAAGATTTGCTAAACATATTGCTATTATACAACAAGAATTTTATTGGGACAAATAAAAGAAAATAACCACAGAGTTCACAGAGGTCTCTGAGATTTTTTGAGTTTTTCTCAAAGTTCTCTGTGGCAAGGTCTTAATGATTATTGAGACAAATTGAAAGCAAAACTCCACGGACCTGCGATAGTATAAAACTCATCACTGTAAACAATTTCTTCCGCTTGTTGTTGAGTCATATCTGGCGGAATGCTGAGGATTTGCATCGTCAACGCGCCGTTGATATCCACACAATCTAAAACAATGCCAATACCGCGTTCTGCCAAAGATTGTTGAATTTTCGGCATATACACTGAACAATAATCATCGCCTTGCGGTGGCGCGGCAATTGAATTGATAAAAATAGAAGCGTTGGTTAAATCAGCATCTGGCGGCACAACAAAAGTCAAAGTATCACAACGTAAGCCGGGGTTACCTTCTTGCAAACTTAACAATGTCGTGCCATATTCTTGTAAAACAATTCCACTGTAATTCAAACTCGCAGACCAAATTGACCAATCCGCCGCATCAGGCAAAGTAAAACACACATCGGCATTGACGTTTTTCCCTTCCATCCAAACACGTTCCATGCGTACATCAATTCCGCTAGCAATTTGATTTGATGCCACTTGCACCGCCGCCGTTGGATATGACGGGTCAATAAATGCAGTTGCTGTTGGTAAAAATTGTGGGAGTACCACCGTCTCTGGTGAAGGTGAACCACAAGCAGTGACAAATATTAACAGCAACACGATTAATTTTTTCATTATAGATTTTTCTCCTTTGAACTAACTCAATAAATCTTCAATCGCCTCTTTCAGACTTGGAAACTGATACTGATACCCAGACTCTATCAAACGTTTCGGCTGAGAGAACCTGCCATCCAAAATCATGACGCTCATTTCGCCTAAAATGTTTCGTACCAAAAATTCTGGGTATGGAAACCAATAAGGGCGATGCAAAACTTGAGCAAGGGTTTGATTAAACTCTGCATTAGAAGTTTGAGCAGGCGCAATTAAATTATACGCGCCACTTGCATTTTCATTTGCAATCAAAAACCTGACTGCCCCAACCCAATCTTGGATGTGAATCCAGGGAAAGGCTTGTTTTCCAGAACCAAATTGACCGCCAAAAAATAATTTTATCGGTAGGGACATTAAATCTAGCAGGCTACCTTTTCTATCTAACACAACTGCTGACCTTGTGACGATTCTTCTTACACCCAAATCATCTAATGATTTTGTTGCATCTTCCCACTGTACTGCAAGTTGAGCAAGAAAATCATCCGCAGGTGGTGTGGATTCGTCGGCAAGGCTTCCATTTAATCCATAGTAGTTTATGCCTGAGGCTTGGATGAAAATGCTTGGGCGTTTATCTGCTGTTTGAATAGCAGAAGCAAGTAGAAATCCAGGAATGAGGCGTGAGTCTACAAATGATTTTTTCATCGCAGATGTCCACGGAAATGTCGAAAGCGATTTTCCTGTTAAGTGAATCACCACATCCATTTCATTAATGCGATGCACCCAGCCGTTTGTGGTTTTTGCATCCCATTGAATCGCTTCGGCATGTTGAATTTTTTTTGTGCCACGAGTCAGAATAAAAACTTTGTGACCATCATTCACAAAAGATTTTGTTAAAGCAGTTCCTAAAAAACCTGAACCGCCGGCAATTAAGATGTTCATTTCTAATGTTCCTGTAATCATTTGGGGCTTTCACAAATTATCAAAACTGGATGTATAATTCCGCAGTTGTTGAGAACTTATGAATGAACCCGTATTAGTGCTCAATGCAAATTTTGAGCCAATCCACGTCTGCTCAATACGACGGGCAATCGGATTAATCATTGCAGGGAAAGCTGGCATGATTGCAAACGGGCGCGGAAACATTCGTACCATTACACAATTAATACCGCGACCATCAATCATTCGGCTTGAATCGCAAATTCACCGTCCACGCCCACGTGTGAAATTAACGCGCCGAGAGATCTTTCGCCGCGATAATTATACCTGCCAGTATTGTGGCAAACATCAACTCAACTTAACCATTGACCATGTGATGCCACGTCACTTAGGCGGTAAACATATTTGGACGAATTTAGTGACAGCATGTTCAGGGTGCAATCATCGCAAAGGCGGGCGTAAAGTAGATGAAGCTCACATGCACCTAATGAGAATTCCAAAAGAACCACCAGCCGATGCTTCATATATTTTCGGCAAACACTTAAGCGAAAATCAAGAGTGGGAACAATATATTTCGGGTTGGTAAAAAATTAGACCTAACAAAATTTTGTCAGGTCTTTTTGAT
>ERZ761610.1290-NODE-1290-length-14373-cov-117.605322_pt1 | contig 14373 bp, 9 predicted proteins | sample MGYA00512164_ERZ761610 | MGnify/ENA primary metagenome ERZ761610 (study PRJEB28899, sample SAMN02850038) | bioreactor sludge metagenome | biome: EBPR Sludge; feature: EBPR Bioreactor; material: flocular biomat | place: Australia: Thorneside Wastwater Treatment... | reverse complement strand
TTTCACCACTCAGACCCGCCTGATTCCACTTGAACTGGAAGGGGCCTTTGCCGCCAAAAACTTCCACCACCAAAGCAGCAGAACGATCACCGGGGCAACGAATGGGCTGCGTTTCGGTGAGGTTGGCCCGCAGCGCGGCCGCTTTTTGTTCGATATTGACGGTGGCTGTCGCCTTGCAGCCGTTTTTGTCGGTGATGGTGACGGAATGAGCGCCGGTATTGAGTTTGCGGGCGATGTTGCCGGTTTCGCCGTTGTCCCAAAGGTAGGTAAATTGCGGCGCGCCGCCCACGGCTACGGCCAGTGCCACGGCGTCGGCAGCATTGGGAGCGCTCTCAGGTTCCTGTTGGGTAGCCCGCGCCGTCATGCGCGTATCCTCGATGGTGATTTTGGCCGACTTCGTGCGCCCCTGGCTGTCGGTGACGGTGAGCGAATACAGGCCGGGGCCGAGGTTGGCGGGCGCTTCGCCGTTCAGTCCTTTGTCCCAGCGATAAGTGAAAGGGCCTTTGCCGCCGGTCACTTTCACGCGCAGAGCGGCATCGTTTTGGCCGGGTGTACAGCTCAGTTCTTTTTCCTTTAAAATATTGATCGTCAGGGCAGAAGCCTTATCTATGAGGAACACGCCTTTGTCTTCGGTGCCCACCCAGAGCGCGCCGTCCTGATCGAGTGCGATGCAGGTGGCGTATTGGCTGGTGTAGTATTGGATGGGGCCGAAGCGGTCAATTTTGTCGGTTTCGGAATCCCAGCGCACAATGGATTCGGAAGCCACCCAGAGCTTGCCGTCGGCGCCCACAGCGATGTCTTTCACCTCGCCTTCCGAGACCAGATCGTTGAGCGGCACGGCCAACCAGCGGTCGCGGCTGTCCACCTGCCAGATTTGCCCTTCTCCGGCCACCCAGATGCCGTTGGGGCCTTCGGTGCTGCGATGAATGGCGAAATATTTTTGCTCCAGCGTCCAGCGTCCTTCGCCGCCGATCAGTACGCCCTGTGCGGTGCCCACCCATTTGCGGCCTTTTTTATCAATAAAAATGTGGAGGATTTTATTGGAAGTGAGCTTGGAATTGGAGGTATTGAGCGTCTCTACTTTGCGCAAAGCGGGCTGTGTTTTCAGCAGGTGCAGGCCGGAGTTGGAGGTGCCTATCCAGAGTTCGTCGCGGGCAGAGCTATAAGCGGCGGCGCTGATGGTGTTGGTGTTGTTGAGGATGTTGCCCAGTGCTGCGTTCATGTCGGCAGCCGACCACTTGAGGTCAAAATTCCCGCCCGGAAGGGCGTAGAGCGATTGCTCTCCGGCAGTCAGGGCAAGTGGATTGGCCAGATCGGAGGAGCGCAATTGGAACACGCCCTTGCTGTTGGCCACCCATTTCACATTGTCGTCGTCCACAAAAATGTGCGTGACCGGGCTGCGTTGGTCTATCACGGAGATGCGGGTGACGACGAGGCTTTCTTGTTCCTGAGCGAGGATAGGTATGGAAAAAAGTGCAAAAATGAAGATCAACACTTTGTTCAGCGGGTAGGAAAATTTCATTGTCGGGATGCGTTAAAACTAAAAATGCAATAGATAACGCTTCCTAACGAAAAAGGGTCGGGCGAGAGTATGAAGGACGGCAATGTCTGAACGGGCTTTTGTGGGGATGGCGCCTTACCGGCAAACGCTGAGACAGGCTCGCACCAAAGGCAAAAAAACGTAGCTTTGCCCCCGTAAATGCTGCCTGTGAAGCCATTTCTCTCTTCCGACCGACCATATTACCTCGCCGCGCTGCTGCTGCTGCCGCCGGCATTGCTCATTCATCTGGGGCTGATGACCTTCATTGACGACGAGTCCATTCGCTCGTTGGTAGCCTTAGAAATGAAGCTGTCGGGCAACTATGTGACACCCACGCTCAACGGCGAATATTACTACAACAAGCCCCCGCTGTACAACTGGATTTTGCTCGTTTTTTTCAATCTGGCCGGTCGTTTCGACGAGTTTACGGCCCGCATCCCTACCCTGCTCAGCCTGCTCGGATTTGCCGCCACCGTTTTTGTTGTATTCCGACCCAAATACGGCACGCGCACGGCCTTCGTCAATGCGCTGGTCCTCATCACCTGCGGGCGCATCCTGTTTTGGGATTCCATCCTCGGCCTCATAGACATCTGTTTTTCCTGGGTGATGTTCGGGCTGTTTATGACGGTGTATCACGCGTTTCGCAAGGGGCGGTTTTGGCAGTTATTTTTGCTCACATACCTGCTCACGGCCATCGGTTTTTTGATGAAAGGCTTGCCTGCATTGGTATTTCAGGCATGTACGCTGTCGGCGTATTTTTTGTACAAACGCGAATTTCGGCGGCTGTTTTCGGCGGCGCATTTTGCGGGCATCGGCCTGCTGGCGCTCATCGTGGGCGGCTACTACCTGTTGTATCATCAATACAATGATTTGAGCAATATTTTTGCCACCCTTTTTGACGAATCGCTCAAACGCACGGGGGCTCGTTTCGGCTGGAAAGACACGGTGTTGCACCTGTTCAGCTTTCCGTTGGAGATGGTGTATCACTTTTTACCCTGGTCGCTCATGGTGCTGTATTTCCTGCGCCGGGGCCTGCTGAAACAAGTGCTGCAAGACGATTTCATCACCTTCAATCTGATCGCTTTTTTTGCCAATATCCTCGTATATTGGACCTCGCCGGAGGTGTATCCGCGCTACCTGCTCATGCTGGCACCCCTGCTGTTTTCGGCGTTTTTGTACCTGCACGAAGATCATGCGGCGCGCAAAACCATCGCTTTTCGGGTGGTGGAAGGCGCATTTTTGGCGTTTCTGCTGCTCATTGTGGCGGGCAGCGTGGCGCCGGTATTGTTGGAACGCACGCAGGGAGTTCCGGGGCTGTATTGGAAAACCGGCCTGCTGTTCGCGGGCAGTATTCTGCTGACGGTTTTGTTTTTTAAAAACAAAGATAAACGGCTGTTGATAATGGTGACGGCGCTGCTGTTGATGCGGGTGGGATTCAACTGGTTTGTGCTGCCCGACCGCAACGCCGAAGATTGGGGCAACCTCTGCCGGCAGTCCACCATAGAGGCGGGGCTGCAATTCCGCGACCGCCCGATGTACCTGCTCGGCGATACGGAACTGCAAATGACCAATGCTTTTTACCTCACCCATGCCCGCCAACAGATCGTGCACCGGGTGGCCGAACCAACCGATACCAACGCCATATATATCATCCACCCGGAGGCGGTGCTGCCCTGGCCCCGCGAAAAGGTGGGCGAGTTCAAATACCGGCATGGGAAGGGGGTGCTGGATTTGGTGGTGTTAGGGAAGTGACGGAGTACCTCGTTTATGACGAGCACGACCGCCGGCACATAGTCTTCCCTCATCCCCAAAAACAAAAAAAACACAATCGCTGGTAGCGCGGGACGCTGTAAGGCGTCCCCGCTACCACTATCTCGTTGTCTCCTGAAAACACGATACGGGAAGCAGCCGGCATAGAGCTAACAGGTCTATCCGGCTATTGCATTGCAGACCTGTTAGCTCTGCGGTGCAACCTACAACTTTGCCTCCCGCCGCGTTGTTTTTCGCCTACAATACCGTAACTTTGCCTGATGAAAATCGCCAATCCGCTATACGACCACGCCTTTAAGTACCTGATGTCCAACGACAAACTGGCGCGCAAGGTGCTGTCCGTCATTCTGGAAAAGGAAGTGCTGGAATTGGAACTGTCGCAGCAGGAAGTCGTCGTAGAAGACGAAGACCGGCGATTCACCCTGTATCGCTTGGATTTCAAGGCCGTCATAGAGGATGAAAACGGTAGAAAGGAAACCGTGCTCATCGAACTGCAAAAGTCCAAGCTACCCACCAATGTGCTGCGTTTTCGCAGTTATCTCGGCTTGGCCTACACGCAGAAAATAAGGGCCAAAGACCCCGAAACACAGGTAGAACACGACAGCGCCCTGCCCATCATCTCCATCTACATACTGGGATACAACGTGGAAGACATTCCGCACGTTGCCGTCAAGGTGAACCACAAGATCATGGACATGTCGAGCCAGCAGGAATTAGACCTACAGAGCGACTTCATAGACCTGCTCACGCATACAACGTGCATCTTGCAGGTGCGCCGCCTGCCCGAACAGCGCCGCAGCCGCATCGAGCAATTTCTCACACTGTTCAATCAAGCCTGGGTCATGGAACAAAAATACATCCTCGACTTGCAAGAGGTGCCGGAAGGCTTTGAAGACATAGCGGAGTACCTTCAGCGGCCACTTCAGGAGGAAGAAATACGCGCCAAGTTGCGCGCAGAAGAAGAAGTGGAAGCCATTTTCGCTCAGCAGGAGGCAGATAAGGCGTACTATAAGCGAACGGCAGAAGAAGAACGTCGGCAGAAGGAAGAGGCAAAAGCGCGAGAAAAAGAAGCAAAAGCGCGAGAAGAACAAGCACTTGAGCAAGCGCGTGAAGCCCGAATCAAATTAGCCCGCCTGCTGCTGCGCACGGGTATGTCCGTCAAAGATGCTGTGCTTGAAACAGGGCTGTCGGAGGAGGAACTGAGGGGGTTGGAGTAAGCCATCTCCCGCCTGCTCCACATCAACGACCCCGGCACCTTCGGCTGCAACATCGGGGAAGAAGTCTGCAACTGTCTCTGGAACTCAAACTGCCCAAAACCACCCTCGCCGCAGGGTATTGCCGCCGTTTGTTTGGAAGTCATCAAGGTGGACAACCTGACCTATCCCTGACCAGCTCGCCAAGTTCACACGCTTCGCAGGGGAAAAACAGATCACACACGCTGTACTCGCATCATTACGAAAACATTGAAAATCAAATACATGAATTCGCCGCTTATTTCCGTCGTCGTCACTGTTTATAATGAGGAAGACAACGTTCGGCCCCTGCTGGAACAACTGCACGCCGCCCTCGCCGCCCTCGATTACGAACTGGTGTATGTGGACGACGGCTCCCGCGACAACACCATCGCCGAACTGCGCGCCGCCGCTCATCCGCGCCTGCGGGTGGTGGAACTGCGCAAAAACTACGGCCAAAGTCTGGCCCTCATGGCGGGCATAGACGTGGCGCGCGGCGAGTACATTGCCACCATGGACGGCGACCTCCAAAACGACCCCTCCGACATTCCCGCCATGTTGCAAATGGCCCAAACTGGGGAATGGGACATGGTGGCCGGCAATCGCGCCAAGCGCCAAGACAAGGTGCTGCTGCGCAAAATCCCCAGCGCCATCGCCAACTACCTCATCCGCCAACTCTCCGGCGTACACCTCAAAGACTACGGCTGCGCGCTCAAGGTGTTCCGCGCCGAATTGGCCAAAGAACTGGGCCTGTACGGCGAACTCCACCGCTTCATTCCCGTGCTGGCCAGCCTCGAAGGCGCCCGCATCACGCAGGTGGACGTCAAGCACCACCCGCGCACGGCGGGCCGCTCGAAGTACGGTCTGGGCCGCACTTTCAAGGTGGTGAGCGACCTGTTGCTGATGATTTTTTTCAAACGCTACCTGCAAAAACCCATGCACCTCTTTGGCAATGCCGGGGTGTTTTTGTTCGCTCTGGGCGCCGTCATCAACCTGTATCTGGGCGTACTCAAACTAATGGGCAACGACATTTGGGGCAAACCCCTGCTCATTCTGGGCCTCATGCTGGTGCTGGCCGGCATCCAATTTGTCACCATCGGCATTGTAGTGGAAATACAAATGCGCACCTATTTTGAGGCGCAACAAAAGAAGCCCTACAAGATTCGCCACATCCACCAAACCCCTGAAAAAGAATAAGCTATGCCAAAAATGATCTCCTTCCGGCAGGGTTTCGGCAGCGTGTTGCTGTGGTCGGTCATATCGGCGGCGTTCATCGGGCCGGGTACCGTGACGACGGCAGCGCAGGCGGGCGCATCCTTCGGTTTTCAGTTGATGTGGGCGCTCACGTTTTCCATCGCTGCGGCCATTGTGTTGCAGGAAGCGGCGGCGCGCATCACCATTGCATCGGGCAAGAGCTTAGGCGAAATCATTGCCCTGCGGTATGCGGAGCGCGGCCGCGCGCTGTGCGTGGCGCTGTTTGCAGCGGTGGCGTTTGGTTGCGCGGCTTACGAGGCCGGCAACATAGTGGGCGCTGCTGCGGGACTGCGGTCTTTGGTTCCTGTCGCCAGACCGGTAGCGGCTTTGTGTGTGGCTTTTCCGGCGGCGCTGTTGTTGTGGAGCGGCCGGCATGCGCTCATTGCCCGCATACTGGGCGTAGCGGTGTTTCTGATGGGATTTGCCTTTATTTACTCGGCCATCACCGGTCCGGGTTCGGCGGGCGATTGGCTCAAGGGCGCTGTGGTACCAAGTGTTCCGGCGGGTTCTTTGCTCATCATTACCGGCCTGATAGGCACTACAATTGTGCCGTACAACTTATTTTTGGCAGCGGGCATCGGCAAGGGGCAATCGGTGGCCGAGATGCGGGCAGGACTGGCGCCGGCCATACTCATCGGGGGGCTTATTTCTATGGCGATTGTGGCGGTGGGCGCCGGGGTGGTGGGCGAGTTCAGCTATGCCGCAGTGGCCGATACCTTGCGAAATCGGCTGGGACCTTCGGGTTCGGTGCTGTTCGGATTCGGATTGTTTGCGGCGGGCGCTACCTCGGCCATCACGGCGCCATTGGCGGCAGCCATGACGGCGCAAAGCCTGCTGGGCAATCGCGCGGGCTGGAAACCGGCGCATTTCCGGTGGGTGTGGGTACTCGTTTTGGGCATCGGGCTTGTTTTTGGATTGCTGAATGTGAAGCCCATTCCGGCCATCATTTTGGCGCAAGCCATCAACGGCCTGTTGCTGCCTTTGGTGACGGCGTTTGTGCTGCTGGCAGTAAACGACCGAAAACTACTGCCGGCGGAGTACGCCAACGGACTGACGGCCAATGTGTTGCTGTTGCTGGTGTTTGCAGTGACTTGTTTTCTGGGGCTTCAAAATCTGTGGAAATCGGTATCCGGCGTGCTGCCCAATATCGGGGCGCAAATGCCCTGGTGGGTGCAAACGGGGATCACGGTGGCTTTGACGTTGCTGCTGGGGAGGAGAGTCGGTAGGCGGTAGGCGGTTTAGGAATCTGCTTCGCAGGTTATCGTCGGGGTAGGAACGGGCTGGTAATCTGCTTCGCAGGTTATCGTCGGGGTAGAAACGGGTTAGGAAGCTGCTGCGCGGTTTATCGTCGGGCGAAACCTTGAACCCGAAACGCGGAACCTTGAACCCGCTTTCGCTAAGGCTACGGCGGATGAAACCCGAAACCTTGAACAACTTCTGAATCAACAAAATACTCGAAATATGAAAAACAGATTTTTGACACTGACAATCCTTTTTGTATTCGTGGCAATCAGCGCCTGGTCGCAGCCGGCCGCCTTGGAAAAAGCGCTGTTCAACCTGCCCGATGTATCGTTTAAAAAAATGGAATCGGCCACTGGTTTTGAAGCCGTTTATGAACTCAGTATCCGGCAGCCCATAGACCACGAGCATCCCGAAAAGGGGCATTTTTATCAACGGGCGTTTTTGTCGCACCGCAACTTTGACGCGCCGATGGTGATGGCCACCGAAGGCTACGAGCGGCCCCGCAATCGCATCTACGAACTCACCAACTACCTCACGGCCAATCAGATAAATGTAGAGCACCGCTATTTCGGCGCTTCCGTGCCCGACAGCTTGGACTACCGCTACCTCAACCTCCGCCAGGCCACCGCCGACCTGCACCACATCCGCACGCTGTTGGGCGAACTCTACCGCAAAGCATGGGTGAGCACCGGCATCAGCAAGGGCGGCCAAACCACCATTTTTTACCGCTATTTTTATCCCGACGACGTGGCTGCCTCTGTGCCGTATGTGGCCCCGCTCAACCTCGATCTGGCCGACAAGCGCATCTATTCCTTCCTCGACACCGTTGGGCCGGAGCCTTGCCGCCGCGCCATCCGCGATGTACAAATACGCCTGCTCAAAGAGCGCGACAAAGTGTTGCCCCTGCTGCGCTGGCACGCCAAGGGCGCCGGAGAGAGCTTCACTTACCTTTCTCTGGAAGAGGCTTTTGAATACGCCGTGCTGGAATACTCGTTCTCTTTTTGGCAAATGGGCTTTGATTGCAACCAAATTCCCGTCGCCAAAACCGCCGATCTGGAAGCCCTGCTGGAGCACTTTATTGAGGTTTCCGGCCTGTCGTTTTTTGCCGATGCGTCTATGAAAAACTACGCCTCGCACTATTGGCAGGCCGGCGCTGAAATGGGTTACTACGCCTACCAAACCGCGCCGTTCAAGGGCTTGCTCAAGTCGCTGTCGGGCGAACCCAGCGCCATTTTTATGCCCGGTAAAGCGCCCAAAACCTTTGAACCGACTTTGGTGAAAACCGTGTATGACTGGCTGCAAAACAAGGGGCATCGCTTCATCTACATCTACGGCGGCACCGATACCTGGACGGCTACCGGCGTGCCTCCTTCCGACAAGGTGGACGCGCTGTGGTTTGTGATGCCCGGCAAAAACCACGGCTCGGCGCGCATCGCCAACATGAGCACAGACGAGCGCACCCGGCTGCTGGATCAGTTGAAAAAATGGATGGAATAGGCTTCAAAAAACACAGAAGCATTGTTCGGCAGAGGCGCAAATAGCCCGTCTCCCTAAACTACCGAACGCTTGTCGTTGTTGCTTGGCAATACTTTTACGAATATGCACTCCGAAACTCCCCGGCCAGGCAATGGCCGCATCTTCATCTGGCTGCCTTTTTTGCTGTCGGCGGTATTGGCTGTCGGCATCCTCACAGGTATGCGCCTCCAATCGGCGGCCCCGCCTTTGGTCATCAACGGCGAACCCGGAGCCGACCCTTCCGCTCCCGCAGGCTACGGCAAGTTGGAGGAATTGCTGCGCTATGTAGAAGCCAAATATGTGGACCCGGTGGACCGCGAAAAATTGGTGGACGAAGCCATTGAAAGTATTTTGCAGCAGCTCGACCCGCATTCCAGCTACATCCCCTCCGATCAGGTAGAAATCGTGGAAGAGCACATGGAAGGCAGTTTCAGCGGCATCGGCGTGGAGTTTTTGATGATGGAAGACACCCTCACCGTCATCGCTCCATTGGGCGGAGGCCCGGCTGAAAAGGCAGGCATTATGGCCGGCGACAAAATCATAGGCGTGGGCGATTCCATCATTGCCGGAAAGAAATTAGTCAACAAAGACATCACCTCTTTGCTGCGCGGCGAAATCGGCACCAAAGTGCAACTACTCATCAAACGAGGCTCAGGCAAACCCTTCAAAGTGAGCGTAGTACGCGATAAAATCCCTATGCACAGCATGGATGCAGCCCTGATGCTGACCGAAAAAACGGGCTATATCCGGCTCAACCGTTTCAGCGCCACCACGCACAACGAGTTCATGAAAGCATTGGAAAAACTGCATACCAAGCAAGGTCTGGAGCACTTGGTCATTGACCTGCGCCAGAATCCGGGCGGCTATCTGCAGCAGGCCATCAACATTCTCAGCCAGTTGTTTCCGGCCAAAGGCGTGCCCTTGGTGCATACGCAGGGCCGGGCCGTGAGCCGCTCCGACTATGAGACCGCCGGGCGCGTGCTGTTTCCAGTCAAAGAAATTGTGGTGCTCATTGACGAAGGTTCGGCCTCGGCCAGCGAAATCCTCGCAGGCGCTTTACAGGATCAGGACAGGGCCGCCATCGTGGGGCGTCGTTCGTTTGGAAAAGGCTTGGTACAAGAGCAGTATGAACTCCGCGACGGCTCAGCGCTGCGCCTCACGGTAGCCCGTTACTACACGCCGTCGGGGCGCTCTATTCAGAAGCCTTACGATAATCTTTCCGACTACGACCACGAAACCGAAGACCGCCTCGAATCGGGCGAACTGACTGCTGCAACAGCCGCTTTACCGGAGGATTCCGTCAAATATTACACCAGCAAAGGCCGCGTGGTGTTTGGCGGCGGCGGCATCACGCCTGATTATTATGTGCCTTTAGACACGGCCCTGCTCAATGATTATTACCTCCGGCTGAGGCCGCACTTGCAGTCTTTTGTTTTTAATTATTCTCAAAAAAACAAAACGCAATTCGAGGGTTTAAAACTGAAGGAATTTAAAAACACTTTCACCGTTAAAGACCAGATAATCAATGACTTCATTGCCTATACTGCCGGTAAAGGCGTGGCAAAAGAAGCCCAGCAATTGCCGCTCATCATGCCCGAATTGCGCCGGCAACTGAAGGCCCAATTGGCGCGAACCTTGTTTCAGGACGAAGGTTTTTTCGCCATTATGACCGCAGAAGACCCTATGGTAAAAAAGGCATTGAGCGTTATTGAAGGAAAGCAGGCACAGCGATAAGTATCAGGAAACAATGAAATACCTTATCACCGGATTGGGAAACATAGGCTCTGAATACGCCGACACCCGCCACAACATAGGCTTCATGGTGGTGGACGCACTGGCGCGGGCCGCCGAGGCGAAATGGGAAACCGAGCAATTGGGCGACGTGGCGCGCATCAGGCACAAAGGCCGCATTTTCGTGCTGCTCAAGCCTTCCACTTATATGAATCGCAGCGGGAAATCGGTGCGCTACTGGCTTCAAAAAGAGAAGATTGAGCAAAGCAACCTGCTCGTCGTTCTCGATGATTTGAATCTGCCTTTCGGCAAACAACGCCTCCGAGGGCAGGGCAGCGACGGCGGACACAACGGCCTTAAAGACATTGACGCCATTTTGGGCAACAACAACTACGCCCGGCTTCGCATCGGCATCGGCGATGAGTTTGCCAAAGGGCGCCAGTCTGATTTTGTACTCAGCCCCTGGAGCGATGCGGAAAACGAACAACTGCCGGAAATTTTGAAACTCGCCTCCGACATCGTAAAAAGTTTTGGCGCCATCGGCCTGAACCAGACCATGAACCTGTACAACAAGAAGTAATCCCGGCTGAGCGCGGCACAGGTTTGTGTCATGTACCTGTCAGAACCTTTACCCCTGATGAGGCGTTTTTTGCCAAGATAGATCTCACCGGCAATATTGCTTTGGATCTTCCTCACAATGCCACAGATGATGCCGAAATCTTCTTCCTTCCGTTCGTTTCTGTTTGTATTGGGCATTTTTGCTGCCTTGCCCCTCTTGGCTACGCACAATCGCGCCGGCGAAATTTCGATAGAACAGGTAGGCGATTGCGTCACCAGTCTCACCATCAAAGCGACCATCACTACCTACACCAAAGCCAGCAGCATACAGGCCGACCGCGATACGCTCACCATCTGCTGGGGCGACGGCCAGTGCGAACGCGTGGCGCGCTCCAATGGCGGCGGCGTTCCTCCGAGGGGCGTCGTCATCGAAAACGATACCAAATACAATACATACATAGCGTTCCACACCTACCCGGCCCGCAGCACTTACGTCATTTCCATGACCGACCCCTTGCGCAATGCAGGCATCCTCAATGTCAATTTTCCCAATTCCGATCAAATCAAATTCCACTTAGCCACCACTTATACTTTTCCCAATCCGCAGTTTCAGGGTTGCAACAACACACCGCGTCTGCTCCAGCCGCCGGTGGACATAGGCTGCGTGGGGCGCGCCTTCCGGCACAATCCCAATGCCTACGACGCCGACGGCGACAGTCTTTCCTACCACTTTACCGTGCCCCGGCAAGACATCGGCGAAAACGTACCCAATTATCGCTTTCCCAGCGAAATCAACCCCGGCCCCAACAACCAGCTCACCATCAACGAGCGCACCGGCGATATTCTGTGGCAATCGCCCGCCCGCGCCGGCGAGTACAACTTGGCCATCATCATCGTATCCTACCGCAACGGCGTACCTTTGGACACCATCATCCGCGACATGCAGATTCTCATTCTGGAGTGCGACAACCTGCCGCCCGTGGTAGAAACTACGATAGACGAGATTTGTGTCATTGCCGGTCAGTTGGTTGAAATTCCCGTACGCGCCACCGCGCCCATCGTCGAGTCCAACCAAAGGGTACGCCTCACGGCGCTCGGCGGCCCGTTTGAGGTGGCCGTCAGTTCGGCCGTTTTTGAACCCCTCAACAATACCTTTCAGACGCAGCCCGTACTGAAAACATTCCGTTGGCAAACCACCTGCGAACACATTTCCGGCCAATACTACTCGGTCGTTTTTAAAGCCACCGACAACTTTCTGGGCGACAGTTCAGGCTTGGCCACGCTCAAAACCGTGCGCATCAAAGTAGTGGGGCCGCCGCCCACCGGCATGGCCGTCACTTCGGGACAAGGCAGGGCAGAAGTCACCTGGGACAAGCCCTACGTCTGCGACGCCGCCGCCGACAACTACTTCAGGGGCTTCACAATATGGCGCAGAGAGGGCAGCAATATTTTTCCGATAGACACCTGCACGCCCGGCCTCGAAGGCAAAGGTTATACCAAACTCACCCAGGCGCCCTTTAAAACCGAACAAAACGGGCGGTATTACTTTTTGGATGAAAATGTGGACCGCGGCCGGACCTACTGCTATCGGGTGGTGGCCGAATTTGCCAAAACCACCCCCGCCGGCCAGTATGTTTATAACCGGGTAGAGAGCCTGCCCTCCGATGAAGTATGCGTACAACTCAGCCGCGACATCCCACTCATCACTCATGTGGACGTGCAACGCACCGACGCCGTGACGGGCGAAATACGGGTGTGCTGGTCCAAACCCGTGGCCGGTGACCTTGACACCCTGCTCAATCCCGGGCCCTATCGCTACGAAGTGCTGCGCGCACCGGGCATTACAGCCAATGCGGATGCGTTCAGCGCCACAGGCATCAATTTCATCAGCCCTGATTTTGCCGGCGCCAACGATACTTGTTTTGTGGACACAGGCCTGAACACCACCGCCTCGGCCTACAGCTATCGCGTTCGTTTTTACTCGGCATCCAACCTACTCGGCGCCTCCGAACCAGCTTCTTCCGTACGACTCAGCATCGTACCCACCGACAGGGCCAACCAGTTGTCGTGGACGGAAATGGTGCCCTGGGACAACTACCGCTACACCATTTTTAGAAAAAACACAGCCGGCAGTTTCGACTCTCTGTCCACGGTGATAAAAAGCCCTTACACAGATGGCGGCCTCGTCAATGGCCAGGAGTACTGTTATTTGGTACGCAGCGAGGGCACCTATGGCGTTGGCGGACTTGTTTCTCCTTTATTCAACCGTTCTCAGGAATTGTGCTCCGTTCCTGTTGACAATGTGCCGCCCTGCCCGCCGCAACTCCGCGTGGAAAATCCTTGCGGCAACAATTTCGATTGCGCCGATGAAACAGAACTGCGCAACACTTTGATCTGGGTGAATCCTGCCCAACTCTGCCAGGAAAGCGACGACGTCGCCGGCTACCGTATTTATTATGCGCCCTCGGAAGGGGAAGTGTTTGTGCGCATTGCCGAAATAGACCGTGCCGGCACTACTCGTTGGGAGCACAAACCCGAACGTGGGCTGGCCGGGTGCTACGCTGTATCGGCCTTCGACAGCCTATTCAACGAAAGCACGCTCAGCAATGTGGTGTGCGTGGACAACTGCCCTACCTACCTCTTGCCCAACACCTTCACCCCCAACGGCGACGGTTTTAACGACCTCTTCGTGCCTCGTGCGCTGTGTTTTGTAGAACGCGTCGAGTTTCAGGTATTCAATCGCTGGGGGCAGTTGGTGTTCCAAACTTTTGACCCTGAACTGCGCTGGAATGGCGCCAATACGAAAGGTCAGGAACTGGCTTCCGGAGCCTACTATTACACCTGTCGGGTGTTTGAACAACGCATGGGCGGCATCATTCCCGCATCGGAATTGCTCAGTGGTTGGATCGAATTATTGCGTTAAAAATTACTGTTAAAAAAATATCACTTGACAATGTGAAATAAATATCATTATCTTTGTCCAAAGTTTTCCGAGAAGTTTAGCGGTAGTGTCGCTTGTTTTTTATTGCCTGCCTTTGTTTCTGCTACGCTTTCCGGGTTTTGATGCCGGGTCCTTCCTTTTGCAGGAACATTTATTTTCCTCGCTTTGTGTTTTGGATTTCTGTGCAATCACTCTGTGTGCTTGTTTTTTCACTTTTTTAAATTTTTTTTCTAATGAACATTTTTTGTGCAAAGTTGAACTTCAAAACCGAAAGCGACGACCTCCGCTCTGCCTTCGAAGCCTATGGTGAAGTAAGTTCTGCAAAGGTCATTATGGACCATGCTACCAATCGCTCCAAGGGCTTTGGTTTCGTTGAAATGCCCAACGACGACGAAGCGCGCGCGGCTATCTCCAACCTCAACGAATCTGAGTTGGACGGCAGCACCATTGTCGTAAAAGAAGCAGAAGACCGTCCTCGTTCAGGCGGCGGCGGTGGCTACGGCGGCGGTAATCGCGGCGGTGGCGGCGGCTACGGCGGTGGTGGCGGCTACGGCGGCAATCGCGAGACAGAAAGAGGGCGGCGCGCCTGA